>ERZ870052.515-NODE-515-length-15270-cov-5.633252_pt1 | contig 15270 bp, 15 predicted proteins | sample MGYA00520889_ERZ870052 | MGnify/ENA primary metagenome ERZ870052 (study PRJEB32232, sample SAMN07284988) | human gut metagenome | biome: human-associated habitat; material: feces | host: Homo sapiens | place: Tanzania | collected 2014-08-14 ...
GTGCAACTATTAACGAGATAGATACATTAGAAAGTTTTGAATTCTTATGTTTTTCATAATAAGAAAGGCGGTATATTCATGGGAATGATACGTGCTGAAAAGCTTGTATTTGAATATGATAAACGAGACGAAGAAGGTAATGTGATCGGGTCCCAACGCGCCATTGACGGAGTTGACATTGATGTCCCGCAGGGGTCTTTTGTGGCGATTCTTGGACACAACGGTTCAGGAAAGTCTACCCTGGCGAAGCACATGAATGCGATTCTTGTCCCGACAGGCGGAACGATGTGGGTGGATGGAAGAGATACGAAAGATCCGAATGAGCTTTGGAACATCAGACAGAGCGCAGGAATGGTATTTCAGAATCCGGATAACCAGATCATCGGAACGGTTGTGGAAGAGGAAGTCGGATTTGGTCCGGAGAACTTAGGCGTTCCTACGGATGAGATCTGGAAACGCGTAGAGAATAGTCTGCGTGCAGTCGGTATGCTGGAGCGCAGAAAGGATTCTCCGAATAAATTATCCGGAGGTCAGAAGCAGAGAGTGGCGATCGCAGGAGTGATCGCAATGGAGCCGAAGTGTATCGTGCTTGATGAGCCGACGGCGATGCTTGATCCGAATGGACGAAAAGAAGTTATTGAAGCGGTAGAGCAGCTTCGAAAAGAGAAGAATGTTACGGTGATCCTGATCACACATTATATGGAAGAAGTGATCGATGCGGATCAGGTATTTGTAATGGATGAAGGACATGTGGTGATGCATGGTACGCCGAAAGAGATTTTCAGCCGGGTGGATGAACTCAAGAAGTACCGTATGGATGTGCCACAGGTGACGATGCTGGCAGACGCATTGATTCAAAAAGGAGTTCCGCTGCCGAAAGGAATTCTTAGAAGGGAAGAATTGGTGGATGCCTTATGTCAATTAAGTTAGAAAATATCAGTTATGTATACAGCCCGGGAACCGCATATGAGCATCATGCGCTGAAAGATGTCAGTCTTGAGATTCCGCAGGGACAATTTGTTGGAATCATCGGACATACAGGTTCAGGAAAATCAACATTGATCCAGCATCTGAATGGTCTGATGAAAGCGACCTCCGGTAAATTGTTTTACGAGGGACAGAACATTTACGAGGACGGATATGATATGAAGAAACTGCGTACACAGGTAGGACTTGTGTTCCAGTATCCGGAGTATCAGCTGTTTGAAGTTGATGTGTTGAGTGATGTATGTTTCGGACCGAAGAACCAGGGACTTTCCAAGGAAGAGTGCGAGAAGCAGGCCAGAGAGGCTCTGGAGCTTGTAGGATTTCCGGAGAAATATTATAAGCAGTCTCCGTTTGAATTATCCGGAGGACAGAAGCGCCGTGTGGCGATCGCAGGAATTCTTGCAATGCATCCGAAGGTACTTGTTCTGGATGAGCCGACTGCCGGACTGGATCCGAAGGGAAGAGATGAGATCTTGGATCAGGTGAAATTGCTTCATGAGAAGACCGGAATGACAGTTATTCTTGTTTCCCATAGCATGGAAGATGTTGCAAAATACGTGGAGCGTCTGATCGTGATGAATGATGGAGAGAAGATGCTTGACGGTACGCCGGAAGAAGTGTTCCGCCATTATAAAGAGCTTGAAGCTGTCGGACTGGCCGCACCGCAGGTGACTTATGTGATGCATGATCTGAAAGAAAAAGGATTCGATGTGTCCGCAGATGCGACAACTGTGGAAGAGGCCGCGGATGAGATCTACAACTTCCTGAAGAAGAGACAGGAGGTGCAGTCATGATCAGAGATATTACGATAGGACAGTATTATCCGGCGCAGAGTCCGATTCACAGACTGGATCCACGTGTGAAGATTGTCTGCACACTGATCTTTTTGGTTTCTTTATTTGTGCAGAACAGTGTGCTTGGATATGCATTGGCATTTGTATTTCTTGCGTGCATGATTCACGTTTCTAAAGTCCCGGCAAAGTTTATCGGAAAAGGACTTAAGCCGATTGTGATCTTGTTATTGTTTACAGTGGCTATGAACTTGTTCCTTACAAGAGGCGGTGCAGTGTTATTCCATTGGGGAATCATTACAATCACAGAGACAGGACTTCGTACTTCTGTGTTCATGGCAGTTCGTCTTGTACTGCTTGTTGCAGGATCTTCTTTGATGACATTTACAACGACTCCGAACGGACTGACGGATGGACTGGAGAAGCTGCTTCATCCACTGAACCGAATCCATGTACCGGTACACGAAATTTCGATGATGATGTCTATTGCACTGCGTTTTATTCCGATTTTGCTGGAAGAGACAGACAAGATCATGAAGGCGCAGATCGCAAGAGGAGCTGATTTTGAATCAGGAAATATTATCCAGAGAGCAAAGGCAATGATTCCGATCCTTGTTCCGCTTTTCGTGTCTGCGTTCCGAAGAGCGAATGATCTGGCGATGGCAATGGAAGCCCGCTGTTATCATGGTGGCGAGGGGCGTACAAAGATGAAGCCTTTGAAATATCATTATCAGGACAGACTTGCTTATGCAATCACATGGGGATATTTGATCGCGATCGTAGTGATCGGAAGATTTGTGCCGTTTAAATTGTGGATTTTTTAGAATAAAATAAATAGAGAAGAGGGACGGAGATTTCTGTCCCTTTTATTTACGCGAGCAACGAGTCAAAGTCCGTGCTTGCACGAGAACTTGGCGACTGCCGCGATAACTTGAGAAACTCGCGGAGCGTGTTTCTCATAGTATAGGAGAAAGAACAGATATGAGAAGAATCAGAGTGAGAGTGGCGTATGACGGGACAGCATACTGCGGCTGGCAGGTGCAGCCGGAAGTGCCGACGATTGAAGGTGAATTGAATCAGGCAATCTCCAGACTTACGAAGGAAGAGATTATCGTGATCGGGGCAAGCCGCACAGATGCTGGAGTCCATGCGAAGGGAAATGTTGCTGTATTTGACACAGAGTCTACAATCCCGGCAGACCGGTTTGCTTATGCATTGAATCCGCTGCTTCCGGAAGATATTGTGGTTGTGGCTTCGGATGAAGTGGCAGCAGACTGGCATCCAAGACATTGTGATACGGAGAAAACGTATGAATACAAGATCTTAAATAGCAAGTTCCCGGATCCGATGAGAAGAAGAGACACGTATCATGTTTCTTTTGACCTGGATCTTGAGAAGATGAGAGAAGCAGCAGGATATCTGAAAGGGGAACATGATTTTAAGAGCTTCTGTAATGTTCATACTCAGGTGGAAGATACGGTTCGCACGATTTATGATCTGGAAGTAGAGAAAGAGGAAGAGCTTATTACAATTCGCGTCCGTGGAAATGGATTCCTCTACAATATGGTCCGGATTCTTGCAGGTACGTTGATCGGAGTTGGAAGAGGAGCAATTGCCCCGGAACAGATTCCGGCCATTCTTGAGGCAAAGGATCGCCAGGCAGCAGGAATGACAGTTCCACCACAGGGACTGAGGCTTGTTAAAATTGACTACCTTGATGAAAAAAGCAAATAATTTTTTGTAAAGGTTGACAATGAACCGTTTCGCTGTTAGACTAGACAGTGTGGTGATTGTCAGTAGACAGAACCAAATTTCAGGCAGAGACGAATTTTGAGCGTATGCCTGGAATTGGTTTTTGTAAAGAATAACGAAAAAAATCGCGTATCATGTAAAAGTATAAAAAAAATTTAAATGTTATTAACAAATTATAAAATATTTGATTGACTTTTATGTGCAGGTTTGTTATACTGAATCACGTAGAAAAGAGATAACATTGACGAATTGTTATCATTAAAGAAGGATTGTTACTGTTAGGCAGGCAAAACCAGATTTTATGAGCGTCACCGAAGGAATCAAGGGGGATGCCTTAAAGTTTGGCTTTTTTATTATGAGGGAGTTTTCCCAAAGTTAGAGAAAGGCCAATCGGATGGTTATAGACAAAATAATTAATAACAATATTGTATCTGCATTTGACGAAAAAGGCTTAGAAGTTGTTATCATGGGCCGCGGAATCGGATTCCAGATGAAGCGGGGACAGGAAGTTCCTGCGGAGAAGATAGAGAAGGTTTTCCGTATCAAGAGTCAGAGCATAGCAGAACAGCTCAAGGAATTGCTGGCGAAGATGCCGCTTGAGCAGGTTCAGATCTCGAACGAGATTATTTCCTATGCAAAGAAGACAATGAAGCTGAAGTTAAATCAGAGCATCTATGTTACGCTGACAGATCATATCAGTTTTGCAATCAGCCGCTGTAAAAAGGGGATTCATCTTGAGAATGCGTTGCTGTGGGAGATTAAAAGATTTTATCCACAGGAATTTGAACTCGGAAGATATGCGGTAGAACTTGTGAAAAAGAGACTGAATGTAGAGATGCCTGAGGACGAAGCAGGATTTATTGCATTACATTTTGTCAACGCAGAGTATGGGACTGATATTCGGGATGCAGTACGGTTTCCGAATCAGGTGAAAGAGATTCTTGGAATCGTAGCAGATGAACTTGGGATTGAGATGGATGAGGGCTCATTGCATTATGAAAGATTTCTGACACATGTGAAGTTCCTTCTTCAGAGGATTTACCGTAAGGAATTGCTGGAAGAGGAAGAAGATGAGATGACAGAGATGATGCAGAGAAAATATCCGAGAGAGTATTCTTGCAGCAGAAAAGTTGCAGATTACATAGAACAGACGGCAGACTGCAAGCTGTCAGGAGAGGAAGTTTTGTATCTGACACTCCATATTCGCCGTGTTGCGATGGCGGATTCGGAGGACGAATAGAAGGTTGCTTTGAACGGTAACGAAAGAAATGGCTGTATTAGGGAACAGCCACTGTGAAATCGGACTTTAGCGCAAGGCGCTTTTGTCATAGATGGTTCTCTGGTTTGTGGAAGACCCGGAGGATCAGAGTTGATTTTGACCGGAGGACTCATTTGCCGGTTAAAATAAAAAGGGATTAAAAATGAGAGATTATTAAGGAGGGAATTCTATGAAATTCGTACAGAAATTAGGAAAAGCTCTTATGCTTCCTGTTGCTTGTCTTCCGATTTGTGGTATCCTGATGGGATTAGGATATGCAATGTGTCCATCTACTATGCAGGGTGGAGATGTAACTGGTATTGTTGAGCAGATCGGATTTTTCCTTGTAAAAGCTGGTGGTGCTCTTATTGATCACATGGCACTCCTCTTTGCAATCGGTGTCGGTGTTGGTATGTCTGATGACCATGATGGTACAGCAGGTCTTGCTGCACTTGCATCCTGGCTGATGATCACAAACCTTCTTTCTACTGGAGCAGTATCTGTTCTTAGAACACTGGAAGAAGGATCAACAGCATTTATCGCATTCAGCAAAATCGAAAACCCATTTATCGGTATCATCGCCGGTATCATCGGTGCACTTTGCTACAACAGATTCAAATCAACTAAGCTTCCTGACTGGCTGTCATTCTTCAGTGGTAAGCGTTGTGTAGCAATCGTTGCAGGTGTTGTTTCTATTATTGTATCTGCAGTTCTGCTCTTTGTATGGCCGGTACTCTTTGCAGGACTGGTTGCACTTGGAAAAGGAATCGCAGGAATGGGAGCTCTTGGAGCTGGTATCTATGCATTCTTTAACAGATTACTTATCCCGTTCGGTCTGCACCACGCACTGAACAATGTATTCTGGTTTGATACAATCGGACTTGGAGACCTGTCACACTTCTGGAATGGAGAAACATCTGCAGACGTTTCCTGGAGTCTTGGAATGTACATGTCAGGATTTTTCCCATGTATGATGTTTGGTATCCCTGGAGCAGCTCTTGCTATGATTCAGTCTGCAAAGAGCAATAAGAAGAAAGTTGCAATCGGACTTATCGCATCTGCAGCAATTTCCGCATTCGTTTGTGGTGTTACAGAGCCATTCGAGTTCGCATTCATGTTCCTCGCTCCGGCACTTTACGTTGTATACGCATTACTGTATGGTATCTTTACAGTAATCACAGTAGCTCTTGGATTCCGTGCAGGATTCAGCTTCTCAGCAGGACTTACAGACCTTATCTTCTCTGCTTCCCTTCCGGCAGCAGCTAAGACATGGCTCATCCTTCCACTTGGAATCGCAGCTTTCATCGTATTCTACGTTGTATTCCGTTTCGCAATCGTTAAATTCGATCTGAAGACACCAGGTCGTGAAGATGACGATGATGATGAAACAAAAGTTGTTCTTGCAAACGATGATTTCACAACAGTAGCTAAGATCGTTCTTGAGGGTGTTGGTGGAAAAGATAACGTTGAGTCTATCGACAACTGTATCACAAGACTTCGTCTTGTAATCAAAGATTACACAAAGGTTGATGAGAAGAAGATCAAATCTGCAGGTGTTGCAGGTGTTGTTCGTCCATCTCAGAAAGACGTTCAGGTAATCATTGGAACAAAAGTTCAGTTTGTAGCTGACGAGTTCAAGAAACTTTGCAAATAAGTTTAAATGATAATTAGGTTATCCGGGATAATGATGTGAAAGAATACGGATAACACACACATTAATAATCCCTTTTCAAAAGCGGAAGTGGAATCGGCGAAGAGCCGGGGACACTTCCGCTTTTTATATATGTAAGACCACTTGACAAAAGGATTACAATAGTCTATTATCAAGACTACGAGAGTTTATTCTGACTCTTATATAGAAGTTATATATGGAAGGCTGTGAAGGGAACAAGTAACAGACAGAACAGACACACAGAAAGCTGCCGGCTGATGAGAGGCGCGTAGATGACTGACTGCGAATACATCCCGGAGCTTCACACTGAAATCTGATGAATAAAAGTTCATAGATCGCTATGGACAGCAGATCTGACAGAGAGTAGGATGTGACGGAGTTGTGCTCGTTATTGCACGAATGAGACTGACAGATACAATGTCAGTGAATTAAGGTGGTACCACGGTGATAGATCGTCCTTATTGCATCATGCAGTAAGGACTTTTTTAATACAAAATAATCTGATGCTGAATGATGCGTTGCAGTGTTAGGGGGCACGGTACTTGTGCTCAACAACATGTTATGAACATTCTGTAGAGATTACAGAAATATAAAAAAGAGAAGGAGAAGGAAAATGGGAATTTATGAAGAACTTCAGGCAAGAGGCCTGATCGCCCAGGTAACAGATGAGGAGAGAATCAAAGAACTTGTAAATAATGGAAAGGCTACATTCTATATCGGATTCGACCCGACAGCTGACAGTCTTCATGTAGGACATTTCATGGCACTGTGCCTGATGAAGCGTCTGCAGGAAGCGGGAAACAAACCGATCGCACTGATTGGTGGTGGTACAGGATATATCGGAGATCCATCCGGAAGAACTGATATGAGAAGCATGATGACACCGGAGCAGATTCAGCACAACTGTGACTGTTTCAAAGAGCAGATGAGCCGTTTCATCGATTTTTCTGATGGAAAAGCTCTTATGGTAAACAATGCGGACTGGCTGCTTGACCTGAACTACATCGATGTACTTCGTGAGGTTGGACCTCATTTCTCAGTAAACAGAATGCTGACAGCTGAGTGTTACAAGCAGAGAATGGAAAAAGGACTCAGCTTCCTTGAGTTCAACTACATGATCATGCAGGCATATGACTTCTACGAGCTGTTTCAGAATTATGGATGCAACCTTGAGTTCGGTGGAGATGATCAGTGGAGCAACATGCTCGCAGGTACAGAGCTGATCCGTCGTAAACTTGGTAAAGATGCAAGTGCTATGACAATTACACTGCTTCTGAACTCCGAAGGTAAGAAGATGGGTAAGACACAGTCAGGTGCTGTATGGCTTGACCCGAACAAGACATCCCCATTCGATTTCTACCAGTACTGGAGAAATGTCGGAGATGCTGATGTTCTGAAATGTATCCGTATGTTGACATTCCTTCCGCTTGAAGAGATCGACAAGATGGACACATGGGAAGGTGCACAGCTTAACACAGCAAAAGAAATCCTTGCATATGAGCTGACAAAACTTGTTCACGGTGAGGAAGAAGCGAAGAAAGCACAGGAGAGTGCACGTGCACTGTTCAGCCAGGGAAATGCTGATAACATGCCAACAACAGAACTGGAAGAGGCAGATTTCCAGGATGGAAAGATTGATATCCTTGCAGTTCTCGTAAAGAGCGGACAGGCATCTTCCAGATCTGACGCAAGACGTGCCGTAACACAGGGCGGTGTTTCTGTAGACGGAGAGAAAGTAACAGACATTACAACAACATATACTCCGGCAGACTTCGACGGAGAAGGTAAGATCGTGAAAAAAGGAAAGAAAAACTTCCGTAGAGTTGTTGCAAAATAATTGAAATGAAGTAGAAATAGTGGCTGTTACTGTAGCATTAAATTAGATACAGTAACGGCCGCTTCTTATAAGGAGGAAATAAAAATGGCATTTAAAGAAGTAAAGATTGAGGAACTTTCATTTAACCCTTTTACAAAGATCAGCAAGGAATGGATGCTGATCACAGCAGGAGATGAAGAGAAGCATAATACAATGACAGCCAGCTGGGGCGGTGTTGGAATTATGTGGGGGATGAATGTGGCTACAGCATATATTCGTCCACAGAGATATACGAAGAAATTCGTAGATGCAGAAGAGATGTTTACACTTTCTTTCTTTAAGGAAGATTATAGAAAAGCATTAAATCTTTGTGGTTCCAAGTCAGGTCGCGACTGTGATAAAGATAAAGAAGCAGGTCTGACACCGTATTACACAGATGGAACAACAGCGTATGAAGAAGCAGATCTGATCTTTGTCTGCAGAAAGCTTTATGCACAGGAGATGAAACCGGAGTGCTTTACAGTAGACGGACCGGATGAGAAATGGTATCCGGGCAAAGATTACCATACAATGTATATGGGTGAGATCGTGAAGGTTCTTGTGAGAGAATAAGTAAAAGATTTGCAAAATTATGTTTCGCTTTAAGGTTCATTTTAGGTTGGGGGTGTATCTTATAACCATCAAAAGAAAGGAAGGCGATATCTATGAAGAGAAGATATTCATCAATCGTATTAGCAGCAATCCTTGGATCTATGCTACTTGGTGGTTGCGGAACAGGTACAACAAAGACAACAGAAACTTCATATGCAGGTGAGACAATTTCTGGCCAGGTAAGTGAAGTAGGCGAAAATACAATTAAAATGGAAGTAGACAACTCAGAAGAAGAAACGACAATTACAGTCGATGACGACACTGAGATTACAAAACAGTCTGCCGGTGGACCGGGCGGAGCACCATCAGGTGAAGCCCCGTCAGGCGAGGCCCCATCAGGCGAAGCACCATCGGGTGAAGCACCATCAGACGGAGCCCCGTCAGGCGAAGCACCATCGGGTGAAGTTCCATTAGACGGAACTCCATCAGGCGGCGAATCTACACAGACACCGCCGGAGAAACCGGAAGGTGACGACAGTACATCCGATTCTACTTCTCAGGAGAGCGGAGAAAGTGGAGATTCACAGGATGGAGATGCAAGTCAGACTCCGCCGGAGAAACCAGAAGGTAAAACAGAAGGTGGTGACAATGCGTCCGATGCTGATTCAGAGAAGAACGAAGAGATTTCCATCGATGACATTTCAGAAGGTGATAATATTTCTGTTACATTTGCGGATGATGGAACAGTAGAGTCAATTGTAGTTCTTTCAGGTATGAATGGAGGCCCAGGTGGAAATAGTGGCGGAGTAGAAAGCTATGATGCAGTGGAAGACATTACAGAAGACACAGAAAAGAGTGACGAGACAGTAGAATCTACAGGTACAGATGAAAATGCGATTCATGTATCCGAAGGAGCGAATGCAGTTCTGAAGAATGATACAATTAACAGAACATCTTCTGACAGTAAAGGTGGAGATGATTCCAGTTTCTATGGAGTTGGTGCAGCACTTCTGACGACAGATGGAACAACTTATTTGAGTGACAGTACAATTACAACAGATGCAGCCGGAGCGGCAGGAGTATTTTCCTATGGAGATGGAATAACCTATGTGGCAGATTCAAAGATCACAACACAGCAGGATACCGCCGGAGGTATTCATGCTGCAGGCGGTGGAACACTTTACGCATGGAATCTGGATGTGGAGACTTCAGGTGAATCTTCTGCGGCAATCCGAAGCGACAGAGGCGGCGGAACGATGGTGGTTGATGGAGGTTCTTATACTTCCAACGGAAAAGGATCACCGGCAATCTATAGTACAGCAGATATTGCGGTAAATGATGCACAGCTTACAGCAAATGGTTCCGAGGCAATCTGTATTGAGGGATTGAATTCCATTCATCTCTTTGATAGTGATCTGACCGGAAATATGAGTGATGATGAGCAGAATGACTGCACATGGAATGTGATTCTGTATCAGAGTATGTCAGGAGATTCAGAGGTTGGAAACAGTACATTTGAGATGGACGGCGGCTCTTTGACAGCAAAGAATGGTGGGATGTTCTATACAACAAATACAGAGTCAACGATTACACTTTCAGATGTAGATATTACTTATGCGGAGGACAATGATTTCTTCCTGCGTTGTACAGGAAACAACAATCAGCGTGGCTGGGGAACAAGCGGACAGAATGGTGCCGATTGTCTCTTTACAGCAGTTGATCAGGAGATGAAAGGTGATGTGATCTGGGACAGCATCAGTCAGCTTGACTTCTATATGACAGAAGGAAGCACATTAACAGGTGCAGTGACAAATGACGAGACATATGCAGGAGAAGGCGGAGACGGATATTGCAATTTATATCTGGATAAAGATTCTACATGGATCGTTACAGGTGACAGCACATTGACAGCTCTTTCTAATGCAGGAACAATCAAGGATGCAGATGGAAATACAGTGACGATCAAAGGTACAGACGGAACAGTCTATGTACAGGGCACAAGTCAGTACACAGTTACAGTTGGATCTTATGATACAAAAGGTGATGTGTCAGGTGCATCCGCAGTATCCAGCTGGTCAGATTATGAAGTCGAAGAGCCGGAACAATTAAAATAAAGAGTAGTTACACTGCTTGCAAATAATAAGAGAACTCCTTTCAGATGTGATAAGATGCAATCTGAGAGGAGTTCTCTTGAAATAGAGTAAATAAAAATGCTGTACAACTTGAAACTTTTGATAAAATATGGTAAAAATAGATATAGAAAATACCAGAGAGGATATAGCAATATGGCGACAGAGAACATTATTTTAAAAGAGGTATGTCCATATGGAAATCCAGTTGCGAGATCCCATGCACGAAGAATATTGCGAGATAAAGATGAATTCAAAGAAGTCTTTTTCGACTTTAATGGAATCGAATTTATGGGACAGGGATTTGCGGATGAGATTTTCAGAGTGTTTCAGAACGCACATCCGGATATTGTATTACGTCCGATTAATGCCAATGAAGCAGTTCTGGGAATGATCCAGCATGTGATCCGTGCATAGTGGTTTATAGTAAAAAAGCAGGAAAGCGGGCGGTAGAATGGAAGAAGTAAAAACAATAATACTGAAGGATGTATTGCCTTTTGTGGATCCGGTGGCGAGATCCCATGCGAGAAGAGTTCTGAAAGATGCAGAAGGATACAAGGAGCTTGTGATTGATTTTCGGGGAATTGAATTCATGGGGCGCGGTTTTGCGGATGAAGTGTTCCGTGTGTTTCGGGAAGAGCATCCGGAGATAAAGATTACACCGCTTCATGCGAGTACGTCTATGTTAGCGATGATCCGCCATCTCGGTGGAAAACAACAATAAATTGATATTTACAGATTCCTTGTAAACCGTTACAATAGGAAGTCGGGGCATTTGTCTCTGATATCTTATTATATAGAAGAAAAGGAACAAGGGAAATGGGGATTTATCTGATTGTATGCCCGCTGGTGTTTCTGGCGGGCTTTGTTGACTCAATTGCAGGAGGCGGTGGACTTATCTCGCTTCCGGCATATATGTTTGCCGGGATTCCGGTGCATAATGCAATCGCGACGAACAAGCTGTCATCTTCAACAGGAACGGTAGTATCGACAGCGAGACTGATTAAGAATAAGAAAGTAGACTGGGGATTTGTACCGGGAACAGTGATCGGAGCGCTGATCGGTTCTGTCGCAGGAGCGAATCTGGCGTTGATTATCAGCGACCATATTTTGAAAATGGTATTGGTTGTTATCCTGCCAATTGTAGCTTTCTGTGTGTTGAAAGACAAGAATATGGATGTGGAAGTTCCGGTCGGAATGACAAAGAACAAGCAGTATCTGATCGCAATTGTATGCTCTTTGGTGATTGGTTGTTATGACGGATTCTACGGTCCGGGAACAGGAACCTTCTTGCTGCTTGTATTTACCAAGCTTGCGAAGATACCATTGGAGAAAGCGACAGGAAATGTGAAGATTGTGAATCTTTCTTCCAATATTTCAGCGCTGATCACGTTTATCCTGGCAGGGAAAATCCTGTGGGGACTGGGGCTGGCAGCATCCTGTTTCAGTATTGCAGGGCATTACGTAGGTGCAGGAATGGTTGTGAATAATGGGGTGAAGGTGATTAAGCCGATTATTCTGATTGTGCTGGTGCTGTTATTGGTTAAGGTTGTATCTGGGATATAATTTTATTTGGCGGATACGCCATGCCGACGAAATGCGTAGCATTTTGGAGGTTGGCTCTGAACAGTTACGAATATAATAAGGGTATAAAAGAAGCAGAATCATGAGTGGAAAATGATTCTGCTTCTGTTTTACAAGATCGAATTAATTATTACAAATTTGAAATGCGGGAGCCATTCGTATTATTTCATTTCTGGAAATGCGGTATTTCTTTGCTAAAGATTCCCAATTATTTTTTACAGTATTTTTAATAGTGGAGATAAATGCGGAAGCTTCTGATTCATTTACTCCATAATATCGTGCAGAACGAAGTGCAAGATCAAAATCTATACTTGATTCATTTTTATTTACATTCAAAGATAAATATTCACCATATATATCTGGATTTACATCGTATAAAGGAGAAAGTTCCCAACCATTATTTGTTAAGAGAAATCCATGATTTCTAAAGTGATCATCTGTGTTGGAAACAGCCATACTAAAAACAATACGTTTCCATAATTCAATTAAATCTTTTTTTGGCGTTCCTCCATTTGCTTTCAAGAAGGAAGCTATTTCAAGATAACTGCTTCCATCTGCTGCGCTTGCGCCATCTGTTTTTCCAAGCATTGTCATGGCAGAAGAAAAATGAATACGCTGATCATCAATTCGGTCAAATCTTTTAACCAGAAAAGTCGTTCCCAATTTGGAAAAGTTTTCTGCTTTTGCTTCAGGAACATTAAGTTTACAGAGCATAGCAAGATCATGAACAACCATTTCCCAAGCTCCTGAGTTGAAATCATCATGTTTGGAAGGAAATTTTGCAATCCATAGGGAACCATCTGGTGCTAATACGGATGCTTTAGGTCTTGCACCGCCCAAAGAGGAGCCTGGAGCAAGTAATTGTTTTAACCATTTTGTATCAAGAGGATTTGAATCAGCTTCAAAAGCAATGGAAGCCTGTTCTAATTCCCTTAGCGAAGTCCATGGTGGGGTTGCAAATTCTTCATCATTAGATAGAAAATCTCCATCTAAATTTGTTTTAAAACGGAGTGCTCCCATGCGAGATTCATCATAAACACCTAGTAAATAGTCACTTTCCAATAATTTTTTGGGTTTTTCCTGGCGTTCTCTTGCACGCAATTCTTCTCTTCAATTCATAAGCCGCCGTCCCCAACGATCAGGACATGAATCTGCAAAGACACCAAAAATGATTTTTTCATCCGTAATAAATTGACGTCCACTATATAGTTGTAAATCTGGATCTAAAACCATATTCTGATTTTGGAGCCAATTATGATCATATTCAAAAGAGTAAAATTCTTTCCCACGGATTTGAGAAAGATAAATCGTTCCTATCAATTCATTATGAAAAGGAAGAAAGTCTGCAAAGACATAAATTGTTTTTTCTTTGTTCATGGGATCAACTCCTATTGGATATACGTTTTTTTACCGGCAGTTCAAGGTCTTGTAATTTACGTCCTAATTCATCATCCTTTGCAACAAGCAACAAATCTTTATCCATATAATTTAATGCATGAAGTACAGCCGCGTAATAGCCGATGGCGACAGAAGGAGAGCCTTTTTCAATAGATATCAAAGTCATTCGACTGATACCAGCGCGTTCAGCTACGAGATCAGCGGACAATTTGCGGCGAAGTCGGGCGTATTTTATCTGGGTTCCCATCTGTTCAAGAATATTTTCGGTTTCAGGAAGTAATATAATTGATTTCTTAGGCATGAATGAACACCTCCTTATGTTTATAATATTATACATAAATAAACTGTTTTGTCAATTTTTATAAACATTATAATATAATACTCACATCACCAATCTCAGCACTCTTGTCTTATCCAATATAAAAATAGAACATACCATAAACAGATGCGCCAGCAGTGTACTGACAATCACACCATTAGACGTAAGCAGGAATCCGGTATGGAATCCAAACCAGCAGATGAATCCAGAGTAACTTGCCATCAGGATAAGCAGCGGCAATTCTTCCCAAAAGCCATGAAGCGTACTTAAAAAGTCATCCATTGTAAAATCGAAGTAGATAAAACGACCAACAGCAAGCGTGATGAAGTACATCATCAGTGAATCGTAGTTATCATCATTGTAAATGAACTTGATATAAAGAAGTATCAGTATAATATAAAAGGAAGATACCAGTCGAATGGACGCCTTTTGGTTGGAATCTATTTCTTCCAATGGTACAAATACAATATCAAGCCATCCATTTAAAATAACGGAGAAGCAAAGGAAGAGTAAAAGGATAATGTCCTGATACTTCTGCCAATAGATGGATACGCCAGGGATTCTCTCGTCAATCACATAGTAAAGTGACAGAAAAATCAGCACAGAGGTGCTGGCGAAGACCATCTCAAAGAAACTTTCAATAATGCTTCTTTTTCGCTCTTGATGGTGGCGGTTGATACGACGGATCGCTTTGTGGGACAGGGAGTCATCCTGCAGCCGCTGGTGTGTTTTCAATTTAGCTACGCCAAGAACAACACCGATCACAACGGCCAGCCCGATCAGCGAGACGAGCAGGTAGATCCCGATGTATTCAAAGTTAAAATAGTGTGTAACATAAGTTCTCATTAAAATGCCTTCTTTCAAATTTCTTAGCAGGTTATAAATAATTGTATAGCTTTCATTATCAATTATAGCACGGTGATGCAAGGGGAAATCAGTTTCATGGATAGTGGATAAAATTGAACCTAGTCAA
>ERZ870052.517-NODE-517-length-15235-cov-5.193231_pt1 | contig 15235 bp, 14 predicted proteins | sample MGYA00520889_ERZ870052 | MGnify/ENA primary metagenome ERZ870052 (study PRJEB32232, sample SAMN07284988) | human gut metagenome | biome: human-associated habitat; material: feces | host: Homo sapiens | place: Tanzania | collected 2014-08-14 ...
GGGATGTTCAGAAGAATTACCGTCTGCCCGGCAAGGCAAGGACTATCGGGGAAATGTTGGCGGAGGCCAGGCAGCAATCCGGTGCCCAGAAGATGGCCGGTCACGATATCATGGCCCTGGAGCGGTTCGATCCCGATACCCGCCACATGATCGTCTTTGACGTCCTCTCCCATGAGTCCCCCATGGGATACAAGGGTGATAAAATGCGCCTGTTCCTGACCGAAGCCGGATACGGAAAGGCCCTGGAGAACCAGGACAAGGGATTTATCAAAATAAAGAACCATGCGAAGGTCATAGCTGGCAACCTCCGCTATGACCACAAAGACCGTGAATTGTAGGGAACTGAAAACTGTATCAAAAAAGGTGGAAAATCCGCTGTTCCTTCCCCTCTGTGCCACGAACCGAAAGGGGCATGGATGTTTTCCCATGTGAAGGGTATGGGAGAGATACAGACGGAGGAAACACCGAAAATCAACACTTTTCAAACCATGAGGAAGGAGGTATCAGGCATGGCAGTTTTTCGCATTGAAAAGACCAGAGATTACACGGTCATGTCAAACCATCATCTGCGGGATATGTCCCTGTCGCTGAAAGCAAAGGGACTTCTATCCCTCATGCTGTCCCTGCCAGAGAACTGGGACTACACCATGAAGGGGCTTGCCCGTATCTGCAAGGACGGCATCGACAGTATCAGCGGCGGCATCCGAGAGTTGGAGGAACACGGCTATCTGATCCGTGAGCGCGTGAGAGGTGCAAACGGTCAGCTTGGTTCGATCGAGTACACCATTCTGGAGCAGCCTAAAGAGCCAACACCTGCACAGGAAAAACCTATACGGGAAAATCCCGTACAGGTAAATCCAACATTGGTCACGCCTGTTCAGGAAGAACCCGCCCAATTAAATAAAGAAGAATCAAGTAACTATCCATCAAGAACTGATTTATCAAGTACGGAACTATCAAATCCTATCCAATCAAATCCCCCTACCCCCGCAGGGGCAAGGATGGGAACGGATCGGATGGGAGCCAGAGAATGTTATCGTGAAGTGATTTTGGATAACATCGAGTACAGCTATCTGGTGCAGGACAGCCATATCGACCGTGAGCAGCTTGACGAGATCGTTGACCTGATCGTGGATACCGTATGTTCTGCCCGCAAAGTCATCCGCATTGCCGGAGACGATTATCCGGCGGAGGTGGTAAAGTCCCGGTTTATGAAGCTGGACAGTTCCCATGTTCAGTATGTTATGGACTGCATGAAGGACAACACCACCTATGTCCGCAATATCAAGAAATACCTTCTGGCGGCGCTGTATAACGCCCCGACCACCATCAACAGCTACTATTCTTCCCTGGTGCAGCACGATATGTACGGGGACGGGCAAAGGGGGCGAGGCTAAATGCAGGAGGAAGTAACGCGGGGCGCCGTAACGCTCATTGTTGACGGAGCCAAGCTAAGCGAGCAGGTCTTTGAAAAGGCCGTCAAAAAGTTCCTGGAGGAAATCCAGAAAAGCCAGAAGCCCAAAATCTACCGCGGCAGGCAGAGCCTTAAACAGCTTGCCAGCCAGAACGCCGGTCTTGCCAATATCGAGATCAGTGACAAGAATATCAAGGCTTTCTCCCGTGTGGCGAAGAAATACCATGTGGATTTTGCCTTGAAGAAAGACACCGCCGCAGAGCAGCCCCGTTACCTGGTCTTTTTCAAAAGCCGGGACGCGGATGCCATCACAGCGGCATTTCAGGAGTTTGCCAGCCGGAAAATGAGCCGTGAGGAAAAGCCCTCCATCCGGGAACGGCTGACCCAGGCGAAGGAACAGGCGGCGGAGAAAGTGGAACACCGCACCATTGACCGGGAGAAAGTAAAGGTCAAAGATCGGAGCGTGCAGAGATGAACATGAAAAAACTGTTTTTGCTGAATCTCCCGTATCTTCTGTTCGTGTATCCCTTCGATAAGCTGGCACAGGCTTTCCGGCTTGCGCCCGGTGCTGACCTTTCCGGCAAGCTGCTCTCCATTGGGGACGGCTTCACGGCAGCCCTTTCCTCCCCGTGGCTCAGTTTCCATCCCACGGACCTGCTGATCGGCATAGCCGGTGCGGTGATCCTTCGCATGGCGGTCTACCTGAAAGGCAAGAACGCTAAGAAGTATCGCCACGGGATCGAGTATGGTTCTGCCCGCTGGGGTACGGCGGCGGATATCGCTCCCTACATGGACAAGGACTTTTTCCAGAACATCCCCATGACGCAGACGGAACGGATTACGATGGCGAGCCGTCCAAAGCAGCCGAAGTATGCCAGAAATAAAAACATTCTGGTGATCGGCGGTTCCGGCAGCGGCAAGACGCGGTTCTTCTGTAAGCCGTCGCTGCTGCAAGCTCATTCGTCCTATGTCTGCACCGATCCGAAAGGAACCTTGCTGCCGGAGATCGGCACTTTCCTGGAACGGAAGAAATACCGTATCAAGTGCCTCAACCTGATAAACTTCCGAAAATCCATGAAATACAACCCACTGGCCTACATTCGGTCAGAGAAGGATATCTTAAAGCTGGTGAACGCCCTGATTATGAACACGAAGGGCGAAGGCGAAAAATCTTCGGAAGATTTCTGGGTCAAAGCGGAACGCCTCTATTATTCCGCGCTGATCGGCTACATCTGGTACGAGGCCACGGAGGAAGAAAAGAACTTCATCACACTTCTGGACCTTATCAATGCCAGTGAAGCCAGAGAGGACGATGAGACTTATCAAAGCCCGGTGGACCTGCTCTTTTCTCAGTTGGAGGAACGGGAGCCGGACCACTTCGCCGTCAAGCAGTACCGCAAATTCAAGATGGCGGCGGGCAAAACCTTAAAATCCATCCTCATTTCCTGCGGTGCCCGGCTTGCTCCCTTCGATATCAAGGAGCTGCGGGACCTGATGGAATATGACGAACTGGAACTGGATACCCTGGGCGACCAAAAGACGGCGCTGTTTGTGATCCTGTCAGATACGGACAGCACTTTCAATTTCGTGGCCGCCCTCATGTATAGTCAGCTTTTCAATCTGCTCTGCGACAAGGCGGATGACTTCTACGGCGGGCGGCTGCCTGTCCATGTCCGTCTGATCCTGGACGAGTTTGCCAACATCGGCCAGATACCGAACTTCGATAAGCTGATTGCCACCATCCGAAGCCGTGAGATATCGGCTTCTATTATTTTGCAGTCGCAGAGCCAGTTAAAGACCATCTACAAGGACGCGGCAGATACCATCGTCGGTAACTGTGACAGCACCTTGTTTTTGGGAGGCAAGGAGAAATCCACGCTCAAGGAAATTTCGGAGCTGCTGGGGAAAGAGACCATTGATCTCTATAACCAGTCCGAAAACCGGGGCAGCCAGGTTTCCCACGGCCTCAGTTATCAGAAATTAGGAAAGGAGTTGATGACCCAGGACGAATTGGCAGTGATGGACGGCGGCAAGTGTATCTTCATGCTGCGGGGCGTGCGCCCGTTCCTTTCGGACAAGTACGACCTCACCCGGCACCCGAATTACAGATACACGGCCGACGCCGACCCTAAAAATGTCTTTGACATGGAACGGTACATGAAGAAGCAGCGTGCCGTGGTAAAACCCACGGACACCTTCGATGTGTACGAGATTGACGCAACGACTTAACCCAAAATCAAAAACATTTTTTAGGAGGATTATTTTATGGAATTTTTCAACAGCGCAGTTGGTGTTTTGCAGACTCTCGTAGTGGCCCTGGGCGCAGGTCTTGGTATCTGGGGCGTTATCAACCTTCTGGAAGGTTACGGCCAGGACAACCCTGCTTCCAAAAGCCAGGGTATGAAACAGTTGATGGCCGGCGGCGGTGTCGCCCTCATCGGCATCACCCTTGTACCTCTGCTCTCCGGCCTGTTCGGTTGATCGTCCGGCGGTGATCGCTTATGGGCGGCATACTCGACAAACTCGATGAATGGCTCCGAGGGCTGCTCATCGAGGGGATCACGGGAAACCTGTCGGGCATGTTCGATACGGTCAATACCAAAGTAGGCGAGATCGCCGGTGAAGTGGGACAGACGCCGCTGGCATGGAACAGCGGCGTCTTTTCTATGATCCGAAACCTCTCTGAAACGGTGATCGTTCCAATCGCCGGGGTTATCCTGACATTCGTAATGTGTTATGAGCTGATCCAGCTTGTGACAGAGAAAAATAATCTGCATGATGTAGATACCTGGATGTTCTTCAAGTGGATTTTCAAGACCTTCTGTGCCGTTCTCATTGTGACGAACACATGGAATATCGTCATGGGTATCTTCGATGTGGGGCAAAGCGTTGTGAACAGCAGCGCAGGCGTCATCATCGGGAATACCTCCATTGATATCAGCAGCGTCATCACGGATATGGAGGCGCAGCTTGAAGCCCTGGGCACGGGAGAACTGTTCGGGCTGTGGTTCCAGTCCCTTTTCGTGGGGCTTACCATGAACGCCCTTTCCATCTGTATCATGCTTGTCATCTACGGCCGCATGATCGAGGTGTATTTGACAACTTCCGTTGGACCGATCCCGCTTGCCACTATGACGAACCGGGATTGGAGCCATACAGGACAGAACTACTTGAAATCCCTGTTTGCATTGGCGTTCCAGGCATTTCTAATCATGGTGTGCGTGGGAATCTACTCTGTTTTGGTACAGAGTATCGCCACGGACGGAAATATCTCAGGCGCGATATGGGCCTGCATGGGCTACACGGTCCTGCTGTGCTTCGCCCTGTTCAAGACCGGCAGCCTCTCTAAGAGCCTGTTCGGAGCGCATTAAGGAGGCTTGATAAATTGGCGTATGTAACCATTCCAAAGGATTTGACGAAAGTAAAATCCAAAGTGCTGTTTGGGCTTACCAAACGGCAGCTTATATGTTTCGGAGCGGCGGCACTCATCGGAGTACCGCTTTTCTTTTTGCTCAGACGCACGGCCAGCAACAGCGCCGCCGCGTTCTGCATGATTATCGTCATGCTCCCGTTCTTTCTGCTCGCCATGTATGAGCGGCACGGCCAACCCCTGGAGGTGGTGGCCGGACAGGTCATCCGCTGTATGTTCCTGCGGACGAAGGAGCGGCCTTACCAGACAAACAATTTCTACGCAGCCCTGGAGCGGCAGGCCCAGGCGGAAAAGGAGGTGAAAGCCATTGTTCAGAAAGCGAAAGCCAGAGCCGCAGGCACGGCAGGCGGCAAAACCCACGGTAAAGCTGACCGCCGCAGAAAAGCGTGAGATCAGCCGTATCCTGGAAACCGCCAGAGGCGACGGCAAGGTACATTCCGCACAGGACACCTTACCGTTCCGCCAGATGTACCCGGACGGTCTGTGCAAGCTGGACGACCACACCTGGTCGAAGTGTATCGAGTTCGAGGATGTGAATTATCAGCTTGCAAAGCCTGACGACCAGACGGCGATCTTTGAAGCCCTCTGCGATATGTATAACGCCCATGACGCTTCTATCGGGATGCAGCTCTCCCTTGTGAGCCGCCGCATGAACCGGGAGGATTTTGTGAAGCGTATCGAGATCGCAGCGCAGGGAGATCACTTCGACCATATCCGTGAGCTTTACACGCAAATGCTCCGCAAGCAGCTTGAACGGGGCAACAACGGTCTTATCAAAACAAAGTATCTGACCCTCACCATCGAGGCACGGGACAGCAAAACCGCACGGGCACGATTTTCCCGGATCGTCATGGACGCCCTCAACCATTTCAAGGTCATGGGTGCTCTGGCAAAGGAGCTTGGCGGCAAGGAGTGGCTGGAAACGCTCCACGGCATCCTGCACCCGGACGGGGAACGGTTTGCCTTTGAATGGAGCTGGCTTGCCCCTTCCGGCCTGTCGGTCCAGGATTTTATCGCACCTTCTTCTTTCCGCTTCGGTGAAGCAAGGAAGTTCACGATGGCGGATAAATTCTGTGCCGTGTCCTTTCTGCAGATCAGCGCACCGGAAATGGATGACCGTATGCTCACCGAACTGCTGGATACGGACAGCGGGCTGCTTGTCAGCCTCCATATCCGCAGCATGGATCAGAACGAGGCAATCAAAACGGTCAAGCGGAAGATCACCGACATTGACAGTATGAAGATCGACGCACAGAAAAAGGCGGTGCGGGAAGGTTTCGATATGGATATCATCCCCACCGACCTTGCCACCTACGCAGGCGAGGCAAAGAACATCCTCCGTGACCTGCAAAGCAGAAATGAGCGGATGTTCCTGATGACCTTTCTGGTAGTGAACTTTGCGGACAGCAAGCAAAAGCTGGAGAATGACCTTCTCCGTGCGGCAAGCGTGGCGCAGAAATATAACTGCTCCCTGGTGCGGCTGGACTTCCAGCAAGAGGACGGCTTCGTGTCGGCTCTGCCCCTGGGTGTCAACCGCATTAAGATACAGCGCGGGCTTACCACTTCGGCGGTGGCGGTGTTCGTTCCCTTCACCACACAGGAGATTTTCCACGGCGGCGAAGCTCTTTACTACGGGCTTAATGCCACTTCCGGCAACATGATCCTTGCTGACCGCAAAAAGCTGAAAACGCCCAACGGCATGATCTTAGGTACGCCCGGCAGCGGCAAGAGTTTTTCCGCAAAGCGTTCCATCGTGGGTGTGTTCCTGAACACAAAGGACGATATCCTGATCTGCGACCCGGAGGCGGAATATTTTCCGCTGGTGAACAGGCTGGAAGGCCAGGTCATCAAAATCTCGCCTACCAGCACGCAGTATGTGAACCCTATGGATATCAACCTCAATTACAGCGAGGATGATAACCCGCTGGCGCTGAAATCAGACTTTATCCTGTCGTTCTGCGAACTGGCGGCAGGCGGACGGAACGGTCTGGAGCCGGTGGAAAAAACGGTCATTGACCGTGCCGTGCGGATCGTGTACCGCCCCTATATCGCAGACCCCCGCCCGGAGAATATGCCGCTGCTGGAAGATTTGTATGACGAGATCAAACGGCAGCCGGAGCCGGAGGCGCAGCGGATCGCGGCGGCACTGGAACTGTATGTGCATGGCAGCCTGAATGTTTTTAACCACCGTACCAATGTGGATATCAACAACCGCATTGTCTGCTTCGATATCAAGGAGCTGGGAAAGCAGCTCAAAAGCCTGGGTATGCTGGTGATCCAGGATCAGGTGTGGAACCGTGTTTCCCAAAACCGGGATCAGGGCAAATCCACCTGGTACTTCGTGGACGAGTTCCACCTTCTGCTGCGGGGCGAGGTTGGCGCCTGGAGCGTGGAGATTTGGAAACGCTTTCGCAAATGGGGCGGTATCCCCACGGGGATCACGCAGAACATCAAGGACCTGCTTTCCTCCCCGGAGATCGAGAACATCTTTGAAAACAGCGATTTTGTGTACCTTCTGAACCAGGCCAGCGGAGACAGGAAAATCCTCTGCGAGCGCCTGAATATCTCCAACCAGCAGGCGGCGCATATCAGCAACGCAGGCCCCGGCGAGGGGCTGATCTTCTTCGGCAATGTGATCCTGCCTTTTGTGGATGACTTCCCGAAGGACAATGAACTTTACAGCATTATGACGACAAAACTTGGTGAAACCGGGAAAGGAGAAAACGAACATGAATGATCCCCGCTATTTGCATACGGAAGAAAAACAGGAGGGCGAAACCTTCTTTGATGTGATGAACCGGCTGATTGCCAGAAGCAAGGCGGTCACGGCGGATATGGAGGCGGTCCTTGCGGAGCTGGAAAGTGAGATCGAACCGTTCCGTGCGCCGAAGGACCATGAATAAACTGACCCATGTGAGCCTGTTTTCCGGCATTGGCGGTCTGGACCTGGCGGCGGAGGCTGCCGGGTTTGAAACCGTCTGCCAGTGTGAGTGGGCGGATTTTCCGCACTCCGTCCTCTCCGCACGATGGCCGGATGTTCCCAGGTTCCGGGATATTACTACTTTCACGAAGGAGGCGTTTTTTGAAAAAACAGGACTTGAAACAGTTACCGTTATCTCAGGCGGCTTTCCCTGTCAGCCCTTCTCCACCGCCGGAAAACGGAAGGGCTTTGCGGATGAACGCTACCTGTGGCCGGAAATGTGCCGCGTTATTACCGAGCTGCGGCCCCGTTGGGTGCTTGGGGAAAATGTTGCTGGCTTCATCAATATGGGGCTCGACAAAACGATCTTTGACCTGGCAAAAGCGGGATACGCTGTTCTCCCATTCGTATTTCCGGCTTGCGGCGTCGGCGCATGGCATGAGCGCCAGCGAACTTTTATCGTCGCGGCTGATGTTTCCCACACCCCTTGCCTCCGACAACAACACCGCCAGGGACGCGGCAAGCCTGGATGTGTTCCTGTCGGACAATGGGATATTCCGCAAGAGGAACCGAAACGGGGCGATCTGGAGCCTCAGCCTGTCGGCGGCGGTATTCTATCTGACCCCGGTGGCGTCGGACGGTTTCCGCTCGACCTTGAAGCCGTCGGCCTTCGATCCGGCGAAGAAGGACGGGAACCTGTCGGCGCAGATCATCTCCCAGGAACAGCCGGTGTCCGAAACGGCGGCGCTGAACCCGGATTGGGTGGAATGGCTCATGGGCTTCCCGAAAGGATGGACGGACGTATCCTCTGGGCCGCCGAACCGGAAGGAATCCCCCGCATGACCGAGCGCATGGATGACCGGGCGCTGCGGCTGAAAACTTTGGGAAATGCGGTCTGCCCGCCCCAGGCCTATCCCATTTTCCGCTATATCGCCATGATCGAGAATGGCACCTGCGGCGACTTTTGCCCCTATGGAAAGGAAGGTGACTGCCTATGAGGGAACTGAAAGCGACCGATAAGATCACGCAGAAAATGACCCGTGACGGTGCGGTATCGGAAAACCTTGCCACGGGCGAGGTGGAACATATCAGCAGCCGGGAGCCGGAAACGGAACTGTCCGCTTCTTCGGAAGAATCCGCTGGCGCTGCGGCTGACCTTGCCCTGCGTGCGGCGGAACACCATGAGAAGAAAAGCGCACGAAAGGCGGAAAAGGCTGACACCCAGGCGGTGCGGGATGGTTCTGCCGCAAGGCAGCGCCCGTCCTCCCGTCTGCAATTCACCGAGGAAGAACGTGCCGATCCCGCACTTGGAAAGTACATCGACCGTTCCGACCGTGCGGCGGACAGGCTGGACGCGGCAAAGGCCGCTATCCCCACAAAGAAAGTTCTCCGTACCGAGCGTGTTTTTGACGAGACAGCCGGAAAAGGCAAAACGCAGCTTCACTTTGAAGAAGTGGAGAAACGCCCCAACGGACGCCTGCGGCACAATCCGCTTTCCCGGCCGGTCCATGAGATCGTCCACGCCGCCCATGCGAAGGTGCATGAGGTGGAACAGGAAAATGTGGGTGTTGAGGCCGGACACAAGGGCGAGGTGCTGACGGAACGCGGGCTTGCCTACGGAAAAGGCAAAGTCCGTGCCGCCGTCCACCATCACCGCACAAAGCCCTGGCGTGACGCGGCGAAGGCAGAGCAGGCTTCTTTTAAGGCAAACGCCGACTACCTTTACCAAAAGGCACTGCATGATGATCCTGCATTGGCAGCTTCTAACCCGGTATCCCGCTTTCTGCAGAAACAGCGGATCAAGCGGAACTATGCAAAGGAGCTGCGGCAGGCGGAGAAAACCGCAAAGAATACCGCAGCCACGGCGAAAAGTGCGGCGCAGAAAGCAAAGGACGCCTTCAAGGAAACATTCCTCTACATCAAACACCATAGCCGGGCGGTGCTGTTGGTGATCGGCATTGGCGCCTGTGTTGCCCTGCTGTTTGGCGGGGTATCTTCCTGTTCCATGATGGCAGGCTCCGGCGTGGGCGGTGTATTCACTTCTTCTTATCTCTCCGAGGACGCGGATATGCTGGCTGCGGAGGCGGCCTACTGCGAATTGGAGCAGGAGCTTCAATATGAGCTGGACCACTATGAGGCTCTGCACCCCGGATATGACGAATACCGTTTTGACCTGGACGAGATCGAGCATGACCCTTATGTGCTGATCTCCATTCTCACGGCGTTCCATGAAGGGGTGTTCACCATCGACGAGGTTCAGGAGGAACTGCAAATGCTCTTTGAAAAGCAGTACATCCTGACGCAGACCGTGGAAGTGGAGGTGCGCTATCGGACGGAGACACGGACAGACAGCGAGGGAAATGACTATGACGTGGAAGTACCGTACAACTACTATATCTGCAAGGTGAAGCTGGAAAACTTCGACCTTTCCCATGTGCCGGTCTACATCATGGACGAAGAAACGCTTTCCCTGTATGCGGTCTATATGGCAACGCTGGGAAACCGGGAAGATTTGTTCCCCGGCTCCGGCTATGTAGACAAGTACACCAAACCGCCCACCACCTATGATATCCCGCCTTCCGCACTGGAAGATGAAACCTTTGCGGCGCTCATTACCGAGGCGGAGAAGTACATCGGCTATCCCTATGTCTGGGGCGGCAGCAATCCGAACACTTCTTTTGATTGCTCCGGCTTCGTGTCCTGGGTGCTGACGCAAAGCGGCGTCTGCAATACGGGCAGGCTGGGAGCCCAGGGGCTCTACAATATTTCCACCCCGGTATCCTCTGCCAACGCAAGACCCGGCGACCTGATCTTTTTCGTCGGCACTTACGATACACCGGGCGTTTCCCATGTGGGTATCTATGTGGGCGGTGGAAAAATGCTGCACTGCGGCGACCCCATTCAGTATGCAGATATCAACACAAGCTACTGGCAATCCCACTTTTACGCTTTCGGGCGACCGCCCTACAACTAAAAAACGATATGGAGGTAATTTGATTTATGGCAACGACACAGAAGATCCGCAATGACATTGCGAAAACCAAAGAAAAGATCGCGGAGCAGCAGAAACGCCTTCGTGCGCTGGAGGCCCAGCTTGCGGAGGAAGAAAATCTGGAAATCGTCCGCATGGTGAAAGCCGTGAAGATGGACAACAAGGAGCTGACCGCCTTCCTGAAAGCCTATGCCAGCGGTATGATCTCCCTGCCGGAAGGTATGCTGCAGGAGGGAGACACCGAGAATGAGGAAACGGAGGGATACGAGGATGAAGCATAACTTTATGACAAAAATGGTATCGGCTCTTTTGGCGGTGGTGCTCAGCACTGCCGCTTTTTCTGTCACCGCCTTTGCCAGCGGCGGCGAGGAAAGCACGGAGTCCGTGGCTGAACAGGAAACGGCTGGGGATGTCTCTGATCTGCTTTCCGCTCTGGCAGGCAGCCAGGTCACGGTATCCGTCACCGAGGACGGTATCCAGTTCAGTTCCGGCGAAAATGACTCCGGGCAGACCGGCACCGTCACCACGGGCGGCGGCAATCTGAATGTCCGCACGGGTGCGGGAATGGATTATACCGCCTTCACCCAGCTTCCCAACGGAACGACCGTGAAGGTGATCGGCACGGACGGCGACTGGCTGAAGGTCATCCTGCCGGAGAAAGTCGGCTATGTCTATTCCGGCTACATGACGGTAAGTGACGGCGAGGCTGGTTCCGGGGAAGGTTCTTTCTCTCTGGACGCGGAAACGCTGGAAAATCTGCTGGGGATGCTGGGCGGCGGTCTGAATGGCGGTGCCGCCCTGACGCCGGACGGGAACCTTTCGCTGATTGACGATATCGGCAGTCCGACCGCCAGCGGCAAGCAGTTTATTACAGTGGAAACGAAGAACGGCAATGTGTTCTATCTCATTATCGACCGTGACGACGAGGGCGAGGAAACCGTGCATTTTCTGAACCAGGTGGATGAAGCCGACCTCATGGCGCTCACGGAGGATGGAGAAAAGGCGGAAACACCTATTGTCTGCACCTGTACGGAGAAGTGCCAGGCCGGAGCGGTCAATACCGCTTGCCCGGTCTGCGTAAAAAACCTCAGTGAATGTGTTTGCACAGAACAAAAAGCTACGGAGCCCACCGAGCCGGAGAATCCGGAACCTGAAAAGAAAAGCAATACCGGGGCGATCCTGGCGGTGCTGCTGATCCTTGCAGCCGGAGGCGGCGCGGCGGTCTATTTCCTGGTGCTGAAACCGAAGCAGGGAAAGAAAGTTCCCGCTGATCTGGATGATTTCGACCTGGAGGATGAAGAAGAATATCTGACCGAGGACGAGGAAACGGAGGAAAAGAATGAGTAAACTGATTATCGCGGAAAAACCGAGCGTGGCAAAATCTATCGCGTCGGCTCTGGGTGCTTCATCCAGGGCCGACGGCTTTTATGAGGGCAGCGGCCTTCTCGTATCCTGGTGCGTGGGGCACCTGGTATCCCCGATGGATGCGGGCGGCTATGACGAGCGTTTCAAGAAATGGCGCTATGATGATCTTCCCATTCTGCCGGAGCCGTTCCGCTATGTGCTGGCACCGGGCAAGGAGGACGCTTTTGAAAATCTCCGTGCCCTGATGAACCGCCCCGATGTGGATACCATCGTCAATGCCTGTGACGCCGGGCGTGAAGGTGAGCTGATCTTCCGTCTGGTGTATGAAATGGCTGGCTGCCGCAAGCCGGTCCTCCGTCTCTGGATTTCCTCGATGGAGGACAGCGCTATCCGGGAGGGCTTTTCTGATCTGCGCCCCGGCGCCGATTATGAAGCCCTGTATCAATCTGCCCTCTGCCGCCAGAAAGCGGATTGGCTGGTGGGGATCAACGCCACGCGCCTTTTCTCCGTTCTCTATCACCGCACCTTGAATGTGGGCCGTGTGCAGACACCCACACTGGCAATGCTGGCGGAGCGTGACGCGAAGATCACGCTGTTCCACAAAGAAAAATATCATCTGCTGCGCCTGACGCTGGACGGGATCGAGGCGGTGTCGGAGAAATTCACCGATCCGGCGGAGGCGGAACAGGCAGCGGCCATGTGCAAGGGTGCGGCCGTCACCTGTACCTCTGTCACGAAGGAGCAGAAGAAGGAACAGCCGCCGAAGCTCTATGACCTTACCACCTTGCAGCGTGAGGCAAACCGCCTGTTCGGATACACGGCGAAGCAGACCCTTGACTACGCCCAGAGCCTCTACGAAAAGAAGCTGCTGACCTATCCCCGCACGGACAGCCGGTATCTGACCTCCGACATGGCGGAAACAGCCTCCTGCGTCATCCATCTGGCGGCGAACGTGCCGCCCTTTGACGGGATCAGCAACTTCTTCCCGCTGGTGGAGGCCATGATCTCCGACAAGGATGTATCCGACCACCACGCCATTATCCCCACGATGGAGATTGAAAAAGCGGATATCAAGGCTCTGCCCCTGGGCGAGCGCAATTTGTTTCTCTTGGTCTGCTGCAAGCTGCTGTGTGCATCAGCGGAGCCGTATGTGTATGAGGCGGTCACGGCAACTTTTGATTGCGGCGGTCAGTCCTTCACCGCAAAGGGCAAGCGCATCCTCTCCGAAGGCTGGCGGGAGATCGACCGCATTTTCCGTACCTCCCTGAAAGAAAAGCCTGCGGATGGGGACGGCGATACGCTCCCGGACTTCACCGAAGGGCAGACTTTTGACGGTGCGGAGGTTGCTGTTACCGAGCATTTCACCCAGCCGCCGAAGCCCTACACCGAAGATACCCTCCTGTCCGCTATGGAGAACGCAGGCAAGGATGGTATCCCCGACGAGGCGGAGCGAAAAGGTCTTGGCACGCCTGCGACCAGGGCGGCAATCATCGAAAAGCTGGTGGCAGCCGGATTTGTGGAGCGCAAGGGCAAGAGCCTGATCCCCACAAAAGCCGGTATCAACCTTGTCACGGTCCTGCCGGAGCCGCTGACCTCTCCCATGCTGACAGCGGAATGGGAACAGAAATTGACGGAGATCGCAAAGGGCGGCGCTGACCCGGATACCTTCATGGACGGTATCCGCACAATGATCCGGGAGATCGTGTCCACCTATTCCTGCATTTCTGAGGACGGCAAAAAGCTGTTTGCCCCGGAGAAGGAAGTGATCGGCACCTGCCCCCGCTGCGGCCAGCCGGTCTATGAGGGCAAGAAGAACTTTGCGTGTTCGGATCGGTCCTGCGGTTTTGTCCTCTGGAAAAATGACCGCTTCTGGACGAGCCGTAAGAAGGAACTGACAAAGAAGATGGCAACGGACCTTCTGAAAAAGGGACGTACCAATGTCAAGGGAATGTGGTCTGAAAAGAAACAGGCTGCTTATGACGCTGCGGTGATCCTGGATGACACGGGCGGCAAGTACATCAATTTCAAGCTGGAATTTCCGAAAAAAAGATAAGGAGGGACACACATGCCATATTACGATCACGACAAGGATTATCCCTTTGCCGCCTTTATCACCAATCTTGGGAAGTACAATGAGGGCGAGCTTGTGGGCGAGTGGGTGAAGTTTCCCACCACCGCCGAGGAATTGAAGGAAGTGTTTAAGCGGATCGGGATCGGCCAGAAGGATGACTTCGGCCAGCCCTATGAGGAATGGTTCATCACGGACTATGACTGCTATGTGGACGGTCTTTACAGTAAGCTGGGTGAATATGAAAATCTGGACGAGCTGAATTATCTGGCATCGAAGCTGGATGAAATGAGCGAAAGCGAATACGCACAGTTTCAGGCCGGTATGGAAATGGGCGACCATTGCGGCAGCCTGCAGGAGATCATCAACCTGACGGAAAATCTGGACTGCTATGAGGTTTATCCCAATATTGAGGACTATGACGATTTGGGACGCTATTACATCGAAGAACTGGACGTTATGCAGGTGCCAGAGCATTTGCAGAATTACATCGACTATGAGGCCTACGGCCGGGACGTTGCGTTGGAGGAAAACGGCACCTTCACGGATCAGGGCTATGTGCGTGATACGGGTGACAGTTTCCATGAGTATTACGACGGTGAGCGCGGCAGTATCCCCGACGAGTACCGGGTGATGACCTTCCAGGACGATCTTCCCGAAGAAGAAAAATCCGAGTGGGCTATGGATATCGCCTTTGACATGGACGAGTTTTTCCGTCAGAACGATCCGCAGTATGCGGCGGAGCACCCGGAGGCACACGCCGCAAAGGAAGAACTGTATGAAAATCTGATGGCCGGACGCATTTCCACTCTGGATGAAAAGCTGGCGGCGCTGGGGCAGACGCAGGAGGACTATCTTCCTTCGGAGATTGAAAAGTTCAAGGACGCCACGGGCTATGAGGAATTTCTTGATTTTGACCCGGCGGAGGTCAAGGCCGCTTTGGATGACCCGGAGAAGTCCCATGCGGATGAAATGCTGTCCGCTGCGGAGAGGGCTGCCTCGGAAAAGATGACTGTGCTTGTAGTGGAGCCTATGAAGGAACCCTA
>ERZ870052.523-NODE-523-length-15173-cov-8.335188_pt1 | contig 15173 bp, 10 predicted proteins | sample MGYA00520889_ERZ870052 | MGnify/ENA primary metagenome ERZ870052 (study PRJEB32232, sample SAMN07284988) | human gut metagenome | biome: human-associated habitat; material: feces | host: Homo sapiens | place: Tanzania | collected 2014-08-14 ...
AGCGGCCATCCGCTTGCCCAGCGCCACCGTCTCGGCGCGGGAATGGGTGATATATTCTGACATGAAGGTTACCTCATCGTTTCAAAAAAGGGATGGCAGACGCTCTGCCATCCCTAAGTATAATATAAAACGTGCAAAAGTGCAATGGTCAGGCAGCGGCAGGGATCTGCTCTGCTGTGCCGTTCATTGCCGTGCCGGGCGCGGTGAGCCGGGCAGCGGCATTGCCCTGAATGATGGGGTAGGACGCTGCCGGGTGCGGATGCCGCCCGGTGTTCTGGTTCAGGTACCACACGATGTCGTTTTCGCCGTAGACCTCAAGGCCGTAATCAATAGCCTCCTGCAAAGTTTCGCCCTCGATCAGGCGGTTCACAGTCGCCCACAGCATACTGCGGGAGTATACGCTGTACACGTTGTTCACAAAGCCTGCCACGGCCTTTGCCCCGCCGGAGAGCAGCCCGTCCGAAAGGGCAGTGTCCACATGGCCGCTGCGGCCGTAGAACTCGCAGGTCTCCGAGAGCACGATGGTGCCGTTCAGCTTTCCGCCCCGGTAGGCATTGCTGAAAAAATCTCCGGTGACGGCGTAGCAGCCGTTCACCTTGATGACCCGGTGGCTGAGCAGCTCCATGCCGTAGCGCAGGTCATTCCAGAAATCAGACTTTTCCAACAGCAGGAGGATGGGCTCGGTGGCCTGCTTTTTCCATAGCCAGCCGTATTCATAGGTATAGTATGCGCCGTGTGCGCTGAGGATGGCAAGGTCGTAGTCTGCCATCCGCTTCAGGTCGGAAACGGTCACCATCATGTCCAGATGGGTGTCCAGCCCGGAGCCGTTCCAGTAGTCCTTCATATAAGAGTAGTAGGGGTAGCGGTTGCTGTTGACCCCGTTATCAAAGGCATAGTAGATGACCGCATTGCCCACCGTGCCGTTTTCGGCGGTGAGCAGGGCGGGCGCGGCCTCCAGCTCCGGCAGCTCCGGCCCGGGCAGGGCGGCGTCTGCCTCGCTCTCGGTGTCGGTGAGCAGAATACCGCCCAGCGCGCCGCAGCTGTAAGCAAAGCTTATCATGCCGTTTTCCGCATCCACATAGATGCTGTCCTTTTTCACAAGCCCCTGCGCCGCCAGCGCGTCCAGCTGTGCCAGCGCAGCGGCCTGACGCTCCGTCTCCGACATGTCGGCGTAAGCGGCGCTGTCGGTCAGGGCAGTGACAGTAGCATCCGTCTGCTGCATCTCCTGCACCTCAGAGGCGGTCAGGGTCTGGGGGGTGCTGGGGGTCTCCTCCGGTGCAGCGGCCACCGCCGGGCACACTGCCGTAAAGGCCAGCGCGATGGCACACACCGCACTGAGCAGGCGGCGATAAAATGCATGTTTCATTTCTTCTTTTCCGTTCCTCTCCCCCGGCACACTGCCGGGGCTGTTGTACGCAAGATAGCGTCCACAGGTTCATTGTAGGATGCCGCCGGGGCTTTGTCAAGCTTCCCGGCAATGTTTTACCATTCCGTCACACACGGTGCATTGCATTGGCGCGGGGATTTGTGTATAATAGCGATATGCTGGGTTTTTATCGTCTGTACGCAGGCACGCCCCGGCAGACTGTTCTGATGAAAGGCGGTGCTTTCCTTGGATAGCATTCGACAATATTTTAAGCGCACCGATAAGATTTATCTGCTGCTGTGCATCTTCAGCAGTGTGATGGCGGTGCTGGCGTTGTCTTCGTGGGCAGCAAAACAGGGCAGCGGCTTTGCCACCGACGAGGTGACCGGTGCCATTACCGGCATTGGCGACTACCGCCGGGCACTGGTGCAGGCGGGCGCTGCCGCCATTGGCATCGTGATCGCGCTGCTGCTCTCCTGCGTGGACTACCGCAGCCTTGTAAAGGTGTGGCCGGTGCACGTTGTGCTGACGTGGGGTCTGGTGCTGCCCACGTTGGTCATCCGCAACGTATCCATCGGCCCGCTGACCATCGGCTACAACGCCGGTGATACCGACAACTACTCGTGGTACAAGCTGGGCGGCTTTACCTTTCAGCCCACAGAGCTGGCAAAGATCAGCTTCATCCTGACCTTTGCCATGCACCTGAACAACGTGCGCAGCCGCATCAACGAGCCGAAGGAGCTGGCAAAGCTGCTGCTGCACCTGCTGGTGCCCATTGCCATCATCCATGTGCAGGGCGACGATGGCACGGCCATCATCTACGGCATCATCGGCTGCTGCATGATGTTTGCGGCAGGGCTGAGCTGGAAGTATATCTTTGCAGCCTTTACGGCGGCAGGCGCTGCCGTGGCGGTGGCCTTTGCCTTTTTCAGCGACAAGATCGGCAAGGGATACCAGTGGTACCGCATTCTGGCGGTGCTGGACCCGGAAAACACCACCGGCTGGGCGCCCAGCGAGACGGTGTGGAAGAACATCATCTACCAGCAGCAGCGCGGCGAGATCGCGCTGGGCTCCGGCGGCATCTTCGGCAACGGCTTATTCAGCGGCCGGTATTACAGCGTACCCAACGCCCACAACGACTTCATCCTCAGCTGGATCGGCAACGTGGCGGGCTTTGTGGGCTGCTGCGTGGTGCTGGGCGTTCTGCTGGCGCTGGTGATCAAGACCTTTGCCACCGGTGCCCGCAGCGAGGATCTGCTGGGCAGCTACATCTGCGCCGGTATCGGCGGTGCCCTGATGGCGCAGATCGCCGTGAACGTTGGCATGAACCTGCGGGTGCTGCCGGTCATCGGCGTCACCCTGCCCTTCTACTCTGCCGGCGGCAGCTCGGTGCTTATGCTGTATATCTGTGTCGGTTTAGTCCTTTCCGTATACTCTCACAACACCAAAAGCCTGTTTGGATAAGAAAGCAAGGACGAGCAGCCCGCGGGCTGCTCGTCCTTGTATTTTTTATTTTTCCAGCTTTTCCAGCTCCACCACCGGCCAGCCAAGGGCGCGGATGGCGCTTTCATCATGGGTGGCCAGCAGCACCGGCTTGCCCGCGCAGCGCTGCCGCAGCAGCGCCGCCGCCCGCTGCAAAGTGTCCGGGTCCATTCCGGTAAAGGGCTCGTCCAACAGCAGGGTATCGCTGGGGGCCCACAGCGCCCGCAGCAGCGCCACCCGCCGCTTTTGCCCGCCGGAAAGCCTACGGGCAGGCAGCTGCAAGGCGGCAGTGCACATTCCAAGCTGTTGAAAATCGCTTATAATTTGCTCTTTGTACTGGTTTTCCGCCCCCGGCAGCACCAAGGTGACGTTCTGCACCGCGTTCAGCTGGGGGCAAAGGCGGTCCTCCTGAAAGACCGCTGCCGCCCGGCCCACGCCCTCCACGCTGCCGGTTGTGGGGCGTTCCAACCCCATCAAGATGCGCAGCAGGGTGGTCTTGCCCCAGCCGCTGGGTGCCCACAGCACCACGGGTGCGTCCACCTCCATACACAGGTCGGTGAAGAGCGGCGCTGCGCCGAACTGCTTTGTCAGGTGTTGAAGCTTCAGCATTTTGTCCCCTCCTCTCCCAGCACTGCGCCCACAGCCTTATCCAGTGCAAGCAGGAACAGCTTTTCAAAGCCTGCGCTCAGCAGGATGATGACAAAGGTCCATGCGAACAGTTCCCCGGTGGAAAGGGTGATCTTGGCACGGTACAGCGCATCGCCGATGCTGCCGTTGGGCAGACCGATGACCTCGGCTGCCACGCCGCTTTTCCAGCAGATACCCAGCGCCACGCTGCACCCCTGCCGGAAGGCCGGCAGCACCGCCGGCAGCCAGATCGCCCGCAGGCGGCGCCCCGGCGGCAGACGGAACACCGCCGCCATTTCCAGCAGCTGCACGTCTGCCCCGGCAATGCCGGTGCGCACCGCGCCGTACAGCACCGGCAGCACCATTAAAAAGCTGATGAGCACCGAAAGGGCGCTGCCCCGCACCCAGACCAGCGCCAGAATGATAAAGCTTGCCACCGGCGTAGCCTTGACCAGCTGCATCACCGGAGCCAGCAGCGCATCGGCGGCACTCCACCGGGCGGCGCACACCGCCAGCACCACGCTGACCACTGCGCCCAGCACAAAACCCAGCAAAATGCGCCCGGAACTGAAGCCCACCCGCTGCCAAAAATCTGCCCTTGGCAGCAGCTGCACCAAGGTGCGCAGCGCCTGTACCGGCGATACCAAAAACACCTCCTGCCCGATGGCCATGGCTGCGGCCTGCCAGACCGCCAGCCAGAACGCCACCGCCAACAGACGGCGGAAAAATTGCTTGTTCTGCTTCATAAACTGCCCTCTTCCCCTGCCTATTATAAGGTATAGTATACCATACCGTCCCACAAAGGGGAATGACCTGTGCACCACCTGCGGCGGGGCGGCTCGCGTTGTATATACTTTTATTCAACTGTTGCATGCTTGACATGAATTTGTATCCAGTGTAAACTGGATACAGTACACGGTGCGTCTTGGCACCGGCGCAGGAAAGAGGGGACGGTATTGACACAAGCGCTCAAGGGCCGCAAGCTGCTGCTTATCGGTTTTACGTTATTTTCCATGTTTTTCGGGGCAGGCAACCTGATCTTCCCGCCCGATCTGGGTGCAAAGGCGGGAGTAAACTTCTGGCCTGCCTTTCTGGGGCTTGCTATCAGCGCTGTGGGACTGCCGGTTGCCGGGGTCATCGCGGTGGCACGGGCCGATGGTCTGGACAAGCTGGCCGGGCGGGTACATCCGGTGTTCGCACAGGTGTTCATGATCTTGATTTACCTGTCCATCGGGCCGTGTCTGGCCATTCCGCGCACCGCAAGCACCTCTTTTGCCATGCTCACCCCGCTGCTGGGCAGCAGCGCCGGGCTGCAGCTGGGGTACTCCGTGCTGTTCTTTAGCGCGGCCTTTCTGGTGGCGCTGCACCCGGACAGGCTCACCCGCTGGCTGGGCAGGCTGCTCTGCCCCTGCCTGCTGGTTCTGATTTTAATCCTGTTCGGCGGCTGTCTGCTGCACCCGCTGGCGGCGCAGTACGGTGCACCCACCGAGGCATATCGTTCCGCCGTTGTGTTGCAGGGCGTATTGTACGGCTACCAGACCATGGACGCCCTTGCGGCGCTGAACTTTGGCGCTGTCATCGCCATGAACATCCGGGCGCAGGGCGTTGCCCGGGAGCAGGACGTGCAGCGCAGTGCCATCCGCGCCGGGCTTGTGGCGGGCGGGCTGCTGCTGGCGGTCTACGCCATGCTGGGCCACGCCGGAGCGCTGACCGGTGCCGCCGTGCCCGGCCTTGCCACCGGTGCCGAGGTGCTGACCGTGCTGGCTGAGCGGCTGTTCGGCAAAGCGGGGCTGGTGCTGCTTGCAGCCATCTTTATGCTGGCCTGCTTCAACACCTGTGTGGGACTGATCGCCTGTGTAGGAGAATATTTCCACACCCTGCTGCCCCGCATCCCCTACCCTGCCCTTGCCGCCTTTTTTGCCTCCGCCAGTATGCTGATCGCCAATCTGGGGCTGGCAGCGATCCTGCGCTTATCCGTTCCGGTGCTCAACGCTCTGTACCCGGTGGCCATTATGCTGATCGCGCTTTCCTTCGTGCCCGGGCTGGAGCAGCGCCGCCGGGTCTACCCGCTGTGCATCGGCTGCACCGCCGTGCAGAGCATTGCGGCCGCGCTGCCGCTTGGCGCGGTTTCTGCCCTTGCCAACGCCCTGCCGCTGGCGGCACTGGGCTTCGGCTGGGTGCTCCCGGCGGTCGTCGGGCTGCTGGCAGGCATCTTGCTGAGCCGCACTGAAAGATAAAGGAGTTTTTACGATGATCCAACCCATCATGCACGACCCGCTGTTTCTGGCACAGAAATCTGCCCCTGCCACCCCGGAGGATGCTCCCATTGCGCGGGACTTACTGGAGACCCTGACCGCCCACGCCGACGGCTGCGTGGGCATGGCGGCTAATATGATCGGCGTGCTCAAGCGCATCATCGCGGTGGAAGCCGAGGACGGGTATCTGGTGCTGTTCAACCCGGTCATCCTGAAAAAGTCCGGGCTGTATGAGGCCGAGGAGGGCTGTCTTTCGCTGGAAGGCGTGCGGAAAACAAAGCGCTGGCAGAGCATCAAGGTGCAGTACCAGACGGCGGACGGCAAACCGCGCATCAAGACCTTTACCGGCTGGACGGCGCAGATCATCCAGCACGAGATCGACCATTGCGATGGGATCCTGATCTGAATCCCATCGCACGCTCCCCGCGTGGGACGATTTTGAATGCGCTCCGCTATCGGGTTGCGGCACCCAGCATCCGCATCGTGCCTTGAGCGGCACGCGCGTCTTGCTGGCCGCTGCCCCAACAACTCCTCCCTGTTTCCACCGCTGGTGGCGGTTGTCGTTGTTGCACTTTGCGCATAAATAGCGGAAAGAATATTTTTATAGTTGTAACTCTGGAAAATCTGCGGATTTTCCAGAGTTACTTTTTCACAGGAGGGGACGCAAAGGTAATGCAGCTGCCGCTCCCGGTTACGGCTCTTCCCGTGAAAAGGGGATTCAGAAACGCCCGCAGGCGTTTCTGAATCCCGAATATAAAATAGTTTTTCCGCTGAAAATGGCTAGAGCGCAAGCGGAAGCCATTCCAAATCGTTTTTTCTTCAACTTACGCACAAAGCCCCCGAGGGTGTGTCCCCCGGGGGCTTTGCTATGCTGTAACAGAGAAATGAAGGTGTTATTGTGAGGCGGTTGTTGCAATTTTAGCCCTTGACGCCGCCAAGAGCAACGCCGCGGACGATGAACTTGGACAGCAGCAGGTAGACGACGATGACCGGCAGAATGGCGATGGCCACCATCATGTACACCTTGCCCATATCGAACTTCAGGAAGTCCGCGCTGCGCAGCTGGGCGATCAGGATAGGCAGGGTCTTTTTGTCGGCGGTGTCCAGCACCAGAGCCGGGATGAAGTAGTTGTTCCAGCTGGCCACGAAGGAGAAGATGGCCTGCACAGCCAGAGCCGGCTTCATGATGGGCAGCACGATCTTATTAAAGGTATAGAACTCGCCTGCGCCGTCAATGCGGGCGGCCTCCACGATCTCCATGGGAAGGGAGGCGTCCAGATACTGCTTCATGAAGAAGAACACGGTAGGTGCTGCAATGCTGGGGACGATCAGGGGGATGAAGCTGTTTTTCAAGCCCATCTTGGAGATCAACTGCAGAAAGCCCAGTGCGGACACCTGTGTGGGCATGGTCATGATGAGCAGGATCAGGGCAAAGGCGGCCTTTTTGAACTTGAAGTTGTAGGCGTAGATGCCGTAGGCCGTCAGCGCCGAGAAGTAGACGCTGAGCGCTGCCGAGCAGGCAGACACCAGCAGGCTGTTGCGGATGCCGCTTACCACAGGGATGTTGGCGTCCGTAAGCACGTTGCGGAAGTTTGTGATGATGGACTTGCCCGGCATCAGCGAGAAGCCCTTCTGGATCTCGAAGTGGGTGCGGGTGGAGTTGATGATCAGCACATAGAAGAAGAACAGGCACAGAAAGCTGATCAGCACCAGCACCAGATAGCACCACGCACGGCGGGCGGTCAAGATCGCCTTTTCGGACTGGTTTTTAGGCGTATGTGCCATACTTATTTCCCTCCTTTAGCAGCAGCCTTTTTGGCTGCCTTCAGTTCCTTGCGCTGGGCCTTGGTCAGGCCGTCATCTTCCTTGGTCAGCGAGAAGTACACGACGACGCACAGCACTGCACACACAAGGAACAGCACCACAGATACTGCACCAGCCATGCCGTAGTTCTTGCTGAACAGGTGGTTGTTCAGGTACATGATCATGGTGGTGGAGGTACGGTCGGGGCCGCCCTTGCCGTTGGTCAAAATCTGCGGCACATCGAACATCTGCAGGCCGCCGATCATGGAGGTGATCATCACATAGACCAGAATGGGGCGGATCAGGGGCAGGGTGATCTTCCAGAACATCTGGTTCGGGGTGCAGCCGTCCAGCTCTGCGGCCTCGTACAGGGTGGGGTCCACGCCCATAATGGCTGCCATCAGCATGATGGTGGTGTTGCCGAACCACATCAGGAAGTTCATCAGGCCCACAAGGCCACGGTTGCCCCACACGGTATTCAGAAAGCTGATGGGGGTCTTGATCCAGCCCATGCTCAGCAGCACTGCGTTCACCGGGCCGTTATCCGAGAACAGGGCGAAGAACAGCATGGCGAAAGCCGAGGCCATGATCAGGTTGGGCATGTAGATGACCGTCTTGAAGAAGGTCTGTCCCTTCAGCTTCAGCCGCAGGTCGGTGAACCATGCCGCCAGCAGCAGCGAGACGATGATCTGCGGGACGAAACCGATGATCCACAGGATCAGCGTGTTGCTGAAATACTTAGGCAGATCGGTAGCGAACAGGGTGACATAGTTCTTCAGGCCCACAAAGTTGGGTCCGATGATCTTCAGGCCGCTGCGGTAATACTCAAAAAAGCTGTAATAGATGGTGGATGCCAGAGGGATCAGCTGGAATACCGCGAAGATGATAAAGAACGGTGCAATGAAGATATAACCCCATTTCGCGTAGCTGATCGACCCTTTCTTCTTTGTTTTTTCTCCCATGAGATCTCCCTCCTGCCGGGTCACAGCAAAACCAAAGGGGCGGGCGAGATACGCCGCCCGCCCCTTTGCTTCAATTTTCAGTTCGGAGTGGAACCACTTATGCGGGCCATACCACGTCGGTCAGCTCGGGGTACTTCTCCTTGATAGCGGTCTCGAAGTTTGCCTTGGCGGCATCTTCCTTCACGTTGCCGGTGAAGTAATCCTTGAAAGCGGTCTGGAAGCTCTCGTTCAGGCCCTGATCGTACGGGCCGGCGTTGGACATATCGATCTTGGTTGCAGCCTCTGCAAACAGAGCGATGTGGTTCTGGCCGCCGAGGAAGTCGGACTTGTAATCGCTGTTGGCGATCTCTTCCATGGCCTTCTCGTTGTTGGTGTAGTCCTGCGTATCCATGGTGATCTGCTTCATGATGGCTTCATCGCAGGTCAGCTTCAGCATAACGTCCTTGATGGTCTCAAGGTTGTCGCTGCCGGCTGCGCCGCAGATCCAGGTGCCGCCCCAGTAGTAGGGCTGAGGGCCTTCGCACACAGCGTAGTCGCCGTAGATGCCGTTGCCAACTTCTTCCTTGCCGCCCTCAGAGGTAGGAGTTGCCAGAGAGTTGCCCAGCAGGGTGAAGTTGATGCCCCAAGTGGAGTAGAAGAAGCCGAACACCTTACCGGTGGGGCCCTGATCGGAAGCCCACTGGCTGTCCCACAGGCTGGACTTGTTGTTGTAGCCCTTGTCGGTGTACTCCTTGGTCTGGTCCACCCACTTCATCAGGTTCTCGTCCACGGTAACGGTGGTGCCGGTGACCCAGGGTGCGGAGACGTTGTTGGAGAAGGTGCGGTAAGCATCGTCGAAGCCGGACAGCATCTTGTAGCCCTTGGCAGCAGCCTTGGCAGCTACATCGTTGAACTTATCCCAGTCGGACAGGTAGGTCTGCACCTCGGCGGGATCATCGGTGCCCAGCACTGCCTTTGCAATGCTGCGGCGGTATGCGAACAGACCCGGGGTAGCCTGCCAGGTGGTGCCGCGCTGGCTGCCGTCCACAGAAACGATATCCTTGGTGTACTGGTACTGGCCGGCCAGATCGGAATCGGTCAGGCCGATATCCTTCTTGACATCCAGAACGTAGTCGGAGTCCACATACTTCAGAGCGTAGTCAGCCTCGATCAGGAAGATGTCGATCTTGTCGTCATCGGCAGCGGAATCCTGATTCAGCAGAGCCTCGTCCAGCTTGTTCTGGTAGTTGTTGTTCTCGTTGGCGTTGATGGTCCACTTCACGGTGGTGCCGTCCTTCAGGGTGGTGGTGGACTTGTCGGCTGCGATCTCCTTGACCTCGGGATAGTAGTCGTTGAAGCGGCTCTGGAACTCATCATTCCAGCACCAGATGTTCAGCACCTTGCCCTCGGCAGCAGCCGGAGCAGAAGCAGCAGCGGAGGATGCGGGAGCAGCAGAAGAAGCAGCAGTGCTGCTGGAGGAACTGCCGCCGCAGGCTGCCAGAGCAGCACCAACAGTCACGACACCGGAAGCGAGCAGGAAATTACGACGAGAGATCTTTTTCATAAGGGTAAACCTCCTTCATGGTTTTCCAATTAAAAAATTCATTCTCAAAAACTCCGCGCCGGGAGTTGTGGGCCTTTGTTAAAGGATGCGGACGGAGCCGCCGTCCAGCAGTTTGCCGGACACCCGGATCTGCTCCGGCAGGGTCACACGCGGATGCTCGATCAGCTCGATCAGCTTATCCGCCGCCAGCCTGCCAAGGGATCTTGTGTTCTGCTGGTAGGTCACCAGCGAGGGTTTGACCACCCGGGAGAGATAGATGCCATCGTATCCCATCACCGAGATGTCCTCCGGGATGCTCAAGCCCGCCTCACTCAGGGCGTTGTAGCCGCCCAGTGCGGAAAAGTCATCCGGGAAGATGATGCAGGTGGGCCGCTGCGGCAGTGCCAGCAGCGCCCGGGTCTCCTCTGCGCAGCGGTCCACATCGTGGTACACACCGCAGCGGACGTACTCCTCCGGCACCTTCAGCCCCAGCTCCTCGCAGGCCTGATAGAAGCCTGCCAGTCGGTTCTCGGTAACGGCGGTCTTTTCGCCGTGGATAAAGGCGATGCGCCGGTGTCCGCAGGCCCATGCCTGCTGTACCAGAGCCTTTGCGCCCACCACGTTGTCTGAAAGGATCGCCATCCGGTTGTTGAACACATGGTCGATGGTCACTACCGGCACATCGCCGTTGACCAGCTCCACCACCTGCGGATCGTAAAAGTTCACGCAGGCGATCACCACGCCGTCCACACCCCGGTAGTGGCAATGCTCCAGATAGCTCATGGACTTGCCGCTGATGTTGTGGTTGATAAAGGTGATATCATAGCCGCGCTTTTCCGCTTCTACCTTAAAGCTGTCCAGCACTGCGGAGAAGTACTCGTGGGTCAGGCCGCTCTGCTTTTCATCTACGAACAGAACGCCTAAATTATAAGTACGGTTGGTTTTCAGCGCCCGGGCTGCTGCGTTGGGCAGATACCCCACGCGGCGGGCCGCTGCACGGATGCGCTCCCGCGTGGCCGGTGCGATGTCCGGCTGGTCGTTTAAAGCCTTGCTGACGGTTGCGACGGATACGCCGCATTCTTTCGCCAGATCCTTCAGGGACGGCATCTTATAGCCTCCTTCCGAGGAAAGGAGCTGCGGGATGTTTCTCGCAAGTTCCTTAATCGTTTTCGCAACTTCAATATATCGCATTCTGCACCAAAAATCAAGCGAAAACGTAAAAGTTTTAGCCCAGTCGCATCACTTTTGGCATTTCGTTCCAATATGACCTGTAAAAATTGTGCATCTCGATTCACTTTCGTTACATTTCGATTAAAACGGAAAAATTTTCGTTGCAGTTTCGTTATGGTTTTCGGTGCCAGAGGCCGTATATATATATTACTTTTAAAATGGGGTTTCGGGTCTTTCGTTCGCTCTTTCGTCAGTGTGCGCCGTGCCGAAAGCCGCCGAAAACCGCCGGGGCTGCGCAGATTATTTTAAAATTTCCGTTGAGATTTTTGCAAAAAGCTCTTGCATTTTTCGGTGGGATACGGTATGCTTAGCGTGATGAGATTGCTTCTTTCGCAGCGCCTTAATCGTTTTCGCTTATTGATGCACTGCCCGCCCGACAAGGCGCAGTTTTAAGGAGGAAGCATTATGAAGTTCGGATATTTTGATGACCAGAATAAAGAATACGTCATCACCACCCCGCAGACGCCCCTGCCCTGGATCAACTACCTTGGCAGCGAGGACTTCTTCAGTCTGGTCTCCAACACGGCGGGCGGTTACAGCTTTTACCGGGACGCCCGGATGCGCCGCCTGACCCGCTACCGCTACAACAACTCCCCGCTGGACATGGACGGCCACCGGATCTACATCAAGGACGGCGACACCGTGTGGAACCCGGGCTGGCAGCCCACCAAGACCCCGCTGGACAGTTACAGCTGCCGTCACGGTCTGGGCTACACCATTCTGGAGGGCAAAAAGGACGGCGTGACCGCCCGGCAGGAGCTGTTCGTCCCCAAGGGCGATGCCTGTGAGCTGGACCGGGTGACAGTGTGCAACGGCAGCACCATCGTCAAGGAGCTGGATCTGTTCAGCTATGTGGAGTTCTGCCTGTGGGATGCCGTGGACGACGGCTCCAACTTCCAGCGCAACTTCTCCACCGGTGAGGTGGAGGTAGAGGGCAGCGTCATCTACCACAAGACCGAGTACCGCGAGCGCCGCGACCACTACGCCGTGTTCTGGGCAAACTGCCCGGTGGACAGCTTTGATACCACCCGGGATGCCTTCTGCGGCGTGTACGGCGGCCCAGCAGACCCGCAGGCTGTCCGCGCCGGGCACTGCTCCGGCAGCATTGCCCACGGCTGGGCGCCGGTTGGTGCGTTGCACATCCACCTGACCCTTGCCCCCGGCGAGAGCCGCAGCATCCTGTTCGGTCTGGGCTACATTGAGAACCCGCAGCAGGAAAAGTTCATTGCCCCGGGTGTCATCAACAAGACCCGCGCCCACGCCATGATGGAGCGCTACGCCACCGATGCACAGATCGATGCCGCCCGCGCCGCCCTGCGCACCCACTGGGAGCAGCTGCTGTCCACCTACCATCTGGAATCCGGCGAGGAAAAGCTGAACCGCATGGTCAACATCTGGCATCAGTACCAGTGCATGGTCACCTTTAATATGAGCCGCTCTGCCAGCTACTTTGAAAGCGGCACCGGACGCGGCATGGGCTTCCGGGACAGCTGTCAGGATCTGCTGGGCTTTGTGCACATCATCCCCTCCCGTGCCCGGGAGCGCATTCTGGATATCGCCGCCACCCAGTTTGAGGATGGCAGCGCCTACCACCAGTACCAGCCCCTGACCAAAAAGGGCAACCGGGATATCGGCACCGGTTTCAACGATGACCCGCTGTGGCTCATTGCCGGTACCGCCGCCTACCTGCGGGAGACCGGCGACTGGTCCATTCTGGAAGAGCAGGTACCCTTTGATAACGACGCCACCAAGGCACAGCCGCTGATGGAGCACCTGCGCCGCAGCTTCAACTATACCTGCACCCATCTGGGCCCCCACGGCCTGCCGCTGATCGGCCGCGCCGACTGGAACGACTGCCTGAACCTGAACTGCTTCTCCGAGCACCCGGGCGAGAGCTTCCAGATCACCGGCCCCAGCGAGGGCCCCGTGGCCGAAAGCGTTTTCATTGCCGGTATGTTCGTCAAGTACGGCCACGAATACGCCCAGCTGTGCGACCATTTGCAGCTGACCGAGGAGGCCGCCGCCGCCCGCAAGCACATTGATGCCGTGGAGCAGGCCACCCTGACCGCCGGTTGGGACGGCGCATGGTTCCGCCGTGCCTACGATGCTTTCGGAAAGCCCATCGGCAGCAAGGAGTGCACCGAGGGTCAAATCTTCATTGAGCCGCAGGGCATGTGCGTCATGGCCGGCATCGGCAAGGAGAGCGGACAGGCCGCGCAGGCGCTTGCCAGCGTGGAGGAGCGACTGGACACCAAATACGGTGTGGTGCTGCTACAACCTGCCTACACCAGCTATCAGCTGAATCTGGGCGAGATCTCCAGCTATCCTCCGGGATACAAGGAGAACGCCGGTATCTTCTGCCACAACAATCCATGGATCAGCTGCGCCGAGGCAACGCTTGGCCACGGCGACCGCGCCTTTGCGGTGTACCGCAAGACCTGCCCCGCCTACATCGAGGACATTTCCGAGATCCACCGCACCGAGCCCTACGTTTACAGCCAGATGGTAGCCGGTAAGGACGCCCCCACCTTCGGCGAGGCCAAAAACAGCTGGCTGACCGGCACGGCGGCATGGACCTTCTTCAACATCAGCCAGTACATTCTGGGCATCCAGCCCACCTTGGACGGCCTGAAGGTAGACCCCTGCATTCCTCACACCCTGTCCGGTTTCACCGTGACCCGCCGCTTCCGCGGTGCTATGTACCACATCACGGTGGACAACGCCGCCGGGGTGCAGCACGGCATCAAGGCCGTTACCGTGGACGGCAAGGCCATCTCCGGCAACGTTCTGCCGCTGGCTGCCGCCGGTGCTGAAGTAACGGTGCAGGTGACCATGGGTTAAACCGACTTTCTCTGCTTTTTCATATTATTCTCCTTTCTGTGACCAAAGCCGCCGCGCAGACCCCTGCACGGCGGCTTTGGTTTATAACGAAAACATTTTAACAGCTTAACGATTAAAAATGCGCTCCGCGTTGCTCTGCGCATCTTCAGAGGAAAGATTATTTTAATATTTCGCGTTTGTCGCGCTCTGCGGAGCGCTCCAAACGCATTTTCACAAGTGGGGCTGCAATGGTCAATGGGCGGTCTGAATTACAAATGCAGTTGACCGCTACGACCCCTCCTGTGAAAAAAAGCATTTCAGCCAAGCCCGCAGGCTTGGCTGAAATGCAAATTAAAATAATAATTCCGCTATCTATGCGCAAAGCGAACGCGGAGCGCATTCAAAATCGTCTTGCCTCCCCCGCGGAGCGCATTCCAAATCATCCCCCTTCCCTCTTGCATTTTTGGGGAAAGAGGTGTAGAATACAGTCACAATCAAACACAGGGGAGCTCGTGCAGCGGGCTGAGAGGAAGTATAGCAAGCTTCGACCCTTTTACCTGATGCGGATAATGCCGCCGTAGGAAGTCATACCTTTTATGATTTTTTGCAGGAGGAGCCGCGCCGGGCTCCTCCTGTTTTTTTGTACCTCTGCGGAGGTTCCGCAGCCGGCTGAGGGGGAGCGCCCTGAGCCTTGGATGAATGCAGCGATGGGAAGCCGTGTTCCGGCGTGAGAGGAAACCAGTAAGTTTCGACCGCACCTTCCGTACCTGTTCCCGCCTTGCTGCGGGCACGGGCTGTTTTATTGCGGGAGCGCCGGTGTTCGTCCTGCGCTGCCGCAGATGGTTGAAAAGGAGCCAATTTATCATGAAGAATCTCTCTGTCAAAAAGCTTGCCCTCGCCGGTATGTTCTGTGCCCTGTGCGTAGTGGGCAGCGTATTCAGCTTTCCCATGTTCGGCAGCAAGTGCGCCCCGGTGCAGCACATGGTCAACGTGCTGTGCGCCGTTCTGCTGGGGCCCTGGTGGGGTGTAGGCGTGGCCTTTGTGGCCTCCCTGCTGCGCAACCTGCTGGGTCTGGGCAGCCTGATGGCCTTCCCCGGCAGCATGTT
>ERZ870052.524-NODE-524-length-15163-cov-16.854501_pt1 | contig 15163 bp, 15 predicted proteins | sample MGYA00520889_ERZ870052 | MGnify/ENA primary metagenome ERZ870052 (study PRJEB32232, sample SAMN07284988) | human gut metagenome | biome: human-associated habitat; material: feces | host: Homo sapiens | place: Tanzania | collected 2014-08-14 ...
AAGGGTAAGGTAGTGGTTATGGCTGACTACGGTGCATTCGTTGAGATTGCTCCAGGTGTAGAGGGCTTGATCCACGTTTCTGAGATGTCTTGGAGCCAGCACCTCCGTTCTGCTAACGACTTCATGAAGGTTGGCGACGACGTAGAGGCTGTTATCTTGACTCTCGACCGCGCTGAGCGCAAGATGAGCCTCGGTATCAAGCAGCTCAAGGAAGACCCATGGGAGTGCATCGAGACTAAGTTCCCTATCGGCAGCAAGCACGTTGCTAAGGTTCGCAACTTCACTAACTTCGGTATCTTCGTAGAGCTCGCAGAGGGCGTTGACGGTTTGATCCACATCTCTGACCTCTCTTGGACAAAGAAGATCAAGCACCCATCTGAGTTCACTACAGTTGGTGCTACTCTCGACGTAGTAGTTCTCGAGATCGACAAGGAGAACCGCCGCTTGAGCCTCGGCCACAAGCAGTTGGAGAAGAACCCATGGGATGAGTATGAGACAATCTACACTCCAGGTTCTGTACACAAGGGTACCATCGTTGAGATGATGGATAAGGGTGCTGTAGTTGCTCTCGCAGAGGGTGGCGAAGGCTTCGCTACTCCAAAGCACCTCACTAAGGAGGACGGCTCAATGGCTAAGAAGGGCGAGGAGCTCGACTTCAAGGTAATCGAGTTCGTTAAGGAGACAAAGCGTATCATCCTCTCTCACTCTCGTACATTCGAGGAGGGCAAGGACGAGCCAATCGCTAAGCCAGCTCACAAGCGTGGTGGTAACGGTGGTCGCAAGAACGAGACTCCAGCTATCAACAACGTAGCTGCTGGTACTTCACTCGGCGACATCGATGCTCTTGCTAAGTTGAAGGCTCAGATGGAGGGCAAGGCTTAATCTCCTGCAGATAAAGCATTTGCTATTCATTAGTTAAATAAAAATTTTAAGGGGACTGAAATTTCAGAATTTGAGATTTCAGTCCCTTTTTTTTTGTGGGATAATGAGAATGTGTATGACAGAGAAAAGCCCCCGATGCGTCACGCACCAGGGGCTCAGAAATCTATTAACTATGTTCCTATCATTATATGAAAACTGTCGTGTTTCAAATTACGGCAGTCTGTAATTCTTTAGCTATTTGATGAAGGCATTCCAAAATCTGCTGCTTTCTCTTTTTGCTAGGCTCATGGATACCCATCGAATACTGTCTCATAAGCGATGCGTTAATGCCTGCTTTCTTTGCGACCCCACTTATGTTGAGATATGAGTAATAGTCAAAGAAGGAACCAATATCAAAGCGGAACGTAAACTCCAACTCAGGCATCTGTTTACCCTCTTCCTCAAGAAGCTCCTTGATTTCCTTTTGTGCCACATACATATCCTCAATAGCTTGCTTGGCGGTGTTACCATACCCAGCAAGTCCAAAGTCTGGAAGATTCTCAACCATGAAGCAAGAAAAGTTCTTCTCCTGCTTACCTTTCTCTACCTGTATCGTTACTTTTGTTGCCATACTTTTAAACCAATTAAAAAGAGACCTTAAAACCAACCATCCCATCCGTCTCAACGAACTTAGTCAACTAGAGAAAAATTGCTGGGCTTAAAGCCCGAGCAATCTTTCTAGAATACTGTCGTAAGTCTTTTGAGCGACTTCCCGACTGCCGTGTCGTGGAACCGGACATTTTAGTCCTGTAATAGGACTATACCAAACATCGTGATTCCCACCATGCCGAACAACGAAGCATCCCGCTCGGTTCAGCAGCCTAACTAGTTGACTAGTTTTCATCTAATGAAAGGAATTTAATTAATTAAAAGATCTCTTTGTCTGAAAGACGATGCAAAGATAACAAAAAAGTTATATACTACCAAACAAAAAGCTAACTTTTTTGTTATATCCAGTAAGATTTAACATTTTAGAAAACCTAATTATCACTTGAGCTAAACAGAAAAAAAACGCGAAAAATAGAAAGGAAAATGAGTTAAAAACGTTAAAAAGCCACCAGATACTAGTGGTAGGCTAAATTTTTCTATTCCAACTTTTTGATGTTTCTTTGCAATGTGGCACTAAAGCCACATAATAGGCAATGATAGTAACAAAAAGTAAAGACAAAAAGAAGCAGCAGGAGGTGGCTCTCACTAAAGAGAATCCAGTACTCTCTGAAGAGGAGGAAATGCGCTCTGAAGAGACGCAAGAACTCTCTGAAGAGGAAATGAAAGCCTGCAAGAACGGATTGCTAGAACGAGAGAAAAAGACAAATAAAGAGGTCATCGACTTCCTGCAACAGTACATCAACGATGGTAATTACTGTATCAGACCGCAAAACTTCCGAAAAAATGCACATCTGGGAGTGAACTCTTTCAACGCTGTATTCAGCCGAAATAGAAAGCTGAGCAGAAGATTCAAGCAACGTATCTGCCTGGGAATAGGCATTATGTGGGAAGAAATCGTGCGCAATCATATCAACAAATACTATCCCAAGCTACCCCCTGAGAAGAGACCGGAAAAAATACAGAAACTTCAGGAAGAATTCATCTGGCATCTGGGTACACCCATGAAAGAAACTTTCGAAATGATGCAGGAGGGAGAGAATCTTGAACATTATGCTATCTATATGAATAAGACTTCTGGTAACAAGGACAATTTTACAAAGAACGTTTAATACATAATTATTATGACAAACAACACAACAATCCAAACAAGTAAATGCTCTGACAGCGATTCGGGCTATCAGGTGGCAGGCGGCTACACCATCCAGCCGCTCACCACCAGCATCGATATCAAGACGGAGCGAAGACTCATCGCCAGCTGGCATACCAGCGGGCTTACGGATACGCAAATCCGCAAAATGCTGATGCTCTACTTCGGAATACCGGAATGGATGAATCAACAGAAACTGTATGACAGTTATAGATTTTCGCAGATTGCAACGGGACTGAAATTCCGCAGCAAGGAAGATTTCCTGGATATACTCCTGAAATGTACCGGATTTGGAAGAATCTGGAAGAATGAGAAAGATGGTCATAAAGCCAAAAACCTCAAAGCTTTCTATACTCCCATCTGGCACCTGGCAAAGGAAGAAGACCTAGAAAACCTGCCTGACACGCAGCAAAAAATGCATCCTGGAGATGCTTATAATAATATATATATTAATAATAAAAAGAAAATAAATAAAAGAAAAATATCAAGCAAGTATGCTAAGCTTCTCCAGGATGCAAAAAATTCCGCAGAAAGAGAGAAGGTCATTGAAGATTGTGCAAGAAATCTACTCTACTATGTGGCTCAAAATGATGATCCATACAATGCCATCGTCAAGCCCATAAACGAGAAAACAATGCAGGAAATACCAGGACTCTATCTCGATAAGGATGCTACTCATCCTATGACTCTGGCCACAACTCTGTTTTTCAACAATTATATCTGGCCATATCTCATCATCCATAGTGAGAAAATGATGAGCATCGATGGAGAAAAGGGGCAAGCTGTATGGCTTAACAGAATCATCAATATCGATTTCATGCAGAAGAACATCATGCGTGCCGTGAATGATGCCACCAAGTACCTCAAGCTGCATGCAACAGAAATGATGCGGCAGTACCGACCTATCTCGAATTTCGAGTATCAGGACAAGGCGTCGAAGCAGCGATTCTATGATACGACACGAGAGGATGGTACCCCGGAGCAGCATCGAATACCACAGGATGCTGCTCCGAGACCATCCGGCAACGCTACCTGGAACAAATTCTCGCACACCTGGGTGAGTCCAAAGTAATTCACTTGAAAGCTTTTGCCCTTACAGGTAGGGTGTATGGGTGCTAACTATAAAACAAACAATAAAACAACAACATAAAATTCCTAAAAACATGGAAGAAGAACAACAAAATCAAAACAAAAATGAGAAGCCACGTTACTATGCTACCGACTTCAATGAAATCAAGGAGAATCTCTCTGATGAAGAGAAGCAGCTCTTCGAGAGATACAAGCAAATGCTCAGCGGCATCATCCCAGCTGATTCTGCTTCATCAGCTCCAGCAAAGGATGATGCATTCCCTCCTGCATCAGCAGCTCCAGCAAATGATGCATCATCCTCCTCATCATCTCGTTCAAATGATGATCCATCCCTCAAGCCCCTCCTCAATCACCTGAAGGACATCAGCCAGAAAACCATGAAGCAGATGGCTGGAGGAAAGCTCGACATCCGAGTTACCTGCCCGAAATGCGGAAAGCGTCACTGCTTCATCAAGGTAGATAACGGACTGACCCACTGCTGGTCGTGCAACTGGAGCGGATACCTGGAGGAGATGAAATCGCTCCTCGGAAAGGGAAGCGGTAAGGTGAACGGAAACTACTATGCCAACGCACAGAAAAAACAGCAGGACGAACACAAAGCCAAAGACTACGTGCCCATGCTGCCCGACGACTTCCTCGAGATAGATGCCGAAACCCGCTCCTGGCTCTACCCCATCTACCCCTTCAAGACCCAGGAAGAGCAGCAGCAGTTCATCGACCACTTCCACCCCGCCAACCTCCTCTCACGCCATCCCAAGGCCCGTCCCCTGATTACCGCCACCGAACTCGCCTCGCTCCAGTCGATGGTGCAGCGATACATCCAGGCGATGAAGCTCTCGCCCGACATCATCGTTCAGGAAGGAGTGATGTGCGCATGGATGAAGCAGACGGCGGATGACTCCAAAAGCGAGGACCCGAAAGGCGTGGTGATGGTGCCTGCCATCGCCTACTGCAACTACCTGGACGGAAAGATCATCAACGTGAAGTTCCGCTCCGTGCAGCAGCACCTCATCACCGGCGAGTGGAGCAAGCTCTTCTGCCAGGTTTCCCCCACCAAGCCCTGCGCTCCCTACGGCATCGACAGCATCAACCTGCTCCGTCCCGACGCACAGCCCATCCGACAGCTCATCATCACCGAGGGCGAAAAGGACCGTCTCACGCTGATGACCTGCGGATTCCCCTACGTGCTGAGCATCGCCAACGGCGCCAGCACCAACATCGAGGAGAGCCATGAGGCTTTCGACGACTGGATTCAGCAGGCAGGCGAAATCATCATCTGCGGCGATACCGACCGCCCGGGCCGCCGACTGGTAAAACTCCTGATAGAGCAATACCAGACCCGCGCCAAGGTTACCACGCTGCCGCAGGGCAAGAAGGACATCAGCGAGGTATATGAGGCATTCGGAAGCCGTGAGGTACAGCGAATCATAGCCGAAGCGCAGGGCATCAGCGACGCCGACATCTACGACCTCTCCGAGCACAAGGAAGACATCCTCGACATCATGATGGGCAACTACGACCGTGGCTACGAGGTGGGAATGGGCGGACTCACCGACGGCATCTTCCACCCCACTTCCGAGGGCGGACTCATCATCCTCACCGGTCGCCCGAACTCGGGAAAGACGGATTTCCTCAACTGTCTGATGGCGCATCTGATGTACCACAACCAGAAGTGCGTGGCGTTCTTCTCGTTCGAGAAACCTATCAAGGGCAAGCACGTGAGGGAGATTGCCCGCATAGCCCTGGGGGTGAGAAACACGGAGAATATGGACGGCGCTGAATCGCCCGAAGAGGCAAGACAGGAGAACCGCAAGGTGCTGGATTTCCTGTCGGAGCACATGGTGGATTTCGACACGAAGACCCGCCTGCCCGACAGCAACTACATCATCGGAATGATGGAGGCGATGATGAACCGCAAGAAGCAGAAGATAGATTATCTGGTGATAGACCCGTATGTGTTCATCAACATGACCGAGGGCGGCAGCCGTGCCACGGAGACGGAGAAGGTGAGACTGATGCTGACGAAGCTGCAGGCATGGAGCCGTACGCGCCACATCTGGACGGTGGTGGTGGCTCACCCGCGAATACAGTACAAGGACGGTCACGAGGCCTTTCCGCCGCTGGATATCTACTCCGTAGCGGGCAGTGCGCAGTGGGCTAACCTCGCCGACTTCCTGCTCACCGTAAACCGCATCTCGAAGCCCGAGGAGGGCAAGATGTTTACCATCGTAGAGATGCTGAAGGTGAGAGACCAGGAGTTCTGTCATCCCGGAAAGGTGTACTACGTGCGCCAGCCCTGCGGCAGATACGACGAAAGGGAATCGGAAAACGACTGCATAGCCGAGGCGATGCAGGGCAAGGTGCTGGCGAAGGACGATGAACCCTGGAGAGAATGTTGAATGTTGAGTGTTGAATGTTGAATGTTGAATGTTAACTTGCCTATGACAAGAGAAGAGTATAATGAACTGAGAGCACGGGCACACGAGATGATGCTCGACGACTATAAGTGGATGCTGGACCAGGAATCGGGCATCCGGGAGTGGCGATGTCCCAAGAGATGGATCATCGAGTTTGTACATGATGTAAGCGACTATGTGATGGTGAGAGGCAGCGGCGAGGAGGACGTGGGCGATGAGTGGCACGACGATCTCCTGCGCCCCATCCCGCTGCAGAAGCTCTACCGTCAGTTCTTCCAGAAGAGCTGCATTCCCCCACCCAATCATCCGGACAAGGCGCTGAGCAAGCTCAGGGGCATGGAGCAGCGCAACAGCATCTACCCCGACAGCATCACGAGATTCTACATGGAGCAGCTGCAGAAGAATCCTCCCTGCCGAATCATCGAGCTGCTGATCATGGGAGGGGAAGAAAGCTGAAAAGAGCCACTATTAGTCTGGAATAGAGCCTCTTTTACCCTGCAATAGAGCCTCTTTTGGTGATGAAATGAGCCTAAAACAAACGTTACGTTAGGCTCATTTCTGACCCAAAAGAGGCTCTATTATATTCCAAAACGCGGTAACCCTCAATGTAACCCTCGCAGTAACCCCCAAACCCTTGACAAACCCGAAAAAATTTCGTATCTTTGCATCGTAAACCAATTACTAATGCTTATGGAAACACACACAATGTTAGAACTGGAGAGGATGCAGCAGATGCTCCTCTCCACTCACTTCGCCCTCGGAGAGTTTCTCCGCTCGGGCACCGCCATCAAGTATGGCATCGACAACACGCCACAAAGCTCCATGGTTATCATCCGTCTGATGATGCTGTGCGAGCAGGTGCTGGAACCTCTTCGTCTGCATTGCGGCATCATCACCATCACGAGCGGGTATCGCTGTCCGCAGCTCAACCTCGCCGTGCATGGCGTACCGGGCAGTCAGCATACTCTGGGCGAGGCTGCCGACATCTTCATCCCGAACGAGGAGATTCTGGCGAAGTACAGAAAATTCATAGAATCGAGCTGCACCTTCGACCAGCTGATCCTGGAACCTCGCGGCGCCTCTCCCGGCAATCACCGCTGGCTGCACGTTAGCTACACCATGCGGCGGAAGAATCGTCAGCAGGTATTGATGTAAAATTTTCTAATAACCTGATAAAAAGAGATATAAAATTTTCTAATAACATGATAAACAGAAAGGAGATACAAAAATGAAGAAAGACACATGGAAAACCATTATCCAGATTGCGATTTCTATTCTCACGGCGATTGCCACCACCCTGGGGGTAACCTCGTGCATGGGTAGCTAGCGCAGATTCATCGGATTATCTTTTCATCGGATTCCGATTATTAAGGTCACGCAGATTTCGCAGATGACGCAGATTTTTCTTTCTTCCACTTATCCGCAGATGAGACCTATCCGGTCGGATTACGCAGATTTTCCTTGCGACACTCTAAAAATCTGCGTCATCTGCGAAATCTGCGTGACTAAAAAAAACTATCTGCGTGACTCCCTTGATGAATTTAGGTCACGCAGATTTCGCAGATGACGCAGATTTTCATTGACAGAACGTGCTTAGGAATATCGCAAGAAAAAATCTGCGTAATCCGACCGAACAGGTCTGATCTGCGGATAAGTGGTAGAAAGAAAAATCTGCGTCATCTGCGAAATCTGCGTGACAAAAAAAACGATGAAGAAAATAATGAAAGAAAAATGAATGTTTAACCCTTTAAATCTAAATGAGTATGGCAAAATTCAGAAAAGTGAAGAACAACCGCAAGAACTCCCCTACCAGGGGAATGATCTACGGTAGAGCAGTAGTGAACAGAGTGGTGCACACCTCAGCCATCGCCAAGAAAATCACTGAGCGATGCACCGTTACCGAACCGGACATCCTGGCCGTGATCAACGCCCTGATGACGGAGATCTCCGCCAACATCGCCGAAGGCAACAAGGTGGTGCTCGACAACTTCGGAAGCTTCAAGCTCGGCATCAGAACTTCCCCAGCCGTAAGCGCCAAGAAGTTCACCCAAGCCAACATCAAGGCCATGTACATCATCTACTCACCTTACTCTGTCATGGACCAGGGCAAGCGAGTAAAGCCGATGCTCAGTGGCATCAAGATGGAGGAGATGACCGAGTACAACGGCATCGAAGACGAGGAAAATGGCGGCGGAACTTCAGGTGGCAGTTCCAGCGGCGGAACATCAGGCGGAACATCAGGCGGAACTTCAGGCGGCGGAACCGACAAGGACAATACCGGTGATACATCCGGCGGCACCGACAAGGACAACCCAAGCGGCGGCAACACCGAATCAGGAGGCACCGGAGACGGTGAAGGCGGCGGCGGCGGCGACAATGTAGATTTCTAGAATCAAGACTGAGCATTCCAAAAGGGATGCCCAGTCTTCTTTTTTTCCTGCCCCATTTAACAAATAATTAGAAACATAAATTATATGCAAATAAAGTGAAAAATGTTTGGTGCTTTCAAGTTTTCGGAGTAACTTTGCAACCAGAAATTTGAATCATCAGCCGCTATCCCCAAAAAGATAGTGCTCTTATATAATAAAGGAAAGAATCTTATAAAACAAAGAAAGAGATTCTTATATAATAAAGGAAAGAATATGAAGACTATGGGTTTTAGAAAATTTATAACGCTATCATTATCAACGGTTTGCGCCCTATCGCTCTGTTCATGCTTCAAGGATGAACCACTCAATGCCGAATGCGACATTGAGCAGGCATACATCCACCCAGGAAGCTGGCTCAAACTGTGGTTCACCAACGCATCGGATACCCTCGTCAACGTGCAGAGCGACCAGGACAAGATAGAATTCACCATGAAGCCATTCGCCAGTCTCAAGATGCAGGCACCGATGTTCCGACTCACCCCGGGAGCTACCATCCAGCCGGAGAGCGGAAGCGTGCACGACTTCTCCAAAGGTCCTGTTACATACGTGGTTACATCGGAAGACAAGCAGTGGACCCGCACCTATCAGGTGAGCATCAAGAAGGGTCAGACCACCATGAGCAAGGAGTTTGAGTTCGATTTCGAAAACGCATACCTCAGCAAGGGTTACTACAACTGGCAGGAAAACTGGAATGGTGATCTCCTCGACATCTGGGCAACCGGAAACCCGGGATTCAAGATCAGCAACCCATCGGCAAAACCGGAGGAATACCCTACCGCGATGATAGAAGAGGGCTATCAGGGCAAGGGCGTGAAGCTCACCACCCAGCGCACCAGCAAGCTCGCCGACATGGTGAAGAAGCCAATCGCTGCCGGCAACCTCTTCATCGGACAGTTTGATGCCACCGATGCGCTGCGCGATGCGATGAAGGCCACCAAGTTCGGCCGCCCATTCAGCTTCAGTGCCAAACCTCAGAAGCTGGAAGGCTGGTACAAGTATCAGGCTGGCGAGAAATTCACCGACAAGGATATGAACGAGCTGGACCGCCACGACTACGGAACCATCTACGCCGTGCTCTACGAGAACATCGACGAGAAGGGAGATGCAGTAGTACTCTATGGCGATAACGTACAGAGCAGCAAGCAGATAGTAGCTCTCGCCCTAGTAGGCGAAGCCCACGATGACAACGGCCAGACCGCCATCGGAAACACTCCGGAATGGCATCACTTCAGCGTAGATTTCGATTATCAGTCCTACGGCAAGACCATCGACCCCGTGAAACTGAAGAATGGCGGTTACAGTCTCGCCATCGTCTGCTCATCGAGTTCTGATGGTGCCAACTTCCTGGGAGCCGTAGGCAGCACCCTCTGGGTGGATAGTTTCAAACTGATTTGCAAATAAAAAGAGGAGGAAACGGCAATATGAACTGTAGTATAAACTATAGAAAGAACTGTAGTATGAAAAAGATAACAGTACTGGCACTCTTGCTGGCATGCAGCGCTGCTTCATGGGCAGGAGACAAGGAAAGCGCCTGGAACAAATACCTCCACGGCTATGAGTATCAGGCACGCGTGGCGTATAACCTGGGTGGCACAGCCCCTATCGGCATGCCTGCCACCATCCGCACGCTTCACAGCTACACGCTTCGCCCTAACTTCAGCCTGGGCGTGGATGCCTATCACCCACTCTCCGGAAACTGGGGATTCGTGGGCGGAATCCGTTTCGAGAACAAGAGCATGAAGACGGATGCGGGCGTAAAGAACTACTATATGAAGATAGTTCGTGGCGGTGAGGAACTGCAGGGCGTCTTTACGGGCGATGTAGTGACCAAGGTGGATATGAGTCTCATCACCGTTCCGCTTCAGGCAACATACGATGTATGCGATAATCTCCGCTTCAAGCTGGGTCCCTACGTAAGTTATGTTACCTCGAAGAAGTTTGAGGGTTGGGCATACAACGGTTATCTCCGTCGCCAGGAGGAGGGTCATCCCAAGGGAGACCCTACGGGACAGAAGGTGATGCTGGGCGAAAAGGAAGGCGAACGTGGCGATTACGATTTCAGCGATGACATGCGCAACTGGCAAGTGGGCGTAGATTTCGGAATAGACTGGCGATTGAATAACCGCTGGGGCATCTGTGCCGACCTGAGCTGGGGTCTGAACGGCATCTTCAAGAAGGATTTCGAGACCATCGAGCAGACGATGTATCCTATCTACGGCAGCATCGGCATCACGTATCAGCTGAAATAGACAATATAATAAATGTACGCGTACATTATTATATATAGCCCAAGAGATATAAAGATAAAGAGAAACAAAACAACAATTATTCAATAATACAAAAAAGAGAAGACAATGAAAAAGTTTATTTATTTGATGGCCATGGTTTGCACCCTTGGCTTCTTCACTGCTTGTAGCAGCGATGATGATGATCCTTCTGTATGGGACACATTCAAGGCAGGTACTTACAATGTCTGGGGTGAAGAGCTCGATACAGAAGATGGCGAGGTAGATTATGACTTCATGGATTTCGATATGAATATCGAAAAGGCTGGAGATCAAACTGCCAAGGTAACTTTGACCGACAAGAGTGGCAGAGTAACCGTGAACGTACCAGAGGCAACGGTTATTGCACTGGATGGTTACACCTTGAGAGGTCAGGGAACAGCGACCTATAATGAAAATACAACCAAGGCTACGGATAATGCCAACTCTGAGACGGTAGATTTCACTGCCAAGATTTCTGCAGACTACAAGAACATCAGCGTAGAACTGAAGACTGAAGATGGTACATTCAATGCAGGCAACAGCACAGAAAAGCCTGCAGTTTCCAAGCTTCTTGCAACCTGGAATCTTGAGCCTGTAACCATGTATGACGGGGATGGCAATCAGACTGACGATCCATCATCAGCTGAGGCATGGAAAGGTTCATTCAAGATGAATTGGGAAACAGAAGCAGGCTGCCCTTCTATCATGGATTTCATCCCTGCAGCTGCAGCACCACAGATGGCAGAAAGCTTTGTAAACCAGTTGTTACCAAACCTCTTGAAGTCTGTAACATTCACAGCAGATGGCAAGATTATCGCTCAATACGCAGAGGCTAAGTTAGGCAAAACTGATACAGAGGCACCTGCCACTCCAAACTGGCAGATTGCTGAAGGCTATGCAACATATAAGATTGTAGATGAGAACCAGATCATCGTATTCCTGAACAATGAAAAGATTGCCGGCACCATTACAGATCCTGCCAAGCAGGCAGCCATCGGTGCAGTTCTGGCAGCTTTCAAGGATGGTGTTCCTGTAAACGTTCGTTTCAACGACAACAATACAGCATTCTTCTATCTGAATCAGGATTTTGCTACAAAATTGGCATCTAATCCGGTTCTTGTTAAAATGGTTGAGAGCCTCGGTGATGAAGATCTGAACGGCTTTGGCGGAATGGTCAAGGCGATTGTAAAGCAGTTGCCAGAGTTGATGGGTAAGACCACCAAGTTCGAGGCAGGTCTTGAGTTGATGAAGTAAAGCGGAAAAGCTTTATAATACACTAAGAGGGTGTGTCATAAGTCCATGACACACCCTCTTTTTCGTTTCATCATAGATGGCGTCCCGCCGGATTTGCAATCCGGCGTAAAAAATGTCCTAACCAATTTAGGCTCTGCGGATTTGCAATCCGCAGCAAAGGAGTATGCTTTTCCTCTTGTTGGGGATTACAAATCCCCCGTTATTTATTGGTCGAACCTTTTTTAACGACGGATTGCAAATCCGTCGGGACGCCCAAAAGCCTATAAATGATAAAATCCCCAGCTATCAAAGATAACTGAGGATTCCTTTAAAAATCTTTCAAATTACTTCACCTTAGCAACGATAGCCTTGAAAGCCTCTGGGTTGTTAACAGCGAGGTCAGCGAGAACCTTGCGGTTGATCTCGATACCTGCCTTGTGAAGAGCACCCATCAACTGGCTATAGCTCATGTTCTCAAGACGAGCAGCAGCGTTGATACGCTGAATCCACAATGCGCGGAAAGTGCGCTTCTTGTTACGACGGTCACGATATGCGTATGTCAAACCCTTCTCCCAAGTGTTCTTGGCTACGGTCCAGACATTCTTACGCGCTCCATAGTAACCACGTGTAAGCTTTAAAATTCTTTTTCTTTTTGCTCTTGAAGCAACATGATTTACTGATCTTGGCATAGTTTCTTCTTACTTTAAATGTTAGACAATAGGGATTAACGGAGACACAGCAAATCGCGAACCTGCTTCATGTTGCTACCGTCAACAATTGCAGTGTGAACCAAATTACGCTTCTGCTTCTTTGTTTTCTTAGTCAGGATGTGACTGTGGTAAGCGTGATGTCTCTTAATCTTACCTGTACCAGTGAAACGAAATCTCTTCTTTGCACCGGAGTTTGTCTTTACTTTTGGCATTTTTTTAATGTTTTAATTAGTTATTTATTATAGCGGTGGCAACGTATATACCAAGACGTTACGCACCTTGTTGTCATGTTATATTTTGAATCTTCAAGAGATTAGTCCTCTTTCAGCTTCTTCAGAGCATCCGCACCGTTCTTTGCATTGGCAAACAACCCGCCGTTTGCAGGCATCTCTGCTGACGTATCCTCAGCCTCGGCTTCCTTGCTGCTCACCTTGGCTTCTGCCTCGCGACGCTCGCGGTCCATCTTCTGCTGGCTCTTCTTTGCCACGCCTGCCTTCTTAGGAGAGAGATAGAGGAACATCTTCTTGCCTTCCAATGCCGGCATCTGCTCCACCTTGCCATACTCCTCAAGGTCGTTTGCAAAACGGAGGAGGAGAACTTCGCCCTGCTCTTTGAACAGGATTGAACGACCACGGAAGAAAACGAAAGCACGAACCTTGTTGCCTTCCTCCAGGAATTCCTTGGCATGCTTCAACTTGAAGTTGTAGTCATGGTCATCGGTCTGAGGTCCGAAACGGATTTCCTTCACCTCCTGCTTAACCTGCTTTGCCTTCAGCTCCTTAGCACGCTTCTTCTGCTGATACAGGAACTTGCTATAGTCGATGATACGACAAACCGGCGGCTGGGCATTAGGTGATATTTCCACCAAGTCTACGCCCTTGTCCCTTGCTATATCAAGAGCCTGACGGGTAGGCATTACGGTTGAACCATCATCTCCAACTACTCGCACTTCCCTAACGCGAATCTGCTCGTTCACGCGGTACTGATTTTTCATTTTGTCATTCTTCATTCGGCTATTTTACGTTAAGCGGCTGCAAAGTTACGTTTTTTTACCGTAACTTACAAATTTAACCCGATTTTTTTTACCACAAATTCCAATTAATCAATACATAAGATATAAAGGAACTGCGGGAAAATCAAAACCAAGCTCTTTTAATACAAGTGTCTTTTTATTTACATCTCGTCTTTACACCTTCTTGGCTGAAAGCGTCCTGCTTGTCGGAGATCCTAAACGGACATGATTATGACCAGTGAAGCGACAATATACCGGGAGTATAGCTATGATATACTGCCAGTATACCCATGCTGCACTATCGGTGCAAGGCTGTTGCACTGACGGTGCAAGGCTGCTGCACCATCGGTGCCGGGCTGCTTTCCAGTAACAATCCGGCAAAAAACACCTTACTTAATAAAAGAAACAACTTACTTAATATAAATCAGGCTGTTACTTTCTGTCTGTGCAATTAACGGAAAAGAAAAAATCCCTGCCACCAACTGAATGATGACAGGGAAAATATTATAAGGTTATTAAAGTAATCGCTTTATTACTTCGTGTTGTCGTTGAAAGTAGCAACACGGTTGAACTCAACCTGCTCGAAGAGTTTGTCTGTTGCGCCCATACCCTTAGTTGTAAGGCGGTCAGCAGAGATCTTGTACTTCTTAACGAGGATATCCTTAACAGCTGCTGCGCGCTGCTCAGAAAGCTTCTGGTTCAGTTCCTTAGAGCCCTCAGGAGATGCATAACCCTTGATTTCAACGTTAGCATCCTTGTGGTTCTTCATATACTGAGCGATGAGCTCGATATTAGCAAGCTGTGACTTATCAACAACAGACTTACCCTGACGGAAGATTACTGTAGGCTGCAGGTTTGTAGCGGTCTCTGGCTTAACATACTTAGGCTTCTTGTTGCACTCATCAAGAGCGTTCTGAAGATCCTTAATCTGCTTGTCCTTAGCTGAGAGCTGAGAATCCTTGTTGTTCAAATCGTTGCGGAGGTTGTTGATCTGGCTGTTCAAACCATCGATCTCAGACTGATCACGGAGCTGAGCAATTGTGAAGTTGTGAGAACCGTTAGAGTTCTTGAACTTGTAAACGATACCAGCGTTCAACTGGAATGCAGACTTGTTGATGTCGTAAGCAACACCCTCATCGCCATAACCATTCAAAGCCCAGTTCATAGATGGCTCAACGTAGATCTGCCATGCCTTCTTAGAACCCAAGTTGAATGTGAAGTCGATACCTGCCTTAGAAGTCAAAACGTTAAAGTTTTCCTCTGTGCCGAATGTGTGACCCCAACCGAAACCGAATACAGGAACGAACTCGAATGTACGAGGCTCACCCT
>ERZ870052.525-NODE-525-length-15135-cov-20.162306_pt1 | contig 15135 bp, 12 predicted proteins | sample MGYA00520889_ERZ870052 | MGnify/ENA primary metagenome ERZ870052 (study PRJEB32232, sample SAMN07284988) | human gut metagenome | biome: human-associated habitat; material: feces | host: Homo sapiens | place: Tanzania | collected 2014-08-14 ...
ATCATCCTGCTCTTCCGCGACTCCTCGCACATGGAGGCAGCCTACGGACTCGCCATCACCATCACCATGCTGATGACCACCCTGCTGCTCGGTTTCTATCTGCACAGCAGGGGCGTGGCTCGGGTCTTCACGCTGCTGTTCATGGGCGCATACTGCACCATCGAAGCCATCTTCCTGGCAGCCAACCTGTCAAAATTCCTCGCAGGAGGATGGTGTACGATGCTCATAGGCGGAATCCTCTTCCTGATGATGTATGTGTGGGTGAGAGCCATGAAGATACGTCGCCATTATATCAGCACCAAGCCGCTGGATGATTATTATCAGATTATCTCCGACATCAAGGCCGACGAAAGCATCCCCAAATACGCTTCCAACCTGGTTTATGTAAACCATGCCGACAAGGAAGGCACCGTAGATGACAAGCTGCTCTACTCCATCATTAACAAGCAGCCGAAACGTGCTGACCATTACTGGCTTATCAACATGGAGTTTGTTGATACGCCTGATACGCTGGAGTACAGTTGCGAGACATTGATTCCCGACACCCTCTACAGCGTAACGATGCATATTGGTTTCCGCATAGAGCCTAGGGTGAGTCTCTATCTGCGACAGGTGGTGGAAGACCTGGTGGCTGACAAGAAGGTAAATCTGAGAAGTACCTATCCATCGCTGCGCAAGAACGGAATCCCTGGCGACTTCCGCTTCATCATCATCCACCGCGTATATTACCCGGAGAGCTCCGATAATCGTCAACAGAATTTACTAATGAGCATCTACGCCCTTATCAGCAAGATAGGCATCGACGAGCCTAAGGCATTGGGCCTCGATACTTCCATGGTAGTGGTAGAACGAGTACCGCTCATCATCAACCAGCGCAACAGAAACATCAGGCGCATCATGCAGATTGTGGAAGAATAGGAAGTTTTTCTAAACAAAAAATCAGCCAGATGATTACTTTTCGGATTATTATTTGTATCTTTGCACCTGAATTGCGCAAAGCAAAGTTGAAAGATAATAAAAAAGATAATTGAATGGGAAATCAAATCACAACAATGGAGCGGGGAATGCAGCGACGCACAGAACTGCTCCTGGGAAAAGATAATCTTGAAAAAATACAGTCGGCACGAGTGCTCATCTTCGGAATCGGAGGCGTGGGCTCATGGTGCGCAGAGGGACTGGTGCGCAGCGGCGTGCGCAACATCACCATCGTGGATAGCGACCGCGTATGCGTGACCAACTGCAACCGCCAGCTGATGGCAACCAGCCGTACCATCGGCGAGGTGAAGGTAGATGCGCTGCGCCAGCGCCTGCTGGAAATCAACCCTGAAGCCAACATCACGGCTTATCAGAAAATCTATCAGGCAGAGACAGCAGAAGAGTTCCACATGGAGGAATACGACTTCATCATCGACGCCATCGACTCGCTGAAGGACAAGACCGACCTGATTCTGCGTGCCACTTCCCTTCCGAAGGAAATCACCTTCGTATCTTCGATGGGAGCAGCCCTCCGCCGCGACCCGTTCATGGTGAGAAAGGCTGAGTTCTGGAAGGTTGATGGCGATCCGCTGGCAAGAGCCCTGCGCAAGAAATTCAAGAAGAACAAGACCTTCCCCCGCCGCAAATTCCAGTGCGTATTCAGCGAAGAAAAGCCAATGCAGAACATGGGAGTAAACAAGGCTTGCGGTACAGGCGGTTGTCTCTGTCCGAAAGCAAAGCTACTCAGCGGAGAGAGAGGAACAGACACAGCCGTCTATGATGCACCTGGCGATCAGCGACTTGTAGAACATGAGTGGTGTTCTACGAAGGCGCAGATCAACGGTTCGCTCTGCCACATCACCGCTACATTCGGAATGGCAATAGCAGGAATCGTAATCAATCATATCATCGAAAGATAGCGACCGAGCGATGCAGATCAGGAATAATTACGACAAGATGGCTGCAGAACCGGATCCGCAATAAAATCCGGAATGGCAGAGCTTCTCTCGCATCATAATTTAAAAGAAAAATCTGATGAAACATATAAAGACTGCATTGATAGGATTCGGGTATCGGGGCAAACAATTGCTGCGGCTGCTGCGCACGATTGAGGGCTTCGAGATTGTCGGTATTGCCGACATCAACGGCTGCGGGGATTCGGAATCTCCGGGCGCTTCCTTCTATCAGGGCGAGGAAGCCTACAAGATGATGCTCGACGAACAACAGCCCGACCTCGTTTTCATCACCACCCCCTGGCACCTCCACATCCCCCACGCCACGGAATGCATGCAGCGAAACTGCCACGTGGCTCTCGAAATCAAGGGCGGACTCTGCCAGGATGAATATGCCCCGCTACAGGAAATCGCCCGACAGAAAGGAGTAAAGGTTTTTCCGCTGGAGAATACCCTCTTCATGCGAGAAATCCTTGCCGTAAAGAGAATGGTGGATGAAGGGGCTATGGGAGAAATCGTCTATATGAGAGGAGGTTACCGCCACGACCTGCGCAACCTGCTGCTCGATGACAACGGGGTGCTGGGTGGACGAAAAGGTACGGAAAGCGTGTGGAGAAGCCGTTTCTACTCGCACCACAACGCCGACATCTATCCCACCCATGGACTCGGTCCGCTCTGCATGATTCTAGGCATCGGAAAAACAGACCGTCTCGCATGGCTTACATCCTTCGCCTCCAAAGCGGTGGGACTTCGCCGGCGAATGGCAGAAGAGGATGCCACTCCCATCACCCTGGGCGACATCATCTCTACGCAGATTGAAACCCAAGGCGGAACGCTCATCTCACTCACCCATGACACCACCCTGCCCCGCCCAAGAAGTCTCGACTTTGAGGTACAGGGTTCGCTAGGCATCTGGGACGGTGTGAGCCGACGCATCTACCTGGAGAAGATGAACTCGGAAACCTGGCAAGACGACCACGCCATCCTGGCACAATACGAAAGCCGCGAATGGCAGCTCTGGGGCGAGGAAGCCATGAAGCACGACAGCCACCACCGGGGCATGGACTACATCATGCTGAGAAGCGTTGCCGCAGATCTGACGGGAGGCATTCACTATCCCGCCACGCTAAGCGATCTTGCCCTCTGGACATCGGTAACCCTCCTGTCAGAAATTTCCATCAGGGAGCATCGCCGTGTGGCTTTCGGTTATTCAAGTGATTTATAAAATAGAAAAACAAGAATTCATAATATAATATAGAATAAGAAACAGATATGATTACAGTTGATGGATTGACCGTAGAATTCGGCGGCACCACCCTATTCAAAGACATTTCCTTCCAGATCAACGAGAAGGACCGTATAGCCCTGATGGGCAAGAATGGCGCAGGAAAGAGTACCCTGCTCAAGATCATCGCAGGCGTGAGAACAGCCACACGTGGCTCCGTTTCCGCTCCTAAAGACTGCGTCATCGCCTATCTCCCCCAGCATCTGATGACCGAAGACGGAAGAACCGTGTTCGAGGAAACCTGTCAGGCGTTCGCCCATCTCCACGAGATGCAGGCGGAGATCGACCGCATCAACAACGAGCTCACCACCCGCACGGATTATGACAGCGACGACTATATGCAGCTCATCGAAAAGGTATCTTCACTGTCAGAGAAATTCTATGCCATCGACATGCCCCACTTCGAGGAGGATGTAGAGAAGACGCTGCTCGGCCTGGGCTTCGAGCGCTCTGACTTCAACCGCCCTACCAGCGAGTTTTCGGGAGGCTGGCGCATGCGTATCGAGCTTGCCAAACTGCTGCTGAAATCACCAGATGTGCTGCTCCTGGATGAGCCTACCAACCACCTCGACATCGAATCTATCGGATGGCTCGAAGACTTCATCATCAACAGTTCGAAGGCGGTGGTAGTAATCAGTCACGACCGAAAATTCGTAGACGACATTACAACAAGAACTATCGAGGTTACCATGGGCAGAATCTACGACTACAAGGCAACCTACAGCCAATATCTGGAACTGCGCAAAGAACGCCGCGAACAGCAGATGAAGAAATATGAGGAGCAGCAGAAGATGATTGCCGAGACCAAGGACTTCATCGAGCGTTTCAAGGGTACGTATTCGAAGACTTTCCAGGTGCAGAGCCGCGTGAAGATGCTCGAAAAGCTGGAGTTGATCGAGGTGGATGAGGAGGATACCAGCCGACTGAGACTGAAGTTCCCTCCAAGTCCGAGAAGCGGTGCCTATCCGGTTCAGATGAGTGACGTGGCGATGTCGTTTGATGACAAGCAGATTTTCAGCGGCGTGAATCTTACCGTGGAGCGTGGTGACAAGATAGCCTTCGTGGGAAGAAACGGTGAGGGTAAATCTACGCTCGTAAAATGCATCATGGGTCAGCTTCAGAACGAGGGTAAGCTGGAATTGGGACACAATGTTCAGATTGGCTATTTTGCTCAGAATCAGGCTTCTCTGCTCGATGGCGAGCTTACGGTTTTCCAGACAATAGATGATGTTGCCAAGGGCGAAATCAGAAATAAGATTCGCGATTTGCTGGGTGCATTCATGTTTGGCGGCGAGGATTCTACCAAGAAGGTAAAGGTTTTGTCGGGTGGAGAAAGAACCCGTCTAGCTATCCTGAAGCTGCTGCTGGAGCCGGTGAATCTGCTGATTCTCGATGAGCCTACCAACCACCTGGATCTCAAGACGAAGGATGTACTGAAGCAGGCGCTGCTGGATTTCGACGGCACGCTGATTGTAGTGAGTCACGACCGAGACTTCCTGGATGGTCTGGTTAGCAAGGTTTACGAATTCGGCCATGGCCGCGTCCGCGAGCATCTCTGCGGAATCTACGAGTTCCTGGAGACGAAGAAAATGGAAAGCCTTCAGGAATTGGAGAAGAAATAAAATACTAAGGAAAGCCCTGTAAGGGCGTATGGAAATAAGCGATGAGGGTGTGACTTATGCCACACCCTCTATTTCTTTTTCTTTAATTCCAACTTTGGAATCTTGACTTTCTGACCTGGTTTCAACTGGGAAGTACCATTCAGAGCTTCTACGTAACACTCCATTCCAGGCCCTAAATACTTTTGACTGAGCGACTTGATGGATTGCCCTTCTTTTGCCGTAACTACCTCGGAAACACCAATGATACGATAGGCTCCAGTTCGAACACGAGCATCCTGGTCGTATTTGCTGCTTGCCTGGGCAGAATGCTTTTCAGCCTGCTTTCTTGCTTCTTCTTTCTTTTTTACTTCTTCTTTTTTCTTGGCTTCTGCAAGCTTCTTAGCCTCCTGCTGCTTCTTAGCTTCTGCAAGTTTCTTTGCCTCAACCTTTCTTTTCGCATCAGCCAATTTCTTTGCATCAGCGAGTTTCTTGGTTTCCAAATCCTTCTTAGCCTCAGCCGATTTTGCATCAATTGATTGATTGTCTGCGGCAGCATCCATATTCTGTTCGGCATTTTCGGCTTTTTTGACAGCTTCGCTTGCCTGCGCCATTCTTACGCTATCCTCCATCGCTTTCTTACGAAGAATTTCTTCCTGCGTTGGGACAGACTTAGCTGGCGCCTTCTTCGCTGTCGGAATCTGCTGGTAATTATCCAATTGCATTGCGAAATGATCACGCTGGGCAGCCATCTTGCCATAATTAAAAGCAAACCAACCAAAGCCTCCTATCATAGCCAGGAATACTACGCTCGCTGCAACAACTAGAGAACGAGGCAAAACAATATGACGCTTATCAGTTACCTCATCTGATGAAGAAGTTTCCTCGTCTGAAGAAGCTTTCTCTTCAATAGGAGTTTCTGTAATAGAGTTTTCCTCATCAGAAGGAACATTCTCTGCAATAGGAGTTTCCTCTGTTAATATCAATTCTTTTTCTTCATCAGAAACAACAGACTCAACTTCATTCTGAGCAGAAACTTCAGATTCCTTTTCTTCCGATTCAGAAGTTGCAGGTTCAGATACTTCCGGTTTCTTTTCTTCCGGTTCTGCAGCATTTTCCTGAGGCTGTTCCTCGCCTATTACAATCATTTCATCGCTAACAGGAGTATCGTTTTCTTCATCTAGGAAATCAATAACACCGCTTTCCAGAGATTCCTGCTCACCAAAAGCCACCACAGAAGAATCTACTGTATCAGAAACATTTTCTGAAACAGAATCATTCTTTGACTCAAAAACCTCCTCAGGTGATGAAACCTCTTCTACATTTTCAAATTTTCTGTCGATTTCATCGAAATCCACACCATCATTCACCACAACGGTCTCAAACTGAGCGAAAGGCTTGTTCACAATCTCCTTCAGAATATTATCGGGCGTGAAGGAAATCTTGTCACGGCCCTCGATAATGATTCGCTCGCCCGTGTTCACATCCACGCTCTCACGATCCTTCACCGCCATCACCTTAAAGGTACCCAGCCACTTCATCTTCACGAGCTTATCAGACTGAAGACCTTCGTTGGCAACATCAAACATCTTTCTGATAAACAATTCGGCATCCTGCTGACTGATTCCCGACTTCTCTGCCAGGCGCTGCGCCAAGTCGCTTAAACTAATCTTACTCATAGTCTTCACCTCCATTCTTCAGTTTTTCCTTGACACTGGCCACTGGGCGGAAACCGAGTACGAGCTTTGGCGGAACAAGCTGGCGCTTCTTGGTAGTAGGGTTGACAACCACACGCTCCAAGCGCTTCTTCACCTCAAACGTACCAAAGTTGGGGATGGAGACTGCCTCCCCATCCTCAAATTCAGCAATCATAGCATCTATCACCTTGCGCACCATCTTCTGGGTGTCGTCCTGTGAATAGCCAGTCTGCTGAGCAAGTTCTGCAATATACTCCTTATTATTCATTCTGATGTCAAATTGTTATTCTTTCAGATATTTCAATATCTGATATTACTCTTCCCACATTACTTTACCACTTCACCGTAGAGATCGAACTCCTCGCTCTGGGTAATCTTCACATTGTAGAAGCAACCCACGCGCAGACGCTTCTCTCCTGCCTTGATCAGCACCTCAGGATCCACCTCAGGCGAGCAGAATTCGGTTCTTCCGATATAGTAATCACCCTCCTTGCGGTCGATAATCACCTTCAGAACCTTGCCCACTTTCTCTGCCTCTACCTCGGCGCTGATTTCCTGCTGCAGAATCATCAGTTCGTCAAGACGGCGCTGCTTCACCTCAGCAGGAACATCATCCTCGTAGTTATTGGCACTGTAGGTACCCTCCTCCTCAGAATAAGCGAAGGCGCCCATACGCTCAAAGCGCTGAGTACGAACGAATTCGAGCAACTCGTGGAAGTCTTCCTGAGTCTCGCCAGGGAACCCCACCATCAGAGTGGTGCGGATATGAATGCCCGGCACACGCTCACGTATGGTCTTGAGCAGATCGATGGTTTCCTGCTTGCTCACGTGGCGATGCATTCTGTTGAGCATATTGTTGCTGATATGCTGCAGGGCGATGTCAAGATACTTGCATACGTTTGGCTTTTCGCGCATCACATCGAGCAGATCGAGCGGGAACTGGTTAGGATAAGCATAGTGCAGACGAATCCACTTCACACCCGGAATATCCGCCATGCGGCTGATGAGTTCGGTGATGTGATGCTTGCCGTCCAGGTCCACACCATAATAAGTGAGCTCCTGGGCGATGATCTGGAATTCCTTCACACCATCGGCTACCAGCTGGCGCACCTCGTCGAGGATTTCATCCATCGGACGGGAAACATGCTTGCCGGTGATGATAGGAATGGCGCAATACGCACAGCGGCGGTTGCAACCTTCAGAAATCTTGATATAGGCGTAATGATGAGGAGTAGTGAGATGGCGGGGTCCACTGCATGCAGGAACATCAGCCTTGCCCAGTTCCTTGAGCAACTCCTTATAATTAAACTTACCATAAAATTTATCCACCTCGGGCATCTCAGCCTCCAGCTCCTTCTGGTAGCGCTGCGAGAGGCAACCCATCACGTAGAGCTTGCGAAGTCGTCCCTCTTCCTTAGCCTGGATGAACTCCAGGATGGTATCGATGCTCTCCTGCTTGGCATCCTCGATAAAGCCGCAAGTATTGATGACGGCAATTTCACCCTGTGGGCGTTTCGGGTCGTGAACGCAGTGGTAGCCATTGTCCTCGAAAAGCTTCATCAAGGTCTCGCTGTCCACCAGATTCTTGGAGCAACCCATGGTTACTATATCTATCTGATTTTTCTTCATTCTTATCCTACTTATCCTAATAATAATCTCAATCTAATTCTTTCCTCGTCGGTTCTTTCCCCGACTTTCATCTAATTCTTTTTTCAAATTCTCTAAGCACTTGTATTCTAGTGCTTAAAGAGGGAATCAACAAATTCTGACTTATTGAAGAGCTGGAGATCCTCCATGCCCTCACCCAGTCCGATATACTTCACAGGCACCTTAAGCTGGTCGGAGATACCGATTACCACGCCACCCTTAGCCGTACCATCAAGCTTGGTGATGGCGAGCGAAGAGATATTGGTAACGGCAGCAAACTGCTTAGCCTGCTCGAAGGCGTTCTGTCCGGTACTTCCATCCAGTACGAGCATCACCTCATCCGGAGCCTCAGGCATCACCTTCTTCATCACCTCCTTGATCTTCTTCAACTCATTCATCAGGTTCACCTTATTATGAAGGCGTCCGGCAGTATCAATCAGCACCACGTCGGCACCGTTCGCCTTGGCGCTCTGCAGGGTATCGAAGGCCACGCTGGCAGGGTCGGAACCCATCTGCTGCTTCACCACAGGCACCCCTACTCGCTCGCCCCAGATGCTGATCTGCTCCACGGCAGCGGCACGGAAGGTATCGGCAGCACCGAGATATACTTTCTTACCGGCCTTCTTAAACTGATAGGCGAGCTTTCCGATGGTGGTAGTCTTGCCCACACCGTTCACACCCACTACCAGAATCACGTATGGTTTATGGTCGGAAGGCAAATCCCAGTTTTCATTGTCATCAGTATGATTTTCCTCTAGGAGGCTTGCAATCTCTTCTCTCAGAATTCTGTTGAGTTCTGACGTAGAAACATACTTATCTCTTGCCACGCGCTCTTCGATACGACGGATGATCTTCACGGTAGTCTCCACACTTACATCGGATGTGATGAGCACCTCCTCCAAATCATCGAGCACGTCATCATCTACGGTTGACTTACCAGCCACCGCACGCGCCAATTTTCCAAACACGCTCTCCTTGGTCTTTTCGAGGCCTTTATCGAGAGTTTCCTTTTTTTTGTTGCTAAATAATCCGAATAATCCCATAATTATAGCTATATTTTTTTGCAAAGATACGAAAATATTTGAAACTAGGAGCGTTTTCCCTAAAAAATATTGTTAACTTAGCAAAAGAATGTATAAATAATCGCTTCCTTATTGAAATATATCAAGTTATTTTTATACCTTTGTATGTTAGAAGCGCCTCCGGGTTTCTATATTCGGACAAGGAGGACAAGACATTAAACATTTAAACAATAGGTCATGAAAAAGATATTTATCTCAATACTGATGCTGATTCCTGCTCTCACCATGCAGGCACAGAATGTGCTTACCCCTGAGCAGCAGTTGGAAAAGGCGCAAAAAGAGTTAGAAGAAGCCAAAAAGGCACTGGAAGCAGCCAAGGCTCAAGCAGAAGCTGCCAAGGTGAAGGCAGAAGCTGAAAAAGTAAAGGCGGAAGCCGAGAAAACGAAAGCGGAAGCTGCGAGATTGAAGGCTGAAGCTGAAAGAATGAAGCAGGAGGCCGAAAAGCTGAAGAAGAATGCAGAGAATTCAGTCCCAGCTACCAAGCTGGTGCCTGCGATGAAGATCCAGGATAATGCCACCAAGAAGCAGAATACTACCGGAACTTCTGAAGGTGCGGGATGGGTCGTGCCAACCGTGACAGAGGAGGTTGAAGAGAAAAAGGTGGAAAAGACTGCCGATGGCGTGGTGCTCAAGGAAGATCCGAAATACCTGGCGGGAGCCATCCAGCTTAACGCCGAAGGAAAAGTGGAATTTGTACTCGATACCCAGGCAAACGGAAAGAGTGCAGACGAAATCTACAACATCGTTTTCCAGTATATGAGCAAGCTCATCAAGAATGAGCAGAACATCAACAGCCGCATCGCCCTGGTGAACAGAAACAACAAGAACGAGCAGATCATCGCCTGTATCATGGACGAATGGTTTGTCTTCAACCAGTCGTTCATCTCCCTCGACCGCTCTGAGACCAAGTACCAGCTGGTGGCAACCATCAGCGACAACCATCTCCACCTCTCCATGACCCGAATCGTATTCAACTACGAGGAAGGCAGAAGCACCGGTTTCAAGGAGCCTGCAGAGAATGTAATTACCGACAAATACGCCTTGACCAAGAAGAAAAACGACTTGGCCAAGATCTACGGAAAGTTCCGCCGCGGAACCATCGACCGCAAGGACCAGATCTTCAATGATCTGACCAAACTTGTTCGAAAATAAAAATCATCTTATAAAATATGGATCAGACAAAAGATAACAACATAACAAACACCCCACAGAGCGAGGAAAACGCAAAGGCGCAGCCACAGAGCCAGAGCCATGAGGCGTCTCAGGCTCAGCCACAGACCAGCTATGCCGTGCGCCCAAACCGTCGCCACCACAGAAGATTAGAGTATGCAGACAAGAGCAACATGCTCGCAGCCAGAAACTGGCTCAACATAGGATTCATGCTCTTCGCCATCGTAGGCGTCATACTCTGGACCCAGATGGACGACCGCACGATTGCCAATGTACTGCTGATCATCGGCGTAGTCTTGAAAATTGCCGAGGTTTGCATCCGACTATTCAAAAAATAAGAAAGGTTTGCATCCGACCATTCAAAATAGGTTTGCATCCGCTTATTCAATAAACAAGAAATGAAGAAAATATTATTCTCTACAATTCTAGCTTGTGCTGCAACTCTACCAGTTGCGGCACAACGTGATTTTACGGATTTCAACAATAACGAAGACTCACAGTTCCGCCCACAGACCGGCAACCGAATCAACACCGACTCGCTGGGCACAGACAAGGAGATTCCGAAGGGCATCAGAGTATGGACTGTGGATGAGAGGTTTGGAGATACCCGGGCTGCCGTGGTGGACACCATGCAGGCAATGTACCAGAACACAACCTTCACGGAAGGACTGCGCGGAGAGTACAACACCCTGGGTAACATGGGTACCGCCCGCATTAACCGCATCTTCATCGACCGACGCAATACGCAGGGCAACTTCATCTTCACCGAGCCATACGATAACATCGTTACTCCGGTGAGTGACTTCCACTTCACCAACACCTACTCGCCTATCACCAACATCACGCTGAATAGCTGCGGTGACAGAACCAACGGTGAGGATGACTTCAAGGCTATCTTTGCGGTGAATGCCAACAAGCAGCTGGGCGGCGGATTCCGATTTGACTACAAATATGGTCGCGGCTACTACGATGCACAGAGCACGGCGCACTTCAAATATACAATGTGGACTTCTTATCTGGGCGACCGCTACCAGGCGCATTTCCTCTTCAGCACCAATCACCAGAAGGTGACGGAGAACGGAGGTATCACCAATGACGACTACATCAAGCATCCGGAGCTTTTCACCGAGAGTTTCGCCACCAACGAAATTCCTACCGTGCTGCAGCAGAACTGGAATCGCAACGACAACCAACACATCTTCTTCACCCACCGCTACAACGTGGGCTTCAGCCGCAAGGTGAAGATGACCGAGGAAGAAATCAAGGCCAAGAAATTCGCCATGGAGTCTGCTAAGGACAATGCAGCCGAGGAAGCCAAGGAGGAGGCAAGAAAGAAGGCAAGAGAACAAGGAAGGGAGTTTGACGAAAAGGCTTTCGACAAAAATCAGAAGAAGCAGTTCTCTGGTCGCCCTACAGATGCCAAGATTGCCGGCGATGAACCAGCCAAGAACAACAAGGTGATAGCAGCAAACAAGGCTGCCCAGGACTTCAAGGGCGACAGCACTCGAATTGCAGTAAACAGCAAGGCGATGGCCGACAGTCTGCTCGCCGTAGAGAAGAAGAAAGTGCAGGACTCACTCTTCTACAAGACAGAATATGTTCCGGTAACCAGCTTCATCCACACCGTGCAGTTTGATAACTACAAGCGTATCTACCAGGCTTACCAGACTCCACAGGACTACTATCTCAAGGAGTACTACAATGCCGGCAAGTTTACAGGCGATTCTATCTACGATCAGACCCGCCACTGGCGCATCAAGAACACCGTGGCAATGGGAATGCTCGAGGGATTCAGCAAGTGGGCAAAGGCCGGTCTGAAAGCTTTCGCCAGCTATGACCTCCGCCACTACGAACTGCCGAATACTGAAGGCGGATTCGAGAAGTTCAATGAGCATGCGCTGAGCGTAGGTGGTCAGCTGAGCAAGACCCAGGGCAAGACCCTTCACTATAATGTAGTGGGCGAGGTAGGACTCACCGGAGTAGATGCCGGTACCTTTGCCATTGATGGAAGCGCAGACATCAACCTGCCATTCCTGGGTGACACCGTACAGGTAAGAGGCGATGCTTTCATCCATCACGAAACGCCATCGTTCTACTATCGCAAGTATCATGCCCGACATCTCTGGTGGGATGATGATCTGAGCAAGATTATCCATACCCGCATCATGGGAACTCTGAGATTCGGCAAGACTAACACCACGCTGCGTGTGGCTGTGGATGAAATCAAGAACTATACTTATTTCTCACAGCAATATACGATTACAGAAAATGGTCTGCGCACAGGCGTGATAGTGACACCTATGCAGAGCAGCGATGCCATCAATCTGATTACAGCGCAGCTACAGCAGGACTTCAAGTTCGGCATTTTCAACTGGCAGAATATGATCACCTACCAGCATACCAGCAGCAAGAGTGCCCTGCCAGTACCTGACCTCAACGTATATACCAACCTCTTCATCAAGTTCAAGGTGGTAAAGGTACTGAATATCGAGTTAGGTGCTGACGCTAGATACTTCACCAGCTACGAGGCTCCGGATTATTCTCCTTACATCGGTCAATATACCGTACAAGGCAACGGCGAGAACAACGTGAAGGTGGGCAACTACCCTATCGTCAATGCCTACGCCAATGTTCACATCAAGCACACCCGCTTCTTCGTAATGATGAGCCACCTGAATGCAGGTCAGGGCGACAAGAACTACTTCTTCACCCCTCACTATCCGATGAACCAGCGAGTTTTCAGAATGGGTGTAAGCTGGAACTTCTTCAACTAGAAAGCGAATCTTTTCTTAATGAATAACAACAAGGAGCGAGGTCCCCCAAAAACCTCGCTCCTTATAATTTAAAAGCAACAATATGATGGTAAAGACAAATTCTATCAAGGCATGGTTTCTCGCCGCCCGCCCCGTCACCCTTTCGGCAGCGGCAGTACCGGTGATGCTGGGAGTAGCCCTGGCATATAAGGATTCCAATGCCCACAGCCAATGGGTTCCAGCCCTGCTCTGTCTGCTCTTCGCTTGGGTGATGCAGATAGATTCAAACCTGGTAAACGACTTCTTCGACTTCAAGCATGGCAACGACGACGAAACCCGATTGGGTCCAAAGAGAGCCTGCGCCGAAGGCTGGATCACGATGAAAGCCATGAAATGGGGCATTATCATCACTACCCTTCTAGGCTGCATCATCGGTTTGCCCCTCGCCTTTTACGGAGGAAAGGAGATGATTATCGTGGGCATCTGCTGCGTGCTCTTCTGTTTCCTCTATACCACCAAGTTGAGTTATCTGGGATTGGGCGACCTGCTGGTACTTCTCTTTTTCGGCATCGTGCCGGTCTGCTGCACCTACTACCTGGTGATGCCGGAAGGAATGCAGGGAATATCAACGGAAGCCATACTTACCTCCATCGCCTGCGGACTGGTAGTAGATACGCTTCTCATCCTGAACAACTATCGCGACTACGACAACGACATCAAAGCGGGCAAGAAGACGCTGATTGTTCACATCGGCAAGAAAAACGGCGAGCGTCTCTACTGCGCACTGGGCAACATCGGTATCCTCATCATGATAGGAATCAACGCATACGAGGTCTTTGAATACGATGCCAATTCGATATTCTTGCCTTTTACCTCTATCTATCTTGTGCTGCACAACAGATCATACGCCAAGATGAGAAAGATAGGAGAAGGCAGAATGCTGAACAAGGTGCTGGGCTATACGGCTCTCAACATCTTCGCCTTCGGCATCATATCCACCTTCATCGTCTTAGGCATGAAGTGTTGGTTTTGATACATAGAATTGGTTTTGATACATAATTAATAATGTACGCGCGTACATTATATATATAATAAAAGAGTAAGAATATGAGGCAACAAGTAAATCTGGAAATCATGCAGTTTGTGGAAACGCAAATCCTGCCCAAATATAACGAATTTGGCGAGAGCCACGGATTGCGCCACGTAACCCGTGTTATCAGAAATGCCCTGAAACTCGTACCTGTAACAGGTGCCGACATCGACATGGTTTATATCGTTGCCGCCTACCACGACCTGGGAATGAGCGGTCCGCGCGCCATCCACCACCTCACCAGTGGGAAAATTCTTCAGGCTGATGCCAGACTGAAGCGCTGGTTCACTCCCGAGCAAATCAAAATCATGAAGGAAGCCGTGGAGGACCACCGTGCGTCCTCCAGTCGACAGCCCCGAAGCATCTATGGCAAGATTGTAGCCGAAGCCGACCGCGACATCGATGTTCACGAAATCTTCCTTCGTGCCATCGAATACGGAGAGGAGAACTATCCCGGAAAAGGAAAAGAAGAGCAATGGCAGCGATTCGCCGACCACATGGACGAAAAATACTCCCGCAACGGCTACATCAAGCTCTGGATTCCCAACTCACCCAACGAGAAGGCTCTGAATGAGCTGCGGAATATCATTGAAGACAAGACGGAACTCAGGAAATATTTCGAAGAAATATACGAAGAGCTCAGGAAAAAGAAGTCTTGACCCTTGAGAGAAACAAGGAAAAGGGAGTTCTGACTTTTGAGAAAGAAGATTTTTCGAAAAAATCAGCAGAAAGATTTGGTAGTTTCAAAAGATTGCATTATCTTTGCAGTATAGAAAACCCAAAGACTTCTATCGATAGATGATAGCCTATGCTATGTCTATTCGACAAAGATATAAGGGTCGTGTCGGTTCGATCGGGATACTCATCAAATTACACTTATGAAAC
>ERZ870052.527-NODE-527-length-15122-cov-5.965570_pt1 | contig 15122 bp, 15 predicted proteins | sample MGYA00520889_ERZ870052 | MGnify/ENA primary metagenome ERZ870052 (study PRJEB32232, sample SAMN07284988) | human gut metagenome | biome: human-associated habitat; material: feces | host: Homo sapiens | place: Tanzania | collected 2014-08-14 ...
CTCTGCTCTGCTCTGCTCTGCTCTGCTCTGCTCAAAATTGTGTTGCCATTTTCTGCAAATGTCAAGAGCTTATCTCGGTAATACTCGTACTGCTTTTGACGGGCTTCAATTTCAGCAGGCAAGCCGATATTGAGGTCAGAGCAAATTTTCTCAAAGTTGTCCAGCACATTCACAATGCGATTTTGGACATCAAGGGGAGGAACCGGAACTGTCATTTTTGCCAATGACGCAAGCCCTATTGTTTTTTGTGCAGCCCCCTTTGCCGCCAAGTCCGCTTGTCTATGGAATGCTGTTCCATTCATTGCATGGTACAAATACCGTGAATCAATAACAGCATTGTTTGGTCTCAATATTGCAATATGTCGTTGAAATACAAACTTTTTATTTTCAGAAATATACACAGGGATTCCATACGACCCTACCACTGTATACAGCACATCGCCTTTTTGGGGTCTACGCTTGTCCGCCAACCGGTTATAATATTCATCCGGAACATATTTTGTTACATTAAGGTTAATTTCATGTCGTTCATCAATATCTGAAATTGTAATAAACGGAACACCGCTATCCGCTTTGGGTGGTGCCTGATGATCGCCATCCGCTATCGAATCGCAGCATTCTTCTAACTGTTTTATTTCGCCTTTATAGCTATTCGCAAGCAACTTATCCCTATAATAAGTATACTGTGTCTTTCTAGCTGTAAGCTCCGCTGTAAGCTCCGCTGTAAGCTCCGCTGTAAGCTCCGTGAAATTGTCCAAGATACGAACAATTTCACGCTGAATTTCAAGAGGTGGAACCGGAATCACTAAATTTTCAATCGCACTTCTCGACAGTCGTGGTATGCTCGCCTTTCTTACTTTTGAAAGGAGTTGGTTTTGGTTGTTGAGGAGCAGATGATAAACATACCGATTCAAAACACCTTCCGGACATACAATAGCAAAACAATCATCTGCTGCCCAAAATGCCCTATCGCTAAATCCGATTTCTCCAGCCGCACCAGCTACAATAATAAAAGTTGTATTCGCACTATAATTGCAATCTGTGTGATATCCCAACGGCGTTAAGCTATTTTGATACACTGGGTACTTTCCACTTGTAGAAAGCTGGCTTCTTACCACACGTTTTCCACGTTCAATTGATACAGCATCTACTAGCTTTTTATATGTTACCCCGTTCGGGCAAAGTTCTTGAACCAATTCATCAAGTCTACTCATTTCTGCTCTTCCTTCTCCAGCCAATCAATATAGTTTTTCCAAACTCTTATGTATTCAGTTGCTGTTGCTACTCCATTTTTTACGCCCATGGTTGAATCTGCTATTCTAACGTAAAGCACACCTTGCTTGACTGCAAATTTACTCTTATTATGGCCATCTTCGATGTCACGATTGCTTATAAAAACTCCCGGCACTTTCTTCACTACAATTAAGTAAATCCATCTGTTTTTGCTAATTGCAATCGGGACAAACTCACACTTAGGATGACTAATCAACATACACATTTCAAGCTTTTCCGTCAACCTTGCGCTGAACTGTTTCATCTTTCTCAAATCATCAGCACTTAACCCACACAAATCCCATTTTCCGGGCAAATAAATGAAGTTAGCATCCGTATTCAGCCTTCGTCTATCCTCTGTTGAAAGCGGTATTTTGCGCTGGGTTTCATCTTTGCTTTCTCCCACTCCCACAATGATATATGAATCGCCCTCATAATCACTATTGGAAAAAGCCAGTATATCTTTAATGATGTCCGGAATATGCTCGTCTGTCAGGCCTTTCTTAAAGTCCCAGTATATTCCTTCTGTATAACCTTCAATCAATGGTTGAACAATTCTAAACGCTTCACGTTCCGTCATTTTCCCACCTCAAATGGTTTACAGAATTTCTCCATCTTCCAAATACCTGTCAAAATCGCTCTGGTACAGCCGATCCTGCACCACACGGTACTTTTCAAACTCCGTTTCGGCGTGCATCTTTGCCAGCTGCGCCGAGATTTTGCCTGCATCCTTCAGTACTTCCAGATCGTCCGCCTGCAAATAGATGTCCAGCCGCTTGGCCCAGTCCTCCATGGTCATGGGGATATGACGACGGGCACGGTTCTCGGCAAGGTCGAGGTATGCCGAAACGATCAGTTCCATGGACTTCATTTCATCTTCAGTCAGGTAGTTTTTCGCCACCGAAACATCGCTCTTTTTAATTTTGCCGTTGGGAGCATCCTTCCATGTGTGAAGCCCCATGTGCGGCTTTTCGGCATCGGCACGCTCATAGATCAGCTCTGCCGCCGTATGGCGATGCACGGCATAGTGCATCTTGTTCTGCACCTTTGCAAAGAACTCTTTTGTGGTCAGCGCGTTGCGGTCATAATCCAGCGAAGTAGCGTAAATGTCAGTGAGTTTCTGGTAGAAGTTGCGCTCCGAAATGCGGATCTCCCGGATGCGCTCCAACTGCTCTTCAAAGTATTTCTTGGTCAGGACTGTGCCGCCGTTTTTCAGGCGTTCTTCGTCCATTGCCCACCCCTTGATGGTGTACCGCTCCACGATCTGATTTGCCCAAACGCGGAACCGCACCGCTCGCTGGTTGTTCACCTTGAAGCCGACTGCGATAATCATTTGCAGGTTGTAGTGGTTCACGCTGCGAGCGACCTGTCGATCGCCCTCATTTTGAACTATCCGGAATTTCCGGATAGTTGCCTCTTCTTCCTGTTCATGGTCGGCGTAAATCTTTTTGATATGCTCGTTGATGGTGCGCACGTCCACATCGTAAAGGGTCGCCATCATCTTTTGCGTCAGCCAGATGTTTTCATCCTCGTAGCGCATCTCGATGCTGTCCTTGTCCTCCCCTGTGGAGGCAACAAAGGTCAGGTATTCCGCCGCAGAAGAACGTACCAATGCAGAATCTTTCTTTTCGCTTTCCATCTCAGCCCTCGATTTCTGCCACGATCTGGTCAATGGCGGCCCGCAGTTCGTTTTCTCGTGCTACGATTTGCGCAATTTCAGCGTTCAGCTTCACAATGTCGATCTTCTCACGGGTGTCCTTGGCTTCCACATAAGTGGAAACCGACAGATTGTAGCCATTTTCCTGCACCTCGGAATACTCCGCCAGATGGGAGAAGTGTGCTTCTTCTGCCCGCAGTGCAAAGGTGTCCACTATTTTGTTAATGTTCTCCGGGGTGAGTTTGTTGTTGTTCGTCACCTTGACGCACTCGGAAGAAGCATCAATGAACAGCACCTTATTATCCGTTTTGCCCTTTTTCAGCACCATAATGCAGGTGGCAATACTGGTTCCAAAGAACAGGTTGCTCGGCAACTGGATGATGCAGTCAATGAAGTTGTTGTCCACCAGATACTTGCGAATTTTCTGCTCTGCACCGCCACGGTACATAATGCCGGGGAAACAGACGATTGCCGCAGTACCATTGGAAGCCAGCCATGCCAGTGAGTGCATGATAAAAGCCAAATCCGCTTTGCTCTTCGGAGCCAGCACACCAGCCGGAGCAAAACGTGGGTCATTGATCAACAGCGGATTCTCGTCACCGGCCCACTTGATGGAGTACGGCGGATTCGATACGATCAGCTCGAAAGGTTCATCATCCCAGTGCTGCGGATTGGTCAGCGTATCCTCACAGGCAATGTCGAATTTGTCAAATTCAATGTCGTGCAGGAACATATTGATGCGGCACAGGTTATACGTTGTGATGTTGATTTCCTGTCCAAAAAAGCCGTTGCGGACAGCATCCCGTCCCAGCACCTTTTCTGCCTTCAGCAGCAGCGAACCAGAGCCACATGCCGGGTCATATACCTTGTTGATTTCCTTCTTGCCTACCGTGCCAAGCCGGGTCAGAAGTTCCGACACATCAGCAGGCGTAAAGAACTCGCCGCCGGACTTGCCTGCATTGCTGGCGTACATGGTCATCAGGTATTCGTAGGCATCGCCAAAGGCATCAATGTCATGCTCTTTCACATCACCAAGGTTCATGTCTGCCACGCCGTTCAGCAGCTTCACGAGCTTCTCATTGCGCTTGGCAACAGTCGCACCCAACTTGTTGCTGTTCACATCGTAATCATCGAACAGCCCTGCAAACTGTCCCTCGGAGGAGCTGCCCTTTGCGGATTCCTCAATGTGTCGGAAGACAGTTTCCAGCGTTTCGTTGAGATTTTCATCGCTGGCTGCCTTTGCACGCACATTGCAGAACAGTTCACTTGGCAGGATGAAGAAGCCTTTTTCCTGTACCAGTCCTTCCCGTGCCTGCTCTGCCTCTGCATCAGGCATATCTTCATAGCGGAAATCCGGGTTGCCTGCATCAATTTCGCCCTGATTGATATAGCTGGCAATGTTCTCCGAAATATAACGGTAGAACATCGTACCGAGAACGTAGCTCTTGAAATCCCATCCGTCCACTGCGCCGCGCAGATCATCAGCAATCGCCCAGATTGCACGGTGCAGCTCTTCGCGTTCCTGCTCTTTTTTGGTGTCTACCATTTTTATTTCCTCCATCAAATGCGAATTTCCGCATTGTTTTCTTTCATTTTAACATAGTAAACGTACCACTATCGGTATATCATAGAATCTTTTTCTAAAAAGGATATACTCTCCCTTTATACTATTCTAGTAAAGCGTACCACAGCTTTTCCGTGATTGCAAGCCGATAAAATTTTCTATTGCATTTTTCAGCGAGATAGTGTACACTTTTTTCAATCTCGTCCACTATCTGCATCTCAGACGGTGTTTCGTATCAGTAAGCATCTACGATTTTGGAGGGAAACAAATGAAAGTGAAAAAGACCAAGCTGCCTGAAAACCTGTATCACTACACCAGCCTTATCAAATATCGGATGATCTTGGCCACTGGGAAATTAGTGCTGACTCCGTCCAACCTAAAGTACGATGGTGCAACTTCCCATCAGGAGCCGCTGTACTTCAATGGGCACAAAATTGGCATCAAGGCCGTTGACAAATATGAAAACTATCACCCTGTTGTCTGGCTGACTGCCAATGACCATGCTGGTGCAAAAAATACCGGCCTGTCCAACGACAAAATCATGTGCCGCATTACCATCAGAACCAATGGTAAAATCTGGCGGTATCTGCCTTGGCGCACTTTCTGCGACAAGTACAACGCTGACCGCAGCGTTGCCTCGACCCTCAAACAATCCGCTAATGACTACCAGAACTGGTATGTCTGCGAATCTGAGATTCCAGTTGCAGACTTTGCAAAGGTCGAGTTTCTGGCTGAAGATGGCACTTACAAAGACGAGAAAGACATTCCCGGATTTGCTCTGACGGATATTGCCCCGGAACTTTTTGAGTAAAATATCACTTATATGTACAGACCCCCGCCAACATTCGCTGGCGGGGGTCTGCTATGCTTACAGTTCTACGCTGTTCTGCCTGCTCTTCTTCTGGCTCCTATCTGTGGTCTGCTCCTGCTCCCTCATAAGCCCAATGACCTGCTGCATCTTCTCGGCACCGAAATAGTTCCACACTCGCCTGAAATCGCGTTTCATCGCATAGAGCTGAGAGTTTTCAGTCTCCACCTCTTTCAGCCGCTGGCTCAGATGATGGGTAGCCTTCTTCTCGTCCTGATAGAAGTTCTGGTACTTATCCCTCTCGTTCTTGACCTCCCAGTACTTCCGATGGAGGGCAAAGAGCACCTTCACCAGCTTCTGGATCAGCGGCATGGCCTTCTTCTCCCGATAGCTCTTGGCGGTCTCAAACGTGGCAGCTTCCGGCACCCATTCCTCTGGCCGCTGGGAGTACTGCGCTGACAAGTTTTCCAACCCCTCCATGATGGGAGCCAGCTTGTTCAGCTCTCGACTCTGCTTCTGGTAGGTCTGCTCTGCTTTCTGTACCCGCTGTTTAGCGGCTTCTACGGCTGTCTGCGCTGTTTCCAGTTGCTCCTGCATCTCGGTCAGGTCGGTCTGGCACTCCTGCTTGGCAGCTTCCAGAGCCGCTACCTCTTTACTGCGCTCCTGCTTCTTGAAGTCCAGCACAGACAAGTGCTCTTCGTGGGTGCCTTTCTGCTCCCACTCGATACCGTGCCGCTCCATCACAGCGGCAAGCTGTTCTTTCTCGGCGTTGATCCACTGGTTCAGCTCGGATTCCCGTTTAGAACCACCTGCAAAGCCCAAGGCTTTCAGCGCCTGTTTCAAGGACACCTTGGTGTCCAGTCCTTTGCCCTTCCAGCCGGACACATACGGCACGAAGTCGATGTGCAGATGGGGCGTGGCTTCGTCCATGTGGAGGAACGCTCCGAACACCCGCAAGGTCGGGTTACGTTCTTGGAATCCCTGCATATACTCGTCCAGCAGTTCCTTTGCCAGTGCGCCGTTCTCGGTCAGGACACCCATATCATCCTTGTTACCGATCTGGACGATCAACTCATGGAAGAGCTTTTCCTGCTTGCCTGTCCGCAGGTGCTCATAGTAATCGGCGATACAGCGGTCCTTGCGTTTCTGCTTGGCATTGTAACGGTCCACTGCCTCGTCAAACAGTTCGTGGTACACTTTCTGAATCGGCTCATCCCGATACACAACATTCAGGCTGCTGCGCTCCGGGTCTACGTTTTCAGCGGTGAAACTTCTCCGGTTATGGTTGAGGGAGCCGGGACCCCGCATTGCGGAAATGGTTCTTTTCAATCGCACGTCCTTTCTCTGTGGAAGTAACTGGTGCCGGACACGGCATAGGCTTTGTTACTTTCGTCGAAAGTAACGCAAAAGCACTTTTGACAGACGTTTCGTCCATCAAAAGATGCCTTTGCGCCCTGCCGGGGGCTTCCGTCTGCGGACGGGGTTTCGCTACACCTCGCCGCTGCCCGGTCCAACACCACCTTCCTGCGTGATTGCATTCACAGGAGCGTGTCACGCTCCTGTCCTCTGCCAATAGAGGGACTCACCAGCGGAAGCTTTCTGGCACGCCTCGTCTGTCCAGATACTCCTGCCGAGCCTGCTCCCGCTGTTCCTCGGTGGGTGCTGTCTTGTACTGGGCATACAGCTCATGCCGCAGCATCGCATCCAATTTTTGCTCCAAACCCTGCTCAATGACCTCTTCGTACTCATTTTCGCCGCTCAAATGATAATGCAGCAAGGCGACGAAAAGTTCCTGCGATATTTGCACATTTTTCATCATTATCACTACTCCGTGTCGGTTGTGTCGATTGTGACGGTATTTTACATAGTAGCAAAAATACCGTCACAACCGTCACGAATCGTCACGCCCCAGAATTTTCCAGTGTCAATTTGACCACTCTGCCCTCATGGGTGCGCCTGCTTTCGTACCGAATCCCATAGTCGTTGTAGAGCCTGTCGGCACTCACATTCAGCTTCCGGGTCAGGATGTTCGCCTGTATGCTCACACCAGGCAGACATTCCAGCAGCTCTGTGGGCGTACCGCTCCACTCCGGCTGTTCCGGGGTGAGCATCTTTGCCACCGCTTCCAGAAGCGGGTCGGGCGGCAGCTTCCAGAGTTCCGTTTCTGCTCCTTGGAACTCCCAGACACAGCGTTCCCGGTCAAACTCCAACGTCAGCTCCTGATCCGGCTGGTCACGTCCCACGATGTCCAGCAATGCGGTGTTGTCCGTGCGCCGCTTCTTCTGCATGATGAATGCGCCATCCGCTGCACCCAGCAGGCCGTTGGTGCCGGAGATCATATCAAAGCTGTCCTCGGCTTCCATCTTCCGGGTGTGATGGACCACCAGCAGGCAGATGCCATACCTGTCGCTGAAGGCTTTCAGCTTGGTCACGATCTCGTAGTCGCTGGCGTAGCTGTATCGGTCACCGCCGATCTCCCGCACCTTTTGCAGGGTGTCGATTATGACAAGCCGCACATCCGGGTGTTCCCGGATGAAGCCTTCCAACTGCTGGTCAAGTCCTTCGCTCACGGACTTGGCCTGTGTTGCAAAGTAGAGGTTGCTAGTCTCCTCCACCCCGAACATCCGGGAGAGCCGCCGCTGCAGCCGGGCATAATCGTCCTCCAAGGCCAGATAGAGAACGGTGCCTTGATGCACCTCGTACTCCCACAGCGGAAGCCCCATCGCCACATGGTAGGCAAGCTGTCCCATGAAGAAGGATTTGCCCACCTTGGGCGCTCCTACAAAGAGGTAGGTGCCGCTGTACAGCAGGTCGTTCACGATGGGTTTCCGAGGTGGATACACCGTGTCGTACAGCTCGGTCATTGATACCGTGTTCAGCCCGAAATTGTTTGATTTTTTCGCGGCTTGCAGATTGATTTGCTTGTCTGAATTTGTTATAATATTGGTGTTGATTTTGTTAAGCGACTGTACCGCATCTGCGCCAACAGATGCACCCGGTACGGTCGTTTTTCTATTGTCCGTCATTCGCATTCCTCCTTAAGTCCGTTCAACGTCAGAGCCACCATTTGCAGGGTCTCCAGCAAGTCCGGTGGAACTTCTTCATCCACGGCCAGCCGCTGCAATTCCTGATAGATCAGCTTCATCTGGTCTCGCAGGGCTTTGTAGACCCTTGGGTTGCCTACCACGGTGATCTCACGGTCGGTCAAGCGGCGGATGATATACTCCTGTTTGGTCAGCCCGGAGAGCTTTACTTTGGCTTCCAGAACCTCGTCCTCTTCCGGGGACATTCGGAAGGCTACCACCTTGTTCCGCCAGCGGCCTTGCTGGTCGAGCACTCGTTCCATCTTCATCCCTCCTTTCGCTCCATGTCCAGCTTCTGCGCCATCTCCTGCTGCTTTGAGGGGAAGAGGTGGGCGTACTTATAGGTGATGTCCACGCTCTCATGCCCTACCCGGTCTGCGATTGCCAGAGCCGAGAAGCCCATCTCGATCAGTAGTGACACATGGGAGTGCCGCAGGTCGTGGATTCGGATCCGCTTCACTCCGGCTTCCTTGGCTCCCCTGTCCATCTCGTGGTGCAGGTAACTCTTGGTCACCTCAAAGATCCGCTGATTTGGCTGGACTTTGTAGAGAGATTTCAGGTAGTCCCTGATCTCGTCCGTCAGAAACTGCGGCATCTGGATGACCCGGACGCTCTTAGGCGTTTTCGGGTCGGTGATCACATCCCGGCCTTTCAGCCTTTGATAGGATTTGGTGATGGAGAGCAGCCCCTTGTCCAAGTCGAAGTCCGCTGGAGTCAGAGCCAGCAGCTCGCCCTCCCGGATGCCACACCAGTAGAGGACTTCAAAGGCGTAGTAGGATTGCGGCTTGTCCATCATGACCTCTGCGAACTTGAGGTACTCCTCCTTCGTCCAGAAGAGCATCTCCTTGTGCTTTTCTGACCCCATGCACCCGGCTGTGGCTGCTGCATTTGATTTCAGCCCATAGAACCGGACGGCGTGATTCAGAATGGCACTGAGTTGTCCATGCAGCGTCTTGAGGTAGGTCGGCGAGTAGGCCTTGCCGTTTTTGTCCCGGTAGTTCAGCATCTCGTTCTGCCACGCGATTACATCCCGCGGCTTGATCTCACTGAGCCGTTTTTCCTTGAAGTACGGTAAGATTTTCGTTCGGATGATATGCTCCTTGGTAGACCATGTGTTTTCCCGGAGCCTCTTTTTCTTGTCCGTGATATAAATTTCCACAAAAGCTTCAAAGGTCATGGTCAGGTCTGCTGCCTGTTGAAGAAGGAACTCCCGCTCCCACGCCAGAGCTTCCTTCTTGGTAGCAAACCCTCGTTTCAGCTTCTTCTGCTTCACACCTTGCCAGTTCTCGAAGTAGAAGGAAGCGTACCATGTGCCCTGCCTGCTGTCCTTGTAGGCTGGCATCCTATCACTCCTCCCCTGCCCCGTAGATTTTCTCCTGATAGTACCTCCTGCTTACCCGGCCTCCTACGGTCGTGTAGCCCTTGGCCTTCAGTTCCTCGTTCCACTGGGCGATCATCTTGTACGCCAGACCCTGCGAGATGTCCAGCTTCTTTGCCAGCTCGTCTGCCTTGATAAAAATGCTGTTTGCCATTTTTTGTCCTTTCCTTGTCGGTTTCGTTTCGGTGCCGCTTCATCCTCGCTGACTTCCGGCAGGCATATCCCCTTTGCGGTGCTGTGCCGTCCCCTTGCGGAGCGCTCGCTTCCTTTCGGAAGGTCTTGGCGGTTTGGATCAGTTTGGCGGTCATTCAATTTCACTAAGCATTTTTGTTTATCTTTTTGTGTTCTCATTATACTAAACACATTCCGTTAAGTCAAGGGGTTTTCAGGCAAAATCTTAAACTTTTTTGTTTATTTTCTATTGCACCTCCTATTTTTCTGTGCTATACTAGGTTCAACAAATATGTTTAAGTCAGGAGGCAATCGCATGGCAGTCGGTGACCGCATCAAACGTGCCCGCAACCTCCGAGGTATGACCCAGAAAGAACTGGGCATTGCCATCGGGTTTGAGGAGAAAAGCGCAGACATCCGTATCGCACAATACGAAAGCAACACCCGCACGCCCAAGGAAGAGCTGCTCCGCAAGATTGCGGAGGTACTGGATATGAACTACCGTTCCCTTTATGAGCCGACCTTGTACGCCGCAGAGGATGTGATGTACACCCTGTTCGAACTGGATGAGCACTACCCCGGCACCCGGCTCTATGAGGTCACAGACACCACCGACCCGGATTTCCCGGAAAAGCACATGGCGGTCAGCTTCCGGTATCGCCTGCTGGATGAGTTCTTAAAGGAATGGCAGCTCCGCAAGAAACAGCTCCGGGATGGTGAGATCACCAAGGAAGAGTATCTGGAATGGAAGCTCAACTGGCCACAGACCGCCGACGGCTGCGGACGCTACGAGCCGAAGAAAAAGTGGCGCAAAGAATAAAAGACACAAAAATGCCCTCTGAAAAACTTACCGTTTCTCAGAGGGCATTCTCATGTCTCTCTTTATGAATAATCGCCCGATAGTATCAAAGCAGTATCAAGGAGCCTTTCGACTCTCAAAATATTGCATTATATCAACATTTTTTAGGTTTTGCAGATTACTCGAGCTCAATCGTGGCTGGCGGCTTACCCGTGCAGTCATAGAACACGCGGTTGACGTGCTTGACCTCGTTGACGATGCGGCTGGTGACCGTGCCGAGGACGTCCCAAGGCACATTGTAGCTCTCTGCCGTCATGAAGTCGGTGGTGGTGACCGCGCGCAGAGCGACTGCATAATCGTAGGTGCGCTCGTCGCCCATGACGCCCACGCTGCGCATATTGGTCAGCGCGGCGTAATACTGGTTGATCTCCTTATCCAGACCCGCCTTTGCGATCTCCTCGCGCCAGATGGCGTCTGCATCCTGAACGATAGCGACCTTTTCGGGGGTCACTTCGCCGATGATGCGGATGCCCAGACCCGGGCCGGGGAACGGCTGACGGCTGACCAGATACTCCGGCAGACCCAGCTCGCGGCCGACCTGACGGACCTCATCCTTGAACAGGTTGCGCAGAGGCTCGACCAGTTCCTTGAAGTCCACGGTGTCGGGCAGACCGCCGACGTTGTGGTGGCTCTTGATGACGGTAGACTCGCCGCCCAGACCGCTCTCGACCACGTCCGGATAGATCGTGCCCTGTGCCAGAAAATCGACCTTTCCGATCTTCTTAGCCTCTTCCTCAAAGACGCGGATGAACTCCGCACCGATGATCTTGCGCTTGCGCTCCGGCTCAGTCACGCCCGCCAGCTTCTTGAAGTAGCGGTCGCGGGCATCCACGCAGACGAAGTTGATGTCAAAGTTCGGGTTGCCGGGGCCAAAGACCGCGCAGACCTCTTCCTTCTCGTTCTTGCGCAGCAGACCGTGGTCCACGAACACGCAGGTCAGCTGCTTGCCGACGGCCTTTGCCAGCATAGCTGCCAGAACCGAAGAGTCCACGCCGCCGGACAGGGCGCACAGCACCTTGCCGTCGCCGATCTCCTCGCGCAGAGCCTTGACGTTGTTCTCCACGAAGGAATCCATCTTCCAGTCGCCGGTGCAGCCGCAGACGTTGTACACAAAGTTGTGCAGCATCTTCTTGCCCTCGGCGGTGTGCAGGACTTCCGGATGGAACTGGATCGCGTACAGACCTTTTTCGGCATTCTCCGCCGCTGCCACCGGGCAGTTGACGGTGTGCGCCGTGATCTTGAAGCCGGGAGCCGCCTGCTCGATATAGTCGTTGTGGCTCATCCAGCAGATGGTGGAGGGCTGAACATCCGAGAACATCTTGCTGGAGTTGTCCACGAACACTTCCGTCTTGCCGTACTCACGCTCCGGCGCGCGGCAGACGTGGCCGCCCAGCAGATGCATCATCAGCTGGCTGCCGTAGCAGATGCCCAGCACCGGAACGCCCCAGTTGAAGATCTCGGGGTCGATCGTAGGCGAGTCCTCCAGATAGACGCTGTTCGGTCCACCGGTGAAGATGATGCCCTTCGGATTTTTGGCCTTGATGACCGCCAGATCCGTCTTATAGGAATAGATTTCACAGTAGACATTGTTCTCGCGGACGCGGCGGGCGATCAGCTGGTTGTACTGGCCGCCGAAGTCCAGAACGATCACGGTTTCGTGCTGCATGATGTTCTCCTCCCTGTTGCATGTGTGACTTTGATAGACAAATCTAGTATAGCACATTTCACAACCAAAAGCGACATCTTTTGTGGATTTGACCGTATTATTTTTTCTTGACCGGATGACGCAGCACGGTTTTCCATTTTTCCGGAGCCGTCCGTCTGGGGTCGGAGAGATAAATTTCATGGTGACGGCGGGCCGAAAAGTCATTTTCATACCCCTGCGCTTCTGCAAATGCATCCATCTGGCGCAGGGTCTCCGGCTCGCTGTCGTAGGGGCCAAGGTGCATACACTGGACGCACAGGCCCTCGTCGTAGTGGAAGAATTCCACCCGCGAAAAATCCTTCTTTTTCTTGGCCGCGGCTTCCTGCACCGCCCAGTCAAACTCCGCTTTGGTCACAAAGTCCGGCAAGCGGATCATCGAGGTCCACTCGAACGTCTCCTTATGAGCATAGTCCACGCCATCGACCCCGGCCTGATGCCACAGACCTTCCAGCGGCGGGACCACATATTCAAAATAGCCGTCGATTTTGTGGCTCCCCTTATAGCTCATCTTGATCGTAAACGCCACGCCATACAGCAGCTCCATGGCCGCTTTGTACCCCCCGTTCGGGTCGTTGGGGTCCCCTTTTCCCTGCACCGCCACAAAGTTCATGGGCGGGATGGTCACAAGGACCGGCTTCTTGGGCGGAAGGTAAAATTCCTTGTACTCTTTTTTGTAATCAAACGCCATTTCTCATTCCCCCAACAGTTCTTTCTGCTTTTTCCTGCTGAAGCCGCCCAACACCAGCGCATAGGATTGGTCCAGCACCTCTTTGACCCGCGCATCCGGCACAGTTCCGTCGGCCTTGATGGAATTCCAATGCACCTTGTTCATGTAGTAGCCGGGAATGATATCTTCATACTGCTGGCGCAGGAAATCGCCCTCTTCCGGTTTCAGCTTCAGCGTGATGTAAACCGGCTTTCCCGTTGCATCGTCCAAACAGACGGCGGCAAACAGTTTCCCGCCGATCTGGTAGCGGACCCAATTCCACTCCGCTTGCAGATCCTTCGTCACACCGGGCTTTTCCAGAAGATAAGCATCGATCCAATCGTATTTCATTCGTACCTCCTCAGTGTCTTTTCCAATTCCTGTTTCACTCGTTCCCGCAGGGAGACCGGTTCCAGCAGTTCTGCTCCCGAACCAAATGTCAACAGCCAGCTCATCAGATTGTCCGCGTCGGTGTAGTCCCACTCAAACAGAAGTTTTCCGTCTGGTTCTTTCACAAAACAGTTCGGCCCAAACTCCTCTACCAGCCGCCATTTGCATTCCGGCTCAAAGCGGACACGGACCGGAATCCCACCCGGAAAGATGCGCTCATTCCGCAAATCTGGATAGGGCGCGCTTCCCTTTTCAAACGGCCGGCCTGTCTCACTCAAGGCGTCCATTCGATCGAGCTTGAAGAGCCGCCAATCCTGCCGCTGACAGCACCAGCCCCAGACGTACCAGCTTGACCAGCGGAAAATCAAATAATACGGTTCGATGAGCCGCTCGCTCTCCCCTTTTGGCCCATAGTAACGAAAGCTCAATTCATGCCCCGTCTCAATGGCTGCGCGGATTCGCTCCACTTTATCGGTCAGGCCCTTTTTGTCCCACGAAGAAAGATCAATGAGGAGCGTGGCATCCCCTTCCATCCATTCAGAGGAACCCGCCGAAAGCTTTTCCATCAGGCATTGCGTGCGGTTGGTCCCATTCACGCTGTCCAGACTCCGCAGCCCTGCCAGAATCTCCTGCATCTCCCGGTTGGTCAGCAAGGTCCGGTCGAACTTATAGCCTTCCAGAATCGAGATACCTCCGCCGCTTCCCTGCCGGGTCACAATGGGGATGCCCGCCCGGGAAAGTGTATCCAGATCACGCAGGATAGTGCGGACGGAGACCTCAAACTTCTCCGCAAGCTGTGGAGCTGTCACTTGCTCTTTCTGAAGCAAAATCGATAAAATCCCCACCAGACGGTCCAGTTTCATCTTCTTCCTCCCTGCCATTTGATTCTAACACACCAAACCCGACAACAGTGTGTCATGTTTCCAGCTCCAGTATAACAGGAATCCTTCTATTCGAAAAGCTGCAAAACAAAAAAGACCCATGCCGCAGCATGAGCCTTTTCCGCATGGGTCTTATCTCCGTTTTCGGGACAGCAAAAAAGAGCGTTCCCACTCTCCGGAATGGGAACGCTCTTTGTAAGTTTAACCTTTTGCCTTAGAACAGGCGCGAAGGGTCAAAATCACTCAACGATCTTGCCGACGACGCCGGAACCAACGGTACGGCCACCCTCACGGATAGCGAAACGCAGGCCCTCTTCCATAGCAACGGGGGTCAGCAGCTCAACGTGCATCATGACGTTATCGCCGGGCATGCACATCTCAGTGCCTTCGGGCAGGGTGATGATGCCGGTCACGTCAGTGGTACGGAAGTAGAACTGAGGACGATAGTTGGAGAAGAAGGGAGTGTGACGGCCGCCTTCGTCCTTGGTCAGGACGTAGACCTGAGCCTCAAAGACGTTGTGGGGGTGCACAGAACCGGGCTTAGCCAGAACCTGGCCACGCTCGATCTGGCTACGATCAACACCACGCAGCAGAGCGCCGATGTTATCGCCAGCCTCAGCGAAGTCCAGAGACTTACGGAACATCTCC
>ERZ870052.529-NODE-529-length-15070-cov-7.221437_pt1 | contig 15070 bp, 10 predicted proteins | sample MGYA00520889_ERZ870052 | MGnify/ENA primary metagenome ERZ870052 (study PRJEB32232, sample SAMN07284988) | human gut metagenome | biome: human-associated habitat; material: feces | host: Homo sapiens | place: Tanzania | collected 2014-08-14 ...
ATAAAAATTGAGACTTTTCAGTGTAAAACGATAGGTTTTACAAACTTTTCGTGAGACTTTACACTGTAACTCTTGAGACTTTACCCAGTAAAACCTATGCTTTTACCATGTAAAGTCTCACGAAAAGTTGGGTTTTGCCGAAGCAAAAATTGCACACTTTTGAAGAAAACGCCGCAATGCATTGTAGAACAGCCGTTTATCGTTGCACGCTCAAAACTCGCGAAAAACCGACAACGGATTTTGTTTTTGATTTTTCGCGAGATATGAAGGGTCAAAACGTGCAAATATCGTTTGCGCAAAAAGTGTGCCAAAAGTTTTAAAATGTTATTGTGTATCTGATAAAACACACTTTTGTGTTTTGCAAGATGTCATAATTTATATAATTTTGCATGTGAAAGAATAAGTTGAAGATATACATGTAAAACACAACACACAATGAAAAGAGCACTAATCATAACCGCAATGTGTTTGGCGGCTATCGCTGCAAAAGCACAGAACGCGACAGGTCGTATAGTCGACGAGAGCTTAAAGCCGATAGCTTACGTGAACGTAGTATTACTTTCGGCTGATTCCACATACATCAATGGCGTGACGACGGCTGACGACGGCACGTTCTCTATCTCGTACGACCAAGACAGCTGCTTGCTGAAGGTGTCGTGCGTAGGATACGAGACAAGGTTTCTTGCCGTAAAGGACGAACGAATGGGCGACATCGTGATCTGCCACGACAGCCACATTCTGAAGGAAGTGGTGGTGGAAGCGGCACGCCCTGCCATGAAGATGACGCCGGGCGGAATGAGTTACGACGTTCAGAAATCGTTGCTTTCGCAGGCAGGAACAGCACTCGACGTGCTCTCAGAGCTGCCGCGTGTGAATGTAACCTCGTCGGGAGCTGTCAATGTTTTCGGAAAAGGCAGTCCGCTGATATATATAAACGGAAGACATTTGAAGAGCGACACCGAACTACGCCAGCTCACCTCAAAGGATATCAAGTCGGTGGAAGTGATCACGGCTCCCGGCGCACGCTATAGCGCAGGAGTAGGCTCGGTTATCAACATCACCACCATCAAGCGTCTTGAAGATTTTATGAGTTTCTTTGTACCCGTTCGCGGCAGCTACTTCAAGGAGCTTGCCGAATCGGGAGGCGTGTCTGCCACTTATCGCAAGAAAGGCTTCGAACTGAACCTTTATCCTTATTACAACAACGATTTTTCTGCTGAGAAAACCGACTTCACGAGTGTGCTGAATATGACTGACTATAAGCAAAAGACCGTTCAGCACGGCGAGTTCTCCTGTCGCACCCAGTCTTTCCTGCCGTCGGCAAGTCTAAGCTACGACTTCAGCAAAGACCATTCCGTAGGCATGTCTGTCAGTCTGAACAAGACATTGAAGTATGACGCGTCGATGAATTCCAACTATAACGTATTCAGAAACGATGTTCTGCAAGGCGAAGTCAGCCAAAAGACCGCATACGACTACGATAGCAACAACCAGAACGCCGACATATATTATGTAGGACAGATAGGCAAATGGCATCTTGACCTCGACGGTACGTACTTTCATTCGAAGGTGGAGCAAGGACAGCACATCGCAGAGGAAAGCTCTACTCTTGAGGAACGCACCGTCAACACATCGTCGAGTCAAAGCAGCAGGATGTGGGCGTGGAAGGCTGCGGCTACGAGAGTACTCTGGAAGGGAGAGCTGTCGTTCGGAGCAGAGCAGAGCCGCTCGCATGTGAATGCCGAAAGCCACAACCCCGAGGGCTACATCGACGATTCGGAGAACAAGATGAAGGGGAACAACATCGCCGGATTTCTGACCTACGGACTCTATCTCGGCAACTGGATGGCTGGTGCCGGTATCAGATACGAGCACGTGAAGTCGGACTTCTATTCATTTGGCGTGCGCGACAAGGAAGTCAGCCGCGAGTACAACGACCTTTTCCCGAACGCTTATGTAGGATGGAACAAGGGTGACTGGGCGATACAGATGGCGTACAGCAAGAAGACGAAACGACCTTCTTACAGTCAGTTGCGCAGCTATCAGCAGTACGACAACCGCTTCTCCTACGAGAGTGGCAGCCCCGACCTGCAGCCGGCTATCAACCATGAGGTGGAGTTTATGGCGATGTGGAAGTGGATAAACCTCAGTCTGGACTATACCTATACGAGCGACTACATGATTTGGATGTACGATATCTACAAGCAGCAGGCGGCTTCCTACTCTTACTGGCGCAACATCGACCACAAGCAGAACCTCGGAGTGTCGCTCGTCATGCAGCCGAAGTTCGGCTTCTATCAGCCGCAACTGATATTAGCCTACGACCAGCAGTTCTTTGACGCCCGCAGATACGACTATCTGTCAGCGTTGCGCAAGCCGCAGTTCCTGGCGAGTCTGATGAACCGGTTTGTCATCAACAAAACCTTGTGGTTCTCTCTGCAAGGCGCTGCGGTATCTGCTTACGACAGCGGATCGCAGGAGCACAAGTCGTACACATCGGTGAATATGCGTGCGTTCAAGAGCTTCCTCAACGGAACGCTCACCTGCAACCTCTATGTGAACGATATCTTCAACGGTCAGCGCGACCGCTGGAGCATTCGCACGCTGAGGGTTGAGGGCAACAAGAACAGCACCTCCTATACACGCGGCGTAGAACTGTAATTGAACTACTTCTTCAACAGCAAACGCTCAAGGTATAAGGGACAGGGCGCAGGCAAGGACGAGCAGAAGAGATTATAAAGATTAATATATGTTTCATCGTTTTCATTTTTTGCTCGTGCAATGTCACCTTTTGCCCGTGCCGCTTGTTGTATAAATGAACTGGTTCAGCAAGAAGCAATGAACAAGCCGCTTTAAAAGAAGCAGCAAACGCACCGCTTCTGCACATAGCGAAAGAACAAACAACAAGTATAACAATTAAAAACGAAAGAAAATTATGGATGCAGTTTTGTCACACACGTTAATAGAAATTTTAATTCCGATAGGAGTGGTAGTAGTCCTCCCCGTCGCCATTGTAGCAATCGTGTTCAAGAGTGCTTTGGCATCAGAGCGCAACCGCAAGGAGATAATCCTTGCCGCATTGGAGAAGAACCCCAACCTCGACGTAGAAGACCTCGTGAAGCGCATGAAGAAGTCGGAGAAACTCATTAAGGAGAAGCTGCTCGCCAGACTCGAGCGCGGCTGCCTCTGCTGTCTTATGGGCGTAGCCTTCGTGCTGCTCTATTTCTTCCTCAGCGTGCAGAACGAATTTCTCATCATTACTGGCGCAGCGCTGATAGCCATCGGCATCGCCTTCCTCGTGAGCTACTTCGTAGGCCGCCGTATGCTCGCGAAGGAGATGGAGGCAGAGCAGCAGAACATGAAGCAAGAATAACAACGTATGACGAGAGAACAATTCATAACGCTTGTGAAGAGCGAGCAGGAGGCATTGCGAGGCTTTCTGCTCGCCCTCTGCTGCGGTAAGCGCGACGACGCCGACGACATAGCGCAGGAGACGCTGGTGAAGGCTTACCTCTCGTCGGCTGGCTATAGGGACGAGGGCAAGTTTCGCGCATGGCTGTTAAAGATAGCGCGCAACACCTTCCTCAACCACAAGGCAAGCACGCGCACGCTCGACGACATCAGCGCAGCACGCTCCGTGGCATCAGTCGCCACAGCCGACTCCGCCTTCCGCCATCAGGAGCTGTACATGGCGCTCGCCACGCTCTCGGCGAAGGAGCGCTCGGCAGTGGTGATGTTCTACATGAGCGGCTACTCGGTGAAGGAGATAGCCGACATCACCGACTGCACCGTAGACGCCGTGAAGAAGCAGCTCTCGCGCGGCAGAGACAACCTTAAAACAATATTGAACGTATGAAGAAAGATAAAGCACTTGAGGAACTCTTCCTCGCAGCCCGACCCACCTTCGACGACGGCGACGCATTCATCGCCAGACTCGAGAAGCGCCTCGACGCCGTGGAGTATCTGAAGCAGCACGAAGAAGCCTGCATCAGACGCTACCGCTACGCCATGCTCGCTGCCTTCGTGCTGGGCATCGTGTTGGGCGGAGGCGCTATAGCCCTGATGCTCGCCATGCCAGCCGAACAGCCACTCTTCTCGTTCGGCGTGGAGAACGCCCTGCTCGTAACACTCGGACAGTATTCGCGATATGCAGCGCTCGTGCTCGTCTCGGGCCTTGTATGCCTTGCGGTAGTGAGCATAGTGAACATCGTGGTAGATTTGTTGAACCTGCGCGACCAAACACGGGCTTATTGTGTTAAATAAACCTTTTATGCTTGTCTACTTGCGCATTTATGTCTAATTTTGCAAAATATATCTACTTGTAACAATCAAAGACATAACAACTTACATCAAATACTATATTATGAACAGAAGAAACAGACGTTCTGTTGCCTCAGCGATAGCTGCCGTAGCACTGGCTATGGCGGCTTTTCCGGTATCGGCACAGACAAAAGCACAGGCCGCGAAGGCAGGTGCTAACTTCCTCAGTCCGCTGAAGGCTGCAGCGCGTGCAGCCAGCCGCGACCTCTGGGGCTACATGAACAACGCCAACGCATACCCTACAGCCAGCAACCAGCTCGGCTACATGGCGTTCGACGCAGCAACGGCGGGCAACTTCCGCGACCTCAAGACAGAGGACTCGCGCACTATGTCGCCTAACGGCGGCTCTTCCTATTACGGCGGTAAGTACCACGCCGTACACTTCTCGATGTCGCAAGAGTCGGGCAAGCTCGTCGTGACGTACTATCAGTTCAACACCGAAGACAAGTGGCACTCTGAGTTCGCCCCCGAACTCGTTAGCGACCCCTCGCTCATCGCTACAGCCACAGCCACCAGTCAGCTCACCGGCAAGGCATACGGCCAGTTCTATACCAGCGATATGTCGTCGTTCGAGTTCGGCATCATCGACTACAACGAGATGGACCGCACAACGATAGGTCCGTCAAAGCACAAGTTCGTGGCAATGGGCGTAAGCTCTGAGGAGCGCGTCTACGGCATCGCCACCGACGGCATTCTCTACGAACTCAACACCATCACCGGCGAAGAAACAGAGATAGGACCTACCGGCGTATACGTGGCTCCCTCGTCAGAGAAGAGCTACACCCAGAGCGGCGCCATCGACCAGGACGACGACACCTTCTACTGGGCTGCATACGACGCCGAGCGCAAGGGCGCACTCTACTCGGTAGACCTCAAGACCGGTAAGGCAACACTCATCGCCGACTTCCCGCACAACGAGCAGATACTCGGTATGGCTATACCCGAGGCAACACCCGACGCGGCTGCTCCTGCAACACCTACCGGCTTCTCGGTGAAGTTCGACGGTCCGTCAACAAAGGGATGGGTGTCGCTCTCAGCACCGTCGAAGACATACGGCGGACAGACACTCAGCGGCGACGTGAACTACTCGGTACGCTCAGGAAAGACAGAGGTGCTCACCGGCACAATGCCTGCCAACTCTTCAACAACCAAGGAAATCACCGCTCCTGAAGGACTGAACAACTTCACCGTTACATTCTCCAATGCAGCAGGCAAGAGCAAGGCTGCCAAGACATCGGCATACGTAGGCTACGACGAGCCTAACCAGGTGTCTTTTGCACGTCTGAAGATAGACGACGCAGGTAAGGCAACCGTCACATGGGGCAAGCCTTCGGGCTCCGTACACAACGGCTACCTCGGCGAGCTGCGCTACGACATCGTGCGCTATCCCGACGCAAAGACCGTAGGCACAAACATCAGCGGTCTGTCGTTCTCGGAGACTATCAAGGACAAGAGCCTGCGCAACTACTACTACGGCATTATCCCCGTCAACGGCACAAAGCGTGGCGCAGAGCGTCGCACCGGCGCCGTCTCTTACGGCGACAACATCGTGCCGCCTTACTACGAGGACTTCTCTACAGAGGCTGCGTTCGACCTCTTCAAGGTTGTCGACTCGAACAACGACGGCAAGACATGGGCTTGGCACGAGGTAAAGCAGAGCGCTTACTACGCAGCTTCTGATAGCAAGAGCGCCAACGACTGGCTCATCACTCCGACCATACAGCTCGAGGCTAACCACTCTTATAAGGTGGCGTTCACTGCACGCGCTTCAAGTGCTTACTTCCCCGAGAAGATTGAGGCCAAGTGGGGCACGAAGCAGGATGTAGCAAGCCTCACCAACACCTTCCTCGCAGCTACAAAGCTGCCGGCTACAAGCACTACATACGACAGCGAGATTCGCACCTCTGCCGCTCAGCAGTTCTTCCTCGGCATACACGCCATCAGCGACAAGGCGATGGATTATATCTACGTGGAGGACTTCTCTATCGTCGACAACGGACACCTCAACGGACCGGCTGCTGTGGAGAACCTTACCTTCACACCCGACCCGACAACAGCGCTGAAGGCTACTCTCAGCTTCACACTGCCTAAAAAGACCGTTGCAGGCAAGGCGCTTACAGACGTCACAAAGGTGATCGTGACACGCGACGGCGTAACCGTTAAGGAGTTCGGAGCAAGCAAGGCAGGAGCTACTCTTTCTTGCGACGACAACTCGCCGGTGGCTGGCTTCAACAACTACACCATCACAGCCTACACCGCAGCAGGCGCAGGCACACCGACCGTACTCGCCGGATACGTAGGTCTCGACAAGCCGGCTCCGCTCACAAACGTGAACGCTACCGACGTGAAGACCGGCGTGAAGCTCACATGGGACAAGGCTTCTAATCGTGGCACAAACGGTGGCGCTGTCATCACAAACGACGTAACGTACAACGCTTACCGCGTGCGCATCTCTGACGGCGTAACAAGTCAGCAGCTCATTGGTTCGGCTACAGAGAACTCGTTCACCGAGAAGTTCAACACTACCGAGGGCGAGCAGGCTGTGCGTCTCTACTCTGTAGGTGCAAAGAACAGCAAGGGCGAGAGCGAGCATGTAATGTCTTCGCCAATCGTCACTGGTAAGGCTTACACTCTGCCGTACACCTCTCACTTCGCTGAGGGCGAGGCTAACAGCTTGTGGTGGTCGCTCGGTCTCGACGAGGAAGGCGGCATCGGTTTCCTCCTTAATACACAGACCTCAAGCGACGGCGACAGCCACTGCCGCGTGTTCACATCGTTCAGCAAGGGTGGCACTGCCGACCTCAGCTCTGGCAAGATAGCTCTCGCCGGCGCCAACAATCCGGCTGTATTCTTCAGCTACAATGGCACAACCGGCAAGAACTGTGTTCTCAAGGTGTACGCTCAGACTCCTGACGGCACACGCAAGCTCATCGGCACCGTCGACTACTCTAAGCTCGGCGGAAAGGCTGAAGACTGGCGCCGCACATCGTTCAAGATTCCGGCTGAGATGGCTAAGGCAGACTACGTGATGCTTACCTTTGTAGGCGAGGCAGACACATACGGCGTTGTTCGCATCGACGATATCTGTGTTCGCAGCATCTACGACAACGACCTCGCTGTGAGCATCTCGGCTCCTGCCAAGATGAAGAGAGGCGTGTCTGGCAAGGCTACGGTAACGGTGACGAACAACGGCGAGAAGGATGCTTCAAACTATCGCGTGATGCTCACCGCTGACGGCACTCTGGCGCTCGACCAAACCGTGGCAGAGGTGCTCAAGCCGCTCCAGACGAAGTCGTTTACGGTAGACGTGAAGAGCAACGTTACAAGCCAGTCGTCTAAGTTGCGCCTCGTGGCTGACGTAGAGTATGCTGCCGACCAGTATAAGGCTGACAACACGGCTAATCTTAAGGTAGAGCTCGCTGCGTCGGGCATTCCTTCGCCCAAGAACTTCTCGGCTACAAACGACCAGGTTGCAAGCAAGCTCACCATGAACTGGAGCGTTCCGACTCCGGCAAGCATCCAGAATCGCGAGACATTCGAGAACTACGACAACTGGACTATCAACCAGTTCGGCGACTGGACTACCTATTCTTCTATCAAGAGTGGTGAGACTGGTGGTCTGTGGGGCTCGCAGGGTATGCCTTTCCCGCATGAGAACGAGCTGTACAACTATATCGTGTTCAACCCGGATGCTATTCAGGACGGTATCACTTCGCAGAACTTCACTCTCAAGCCTCACGGTGGCGAGAAGTGTCTGATGACTATGTTCGCTCGCGAGATTGTCAACAAGAAGTTCGTTTACTACGATGCCGACAACTGGCTCATCTCGCCGATGCTCTCTGGCGAGGCGCAGACTGTGCTCTTCTGGGCTAACAATGGTCAGCCCGACCCGTCGAACATCCGCTATCCGCAGACCATCGAGGTTTACTACTCTGACAAGACCAACGACCATGCCGACTTCAAGAAGCTCGATACCTTCACACACAGTGGCGGCAAGTGGGACTCTTACACAGTAGACCTGCCTGAGGGCGCAAGCTACTTCGCTATACGTTGCGCTACACATGAAGATAACGCTTACATGCTGCTGCTCGACGACATCGTCTACAAGGCTGGCTTCGGCAAGCTCGAGGGCTTCCGCGTATATCGCAACGACAAGATGATTGAGCAACTTCCGGCTACCGCTACATCTTACACCGTCAACTACGACCCGCAGGCAGAGCCTACACGCTACAGCGTTTCGGCTGTGTACACCGGTGGCGAGTCGGTAAGCGTTTCTTCTGACGACTGCCAGACCGCTATCAATGGCGTTACAATCGACGCTCAGCATCCGGTTGATGTCTACACCGTAGACGGCAAGCTCGTGATGAAGAACGCCACTTCGCTCAGCGCGCTGAAGCGCGGCGTATACGTTGTGAACGGCGTTAAGATCGTGAAGTAACTTAGGGGGTGCACTTGTCTCAAGTGCACCAACCGAGCAATATTGATATGCTTCTTACTACGTTGGTGCACTTGAGACAAGTGCACCCCCTCTGAAGGCAGCCTGCTTCATATCCGACTGCCTTAAAACAAGAATCGCCTCGCTTGGATTATTCCCAAGCGAGGCGCTTTCTTTGTGTAGTATGTGTTCTTAAAATACCGCTGCAATGCGGCGGATTGCTTTCAGCTTTTCATGCAGTGTGTTGTCATTCATCGCCGTATGCATATTGTATTTCATCTGCATCTTTAGGAGAGAATCAGCAGGGATGTCTAATGCCGCTTCAAACATCAATGCCGTAGTTGTGGTGATTGGGCGACGAGCATTAAGTATTTCGTTCAGCACACTATAGCCCATACCTAAGCTATCTGCAAACTTACGTTGTGATATGCCTCTCTCCTCCAATTCGTCTTTTACTACTTCACCAGGGTGAGTAGGGTAAAAACCATAACCTAAATCTGACATAATATTATTTACTTATAATGGTTTGACAACTCTAAAATATTGCAGATCGTAATCTTTCTTTCATTACCAATAACTTCTGGGCGGAACTCTATTCGGTATTGGTCATTGACTTTTACTGATTCACGATCTTTTTTGTCACCGATTAGTGCTTCATAATGAAGTGACTTGTATCGGTAGAAGTCTTCAGTGCAACTTAATGATTCCATCAAGTCTATCACTCGTATGTATTTCTTTACGATTTGAGGTTGAAAGCGATATTTCTTATTGTGCGCTTTTCCCTCATAATACAATTCTCGGAGATAATCCTCTTCAAATTTTATTTCCATTTTCTTTTATATTGCTTTGCAAAGATACGTGTTTAATTTAATATTCGCAAAAAAAGCGAACGTTTATTTTAAATATACACTATTATGAGCAGTATTATCAGGATTTCTCAGCTGCGGCGATACTCCGACGGCGACATGCCGGTGTGTTCCTTGAAGTATTTGCCGAGGAACGACTGGTTGGAGAAGTTGAGCTCTTGCGCAATCTCCTTTATGCTTTTCTGCGTGTTGCGCAGCAGCATACGCAGTTCGATGGTGACGTAAGAGTCTATCCACTCGTTCGGCGTGCGCTTCGACACCGCCTTGATGGTTTCGGAGAGATACTTGGGCGATATGCAGAGCTGCTCAGAGTACCAGCCCACGCGGCGTTCCGCACGGAAGTTCTTCTCAACGAGCTTTATGAACTGTGTGAATATCTCCTCGGCGCGTGTGTTGCAGCTCTCGTTCTGTGCCTGCACACTGTAGATGACGTTCGAGAGTTCGTACGTCATGGTGAGGAACATAGCTTGCACCATCTCGCGGCGGAAGTGGTTCTCTGGCTCGTCAATCTTCGCTTTTATGCGGAAGAATGTCTCGTGTATGAAGTCGGCGCGCTCCTTCGGCAGTCGGAACACGGGGTGGTTGCGTGCGAAGAGGAAGAGCGACGACAGCTCGTGTACGCTCTTTATCGTCTCGTTGAAGAACTTGTAGTCGACGAGTATGCCTATGCCGCGGCAGTCGGGCGAGAGCGTGCAGTTGTACACCGAGCGGCCTTGGTTGATGATGATAAGGTCGCCGGGCTCAACGTTGTGCTCCACCGAGTCGACGTAGTAGCTCACGTTGCCTTCGAGGCACATGGCGAGCAGAAGACACTGCATGCGGCGCGGTTCGCGCGGAATGGGTATCTTCGACACTTCGTCGAGTAGTAGTATGTCGTTGCCTATGTGGCTTCCGTCGCAGAATCTTACACTCTGGCTTACGGTGATGTCTCTGAAATCGGGCATGGTGGTGTGGTGTTGAGATGGTGTGGTGGTGAGATGTTGAGATGGTGAGGTGGTGAGATGTTGAGATGGTGAGGTGGTGAGATGGTGAGGTGTTGATTATTGCTGCGGCTTCTGCAGTCGCTGGTTGAGCTGGAACAAGGATGCTCCGAATATCATCAGGGAGAAGAGCATGGCGAGTGCCACGCGCTTCATATCGCCTCCGAAGAAGTCGACGAACTTCATGTCGGCAGCCTGCGGCATGATGCGGTAGAGCAGTACGACGGTAGAGTTGTTCACCCAGTGGAACACCACGCCAGGGATGATGCTGCCGGTGCGTACGTACATCCATCCGAGCAGCAGTCCGCAGAGGAACGCTCCGACGCCTTGCGCCATATTGCCGTGAACGATGGCGAAGAGCGCTGCCGAGAGCGCTATGGCTACCCACTGGCGATGTTTGCCCACTATGTCGCAGAGCACGCGCAGTATGGCTCCGCGGAAAACGTATTCCTCGGCGATAGGCGCTATGATGCCAATGGTGATGAAGCCCAGTTTATGGCTCATGATGCCCTTGAACATCTCGTTATATGTGTCGGGCAGTTCTACGCCGAGCAGTTCGTTGAGGTAGGCGAGTGGCGCCAGTGTGCCAATGGTGAGGCATACCACCCAGAACATCGTGAACCACGGGCGTGTGTTGATATAGTCGCCGGAGCAGGGCGTCCAGCGCAGTTTGTAGAACAGTGCTATAGTGATGAGGCTGCTCACAAGCGTTGTGATGGTTGTGATGCCGGCTGTGATGCCTGCTGTCTGACTGACTAACATCACTACAGCAATTGTTATCGCTTGTATCGTGAGGAAGGCGAAGAGGTACAACGCCACGTTCAGTAATTCTTTCTTTTTCATGTGTTATGGTGTTGAGATGTTGTTATGTTGAGATATGATGTTGAGGTGTTGTTATGTTGAGGTGTTGAAATATGATGTTGAGGTGTTGTTATGTTGAGGTGTTGAGATATGATGTTGAGATGTTGTTGTCTGTACTATTGTCAACACCTCACCACCTCACCACCTCACCCTCTCAACCTCTTTCTTGTCAGCTTCGAGCTGCTTCTGCAGCGCCTCCACGCTTTCAAACTGTTGTTCGTCGCGCAGCTTTCTGCCGAACTCCACGCACACGTTCTTGCCGTATATGTCGCCCTCGAAGCCGATGATGTGCGCTTCGATGGTGGTCTGCTGGCGCTGGAAGGTAGGGTTGTTGCCGATGTTGAGCATTGCCGGCATCCACTCGCCGCCCTCTATGCTCACCCTTGTGGCGTAGACACCGTTCTGCGGCACGAGTTTCTCCGTGCTCTCAGGCACTATGTTCGCCGTAGGAAATCCTATTCGTCTGCCCTCCTGAAAGCCGTGCGCCACGCTGCCAGCGATGGAGTAGGGGTGGCCCAAGCATTTGTTCGCCTCCAGGATGTTGCCCTCAGTCAGCAGACGCCGTATGAGCGACGACGAGACGCGCAGCCCGTCGATGTCTATCGGCGTGTTCTGCACCACCTCCATGCCCATCTCGGCGCCGTAGCGCACATAGTCGTCGAAGCCCTCGGCGCGGTTGTGCCCGAAGCGGTTGTCGTAGCCCGTGAGCAGCAGCGCAACGCCGTACTTCTCGTGCAGCACGCGGCGCATGAACTCGTACGCCGAGAGCTGCGCCATCTCCGTGTCGAAGTGCAGCACCTCTATGCGGTCGGCTGCGGTGGCTTGGAGCAGCCGCAGCTTCTCGTCGGCTGTGGTTATGAGTTGTGGTATATAGTCGGCGTGCACCACTTGGCGCGGATGACGGTCGAACGTAATGACGAGCGACTGTCTTCCACGTGCGTGTGCCATCTCCGTGAGGCTGTCTATCATGAACTGGTGTCCGCGATGTACGCCATCGAAGAAACCTATTGTTGCGCAATAATCGTATCTCATACATGCAAAGATACTGATTTTAAGACGAATGGCAAAAGAATACGGCTAAAACCTACCAGCGGTTGAACAGTTCGAGACTGAATCGGACGGCTACATCCGTAAAGCGCCACTTCTTCTGCGAGGCGAACACGCCGATAGACACGGCACGCGTCTGCACGCCGTAGCCCCATTCCACGTAGGGCGTGAGGTGGCTCACCGAGAGCACGTTCACGTACACGCGCTCCTTCTCCAGCAGTCGGCCGATGAGTGGCATCCAGTAGAGCGCCAGCTGCGGCGTCTCGTACGTCACGTTGCCGCGCACGTAGTATTGCGAGGCGTTGTACCAGTTGGAGTTGAGCAGCTCGAACGAACCCGACCAGTTGTCGTTCCATCCGTTCGGTAGGTTGTTCTCGCGGAAGTTGGAGTAGTCGAGAAAGTAGCGACCCTTTCCGCTGTGCGTGTAGAAGCCCGTGCCCAGACGCATCTGCACCGAGTTGAGCGCCGATATGCGGTGGATGTACTGCGCGTCGAACTCCATGCGCTCGTAGTTGATGTTGGCGCCCAAGAATCCGTCGATGCTGCGCTCGTAGTTGGCTGTCAGGATAGGCCCGTTGTAGCCCATCGGGCGATATGTCAGCTCCACCATCGGCGCCACAGATGTATATGTCGTAGGCATTCCTGCTTCATGAAATCCCGAGTCGTGTATAGCCGTGCGGCGGTGGCTGTTCACACCCACTTCGAAGCCCCACTTCGGCGTCGGGTCGTAATGGGCGTACAGCTTCAGGCTATGGTCGCGGAAGTAAGTCAGGTTCAGACTGTCCCAGTTCACCGTCTTGTCGCGCCGGTCCTTCACGTAGTCGAGTACCGACGAGTTGTGTATGCGTCTGCCCGTAGCCCACTCCGACCGCACGAATCCGTTGTGGCGGTTGTTGAAGTAGTAGGTGAGCGGAATGTTGAAGAAGAACTGCTTCTGCTTGAACGAGTAGCCCGTCTTCACACGCGCCTGAATCTTCTGGTTGTCGGTGAAGTTGTACTGCCCCTGCACGTCGAACATATACGTCAGACCGCGTCGGTTGCTGTACGAGAAGTAGAGCGGATTCAGAATCGGACCGATGCGGAACGCTCCGCGCTTGTCCTTGCCGATGTCGCCGCCGATGCGTCCCAGCAGCGCCTGACCCACGTCGCGCAGCAGTCGGCGGTTGTATTTGTTGCTCTTCGATCCGTTGGTTGAGTCCGCCGCCGCAGAGTCCTTCACGCTCTGTCTGTACATATACTCCTCATGCTCCGTCAGCGGCATCGGACGCACGCGTTCGAGCAGCCTTCTCTCGTCAATCTTCTTGATGGTGTCGGCAGCGTTCTTCGCATTCCTTACGGGCAGCCGCCTCGCCTCCTCCTCCGTCAGTCCGATAGAAGGCAGTCCGTACGCCGTGGTGTACTCCGCCGTTATGTCGTTGCCAAGGAACAGAAAGCGCGAGTTCAGACTGCAATACTTCGGCAGCAGTCGGCGTCCCTTCTCCTCGTCCATCGTTGTGGAGAGGTGAAAGCGCACCATGTCGTACTCGCCGTCCAGCGCCAGCTCAATTATGCGTCCCGTCTGCTCGTCCACCTGCGCCCAACCGCGCACCAGCAGCGTGCTTCTCACACGCGGCGAGAAGTTCACCAGCGCCGTGCCCTTCGTCAGCGGCATCGCACGATAGCGGTAGTAGCGTCGGTTGCGTCTATGGAAAGGCGAAATGATGCGGTCGTTGATGAGCATCTCCTCATAGATAAGCGGAGTGAGGTACGAAAGCACCGTCGGCATGGGCAGCGACTTGCGCGGCGTGGTAGAGTTCTCCAGAATACGCTGCGCCGTGATGCGGCCCTCGCTGTCTACGGTCATGCGGTTGAACGTCTCGCCGAACACTTCGCGCTTGCTCGCGTTTGCAAGTGCAAACATCGAGGGCACCGTGAGCAGCACGGCGTTGCGTCGGTTCGTGCGAATAGAGTATTTGGTGTAGGCATAACCCTCCTTCGGACGGCTCTCGGCGGTGTCCAACGAGGCAGCATAACCGAACACGCGCCTCATGGTCTGAAGCGTGTACCTGCGATTGTCTGCACCGAAACCGTCATAGACAAACACAAAAAGCGCTATTAATATAAATAATGTGCGTCTCAATCTTCCTTGTTATGCTACATACTATGGTCGTTCGCGTCCGCCGCCCAATCGGATTCCGTCCGCCGCCCGATCGGATTGCGTCCGCCGTCCGACCATCAACATGCGTTTACAAAAGTAGTTAAAATAATGACAAACGCCCCCTTTCCTCACCGAATACCCCTCAAAACATAACTTTTATTAATGATTTTTCAGTCCTTCCCCGCCTCATCGCCTTGTTTTTTGTATCAAACTTTCTGTTTTTTTGTAGCAATATCTTTGTTTTTTCGGTTCTTTCTTATTGTTTTATGCAGAAAACGTTCCAAATATTTGGCGTTTTTCCCGAAAAACACTACCTTTGCATCTGCAAACTTATCCTAACACATAGGTTAAGTCGGACTTGTAGCTCAGTTGGTTAGAGCAACAGACTCATAATCTGGAGGTCCCTGGTTCAAGCCCAGGCTGG
>ERZ870052.530-NODE-530-length-15063-cov-13.029094_pt1 | contig 15063 bp, 14 predicted proteins | sample MGYA00520889_ERZ870052 | MGnify/ENA primary metagenome ERZ870052 (study PRJEB32232, sample SAMN07284988) | human gut metagenome | biome: human-associated habitat; material: feces | host: Homo sapiens | place: Tanzania | collected 2014-08-14 ...
CCTAAAAGAAGACAGTCAAAGACACGTACACTTAAGAGAAGAACTCATGATAAGGCAGTAGCTCCTACATTGGCAGTATGCCCGAACTGTGGCGCTTACTATGTATACCACACAGTTTGCCCTACTTGCGGTTACTATCGTGGTAAGGTGGCTATCGTTAAGGAAGTTGCTGAATAATCACAATGGGTAAGATACACGCAGTAATCACAGGCGTTGGCGGCTATGTGCCCGACTATGTCCTCAACAACGAGGAGCTGTCGCGCATGGTAGACACCAGCGACGAGTGGATTATGACACGTGTCGGCATCAAGGAACGCCACATCCTCACAGAGGAAGGTCTCGGCACAAGCTACATGGCGCGCAAGGCAGCCAAGCAGCTTCTGAAGAAGACCGGCGTCGATCCCGACACAATCGATGCGCTCATTGTCACGACAACAACCCCCGACTACAAGTTCCCCTCAACAGCTTCTATCGTCCTTGGCAAACTCGGACTGAAGAACGCCTTCGCCTTCGACCTTGAGGCAGCATGCTGCGGATTCCTTTATTCGCTCGACGTTGCCGCTACCATGATCGAGAGCGGACGCTACAAGAAGATCATCGTTATCGGAGCCGACAAGATGTCGTCGCTCGTCGACTATACCGACCGCGCTACATGCGTGCTGTTCGGCGACGGAGCAGGCGCAGTGCTCGTTGAGGCTACCGAGGAGGAGAACGTAGGCGTGCAGAACTCATTCCTGCGCACCGACGGCATCGGACTTCCGTTCCTTCACATGAAGGCAGGCGGTTCGGTATGTCCGCCGTCACACTTCACAGTGGACCACCGTCTGCACTACCTCTATCAGGAGGGACGCACCGTGTTCCGCTACGCCGTTACCGACATGGGCAACGACGTCGAGGAAGTGCTCAAGCGCAACGAGATGACTACAGAAGATGTCAACTGGGTTATCCCTCACGAGGCTAACCTCCGCATCATCGAGGCTGTTGCTAAGCGCATCAATCTTCCGCTCGAGAAGGTAGTTGTGAACATACAGCGTTATGGCAATACAAGTGCTGCCACAATTCCTTTGGCTTTGTGGGATCACGAGCGTCACTTGAAGAAGGGCGACAACATCATCTTCACCGCTTTCGGTGCAGGTTTCGTTCACGGCGCTTCTTACTACAAGTGGGGTTACGACGGCGCTACAGTTGCCGGTGCACAGTAAGCACACGTTTCATTTATACAAAAGAGCATATACGGCTTGCGATTCTTCAAGCCTTATATGCTCTTTTGCGTTTATATAAAACGTAAATGTCCGCACATACCGGCGTTACCGCAGTGTGGTAACGATGTAGCCGATATGCGGTAACATTGTAGCCGATACGCGGTAATCGTGTTTTAGCTACGCGGTAATCTTGTTTCCAGTCTATTATACCTATTCTTTTCTTGTGCAAATTTTGTTAAAAGAATAGCCTTCCAGCATGCAGCCTATACATTATTTCGCTATATTTGCGATATGTTAAACCTAATCCACAGCTTATGAGTATGGCGAAGCCAATAGCCAAACGTCTTAAGACCAAATACTATTACTGTTCAAATCTCGTCTACGACAATGACAACATTTCCGCCATCCTCTTCGATGGTGGCTACGCAAGTATGGATGACGACAATGGAATAGTAATGCATTTTTATGTGAAGGACCATCTTGGCAGCAACCGTCTGGTGGTGGACGGCAATGGCAACATCGAGGAAGTGAACCATTATTATCCTTTCGGCGCACTGATGGGCGACCGCTGTGGCGTGAGCCGAAACAACTATAAGTATATAGGTAAGGAGCTTGATACTATGTACGGTTGGAACATGCAGGATCATGAAGCAAGATGGTATGATCCAGTTGTGGGTAGGTGGATGGTTACAGACCCTTTGCAGGAAATATATCGCAATGTTAGCAGTTATAGCAACGTCTTAAATAATCCATTAAGGTTGATAGATCCTGATGGCAACCACGTTGAAGTTACATTAGATAAAGAAAATAAATATATTGTTACAGGAGGTGCGCTAGATGATGATAAGAATATTTATATTATAGAACATGGAAAGAGAACTGGAAATATTCTTGGAAAGTCTTTAACAAAATACTCTTTCTTTGGCAGTAATAATAAGGTCGTTTTTGGAGCCCAAATTGATATGTTAGATAAAAGTGGGCAAAATTTCTTTGATAAAGACATCGTTAAAAGTAAAATAGATGTTATTTATTATATGGCCAATGCGACAGGAGGACAGAAATATGACTTTAAGACTATAGGCATTAAAAACAGAGGAAATCTGAACTGGACACAGTATTCATATCGAGGGATGCCATTCACAGATGAAAATGGTAATAAATTTATTGCATCGGCACGTGACATAGGTAACTATAGTGCTGGATATATGGCTGGTATCTCAGGACAGGGTTGGGAAGCTTCTCGTGCGGCATTTGATGCACTGGAATCTGTACAAAAGGGCGGATTTTCTACAGAGGCTATGGTTTCTCAGGCCGCCGAGAAAGCAGGCTTTGATAGAGGGCACAAAAAATACTGGCAACAACAGTATGAAGTTCAAAGAATGTTGCAAGAAGGACGAGTCCATACTTGGAATGTGATAAAAGGCTGGTTTAAATCGTTATTTGGAAGATAATAATAAACTTTATTCCTATTTAATAAAAGACATGTTTTTTCATCGAATAGATACTCATAAATATTTTCGAGGAGGAAAGGTACATAAAACTTTCCTCCTCGGATTCTGTATATTTGCATTTGTTTTGTTTAGGGTATTTTGGTATAGAACTTTTTATATTATCAATGAAGTAGAGTTCACTGTTTGGAAAACATATAAGGGATGCTATATAACACCTTATAAATATTGGGGAGTATTACCGCCAAAAGATAATTATCTTAGAATTTCCAATATAGGCATAGCTGATATTTTTATTTGTAAAGATAAAACACTATGTGTTTTTATTGATCCACAGTCAGATGGTGCGACGGAAACTATATGCAAATTAAAATCATGTCAATACTATTCCTACAGTACTACGGGTGATAAAGAAGAACTAAAAAGAAGTAGAGATTGGGTAGAAGAATGGAAAAAAAATCAGTCGAAATATCCATATATAACTATTTTTGCAAGAGTCATGAAAATTGAAATTAATGAATGAGGGGGGACACCCCCTTTTCGACCCTTGAAATAGATATGATTTCTAAGAAACCCAAGGAACAACATCTCCAATATGCTTTCACTTTAATTTCTATTTTTTTAGAACATAGAACTTAGCCGTCTCACCTTCCGGCTCATTTCCAACAGAGGCTGTCAATGCAATGCTGTTGGCATCCTTTACTTTGTAGAAAGTATGCTCACCGCATGAAGGACGCACAAGCATCAGGATGTTGTCGTCAAGCACTTGGAATGTTCCTCTTAACCTTTCCTGTTTGTTCTACTTTTCATTGTATGACTGTATCAACAAATAGGTACCATCAGCATTTAGCGTGAGTGTTGTTTCAACATTAGGTGGTAACACTCCGTTATAAGTTCCAGCTATGGAATCCAAGCTGGCTCTATTTTATAAAGCATATCATTCGATTTTAATTGAAATATATGCATGTCGCCAAGTTTTCTATGATTATTAAAATATAGCGTAATACGTATAAAACCATTGATAGATCAGTATTTTGAGATAATGCTGCAATTCTATGCAATAAAATCAAATGTCTATCGTTCTTTAGATAAAACATAAAATAAAGACGTATGAAAGTATCAACAAAACAAAGTAGCAAGATTGAATGTCTAAAATTTCTTGAACCGTTCATAAAAAAAAATGGTTCAAGAAACTTGTGTGCTTTGTTAAACGCATGAGAAAGAATAAGATTATGAGGTGGGTAACAAATATTGCTTTTATCTTTATTGTAATGAGGATTGGTCTTTATTACAGTTACATCTCTGCACATACAATCCTTGAATTTCCATTTTGGGTGTGGGGAATCATACCTGCCATAGCTATTTATGTATTGTTGTTCGTTGTTGGAGCTAAGGGAAAAGAAGTTCCATTTGCTATATTTTTCGGGTGCTGTGTCGGTATTTTTATTACTGGATTGCTGATTATGCTGGTTCAATCAACTAACTATTGGTTTGCTAATTCGGAATCCTATCATAGAGAAGCGTATGTTATGGGGAAGAAACATATAACAAACCATGGTTATAGACATTGGTTTTCAAAGTTTAATGTGAGTTTAATATTTTTAGATAATAAAGAATACTTTAGATTGGATGATTCTGATATTTATAAAACATGTGACCAGGGTGATACCGTGAATGTAACTTTGTGTAAAGGTCTTTATGGCATACCTATTGTCAAGAATTTGAAAACTGAAGTTGTCCCTGCGGATTGACAGTCGTAAGGACTATTAGTAAAGATTCTATATCTGTTTTTGACTTTATGTGCCTTTTAATAACCGGAAATTTATTTGTGTATAATCATTATTTGGTGGAAAATATGGTAAAAAAGATAATTTTATTATTGGTGGTCATTTTGCAACTTTGTGGTTGCAATCAAAAAGTCCAATGCACAGAAACCTCTGAGAATGACAGCATAGCGGAATTTTTCAGGAAGTTTTATGTTGGCTGTAATGACTATTATGCTCAAAGAGTTAATGTCGATGATTCTAAAGGCAAAGCCTACTGTCAAGCTTTGCAAGACGATTTTGTATCATTCCTCAAAAACTTCTGCTGTGATGATATTGTTGCTGACGTTAATAGGATGAATTTTGATATATATGGGTGCGATATAGATACCCTTAATGATAGTGTATTTGGTTCTTTGTATGTGGAAAAGATGAAATATGACAAGAATGTTTATATAGTGCATCTGCAAACAGATTCCCTACATATTCAAAGACCATATACACTTACCAAACATGGTGGAAAAATGAAAATCTCTGCCATTGGCAAACGCAAACTTCCCATGGTATTTTGTAATGACACATTATGGATAAAGGATAGTCCTCAATGTATTGATGAATTTAATAAATGGCATGGAGTTGCTATCTCAACCAATTATGATGTAGTTGATAGCTTAAAGCTCGCTAAAGATTTTAGGGTGGCAATTTTGTCTCCTAATTTTGATAGTTGGAAAGATGCTCCTATACCTCCGATTTGCTCTGATCGTCTCTTGCTTGTTGAGTATAAAAATAAACAGGAGGTTTATGATAATGTGATAGGCAATGGAGAGCCTACTGGAGGGTGGTTACCATATGAAATGCTGGTTAAACCATGGAAAGACAAAAATACGGATTTTGTAGAACGCAGTGACTTCATTCTTTCATATGGTGATGGTAATGGGTACAAGATTTATTATACAATAGGTATCAAAATGATAGAAGGTAAGGCTTATGTGACGGGCATAAAGTGGGAAGAACATGACTCTGGACTTTTATTTCGCAAACAAATCGTACAAGAGTATGATGGCAAGCAAATGCCTTTATCTTCATATAGTAGGTGTATGCCTTGGGAGTTGTCGCAAGAATAGGAATCATTAATCGATGACATATATAGTAGAAAGAAAAAATTGGCTTTTTCTACTCATTCCATGTAAAACGTTTTATCATATGACATGCATATATATACGACAGTAAATCAATGAATCTATACGACAGTAAGTCATCATATATGCAATTCTCTGCTTACCGATAGGTTGATTCAGATACTCGACTTTGGAGAGGTATCTACCGATAGGCAAGTGCTTTCGAGAGTAACTCGAAAGGTTTTGAGTAACTCAAAACATAACTTGCTATCGTCAGATACCTCGATTTTTCAAATCATCTCAGAGTCTGAAACCACGTTGCCTTTTAGGAGTGCGGAAACGTGGTTGAGGCTCGTCAACAATTTCGAGTTTGAAGACATCTATCAACTTCCGAATGGCAGGATTCTGTTTGATGAGGGCTTGAAGTTTTGCTTCTGCAGGCTTGATTTTGAGCAAATAATCAGCAATGTCCAAGCCTTTAGCTTTATCTTCTTCGCAGGCTTGATGCTCTAAAAAGTCGAAAAGTGTTGCACGGATGCCAAGAACTTGCATCATTGGCAGCTTGTCTTGCCAAACTGTTGTCGCACCCAAATCAGGGAATAAGATCACATCTCTGTTTTTCAGAACAGATAACGACTTCGTGTTAAAGCAACCATTCTTACCACCACTTGCTATCCATAAGAATTGAGGAAGATAGTAGGAGGCTATCAAGGCTGTCTTCTCACTTTCAACCAATGCTATAGGCTTGGTCTTGTCTTTATTGATAAGATGTTCGCCAAAGAAGCATTGACAGAGATTGAAATCCTTGTGGGGGATAAGCGAGTGTACCCATGAGATATGGTTGTATGGTTCTTTTACTCGCTTACCAGTCTCGGGATAATAGAGCATTACCTTACCAGTTCTCACCTTGCCTTGATTGTCAACTTGCCAAAATACCGTGGCACCAGTCCAGTGTTTGGAAGTTCCGACATGATATTTCTCCATCAAAGAAAGAGTAGCTGTTTCACCGAATTGAGAAGATAGAAACAAGAAAAGGTTGTTCGCCTCATAACATTTCTGAGAACTTCGCATGATGTTCTCGTCTATATAAGAAGTGGGTAATGGCTTCGGCATTTCTCTCTTCTTATATGAAATAGTATCATCCTTTGTGAATGTCTCATTCTTTTCGGGATTCTTCTCAAAAAAATCCTTGGGAGTGAAGTGATAACCACAACTTTGCTCATGGTTGCAACGACCCACGTAGGGAGGAAAATCAATCTTCCCTTCTGTGTCAATATATCGGGCGAAGCTACGTTTCTTATGACATTCTGGACATGTATGTCGGGTAGCGATGCCTTTGTATGGCTCTAATATGAATCTATGTGTACTCATTTCATTTCTTTTTTTATGTGGCGGTTCTGTCGGTTTTGTCGCTTTTGGTATTAAAACCGCCAAAAGCGACAATTCCGACAATACCGTCACGAGTTAATCTTTGAATATTCCCCATGCTTCTCTTTGCGAAATAGGACTCCGATGTTATCATTCAGAAATCTTTCCAATGTCCTTGACTTCATGTCGTTCTCTTTGGCGACATCATGAGCTTGGGCAGTAGTGAATGTTGCAGGAAGATGGTTGACGATTGCTTGTTGTTGAGCGGTGAGCATATTCTCGTTGAGGATATTTTGTACTGATATGGCAGAGTTCTTGAAATACTCTGTCAATCGGATGGCTCGCTCTACACTCAGCAGGTCGATGGCTTCCTTATCACATTCTCCACACGTCCATCGTGCCAATTGAATAATCAGACAGAAACGGATGATGTATATCTCCAACTTGCAATAGATGCTGACAATGGTATCATTTGTTTCATTGTCGCATTGCTCGGAGAAATGATGCTGCCATTCATAGAGCCTTGCCTTAGCTTCTTCAGTGAATGATAAGACATGAGGCTCGATTTCCTGTTGCTCATTTATTGGACACTCCATATCAATAAGGTGTTGAATGATGGTTTGCCAATCTCGCTCTATATTATCGGGCAACTCTCGGTCACTCCATCTCGCTTTCTGCTGAAGGTTAGGCATGACGAACAAAATGCGATCGATGAAGCCGTTGCTGGAGCGTTCGCCTTTCGCCAACTCACTAAGTATCTTCTTTTGGATGGTTCCGATTACTGAGATATAGGGGCGTTTAATGAAAATGGAACTCTTGGAACTTCTTCTGTCTGATATGGTTGTCTTGGCGCTAAAGACAGATAGCCAGAACTGTTCCTCAGAACCATTGTTATAGCGGTTGAAGTTCTTGAACCATGCAGATAGCTCGTCTGTCCATAGGCACAAACCCCTCTTGTTCTGCGCATGAATATAGCTCAAGCCTTCTGGTGTGACATCAGAGACCAAGAAACGTTTGCGTACAGGTTCTTGCGGAAATCCATCCTCTCCATTTTCAATGCGTTCCTTGCGAGACATGCACATTTTTTCCTCAAACTTACTGTATTGCTCCTCGAACAACTTGTTTTGCTCATAGTCGTAATCGAGGAATGGCTTCATAGCGAAGCTAAGTGGGTGGCTCTTGTTGGCTCCTGGTCTTCCGATAAGAGCCATGTATAAGATAGGACTTTCAAGCCAACCTTGTTTCATCTGTGCCAAGTGCGTGTTGCCGATACCAACAGCCAATGCAGTGAGTATGGCTGCTGATATATAGTCGGTAGGAAAACTGTGGCATTCGTGTACCTCCTTGATGATTCTCTGAATCTTGGCAGGAAAGATGCTTACGGGAAACTGGCTTCCTGATAGGCGAGTACTCATATCAATAGCCTTATCCATGATAATCATTGGATTGATGGAAGTTTCCTTATTGTTATTTAAAGCTGTCATTTGGCATAGAGTTAAAAATTATACATTGACTTGGGTTTGCGCTTCATTCCTCCTTGCATGGCTTTTAGCATTTCAGAATGGTTCTGCTCCTTGGTAGCTTTTCGACCATTCTCAATCCATGCAAGCAGCTCATCCTTATAGAAGTATAGCTTCTTACCTTTTTTATAGGATGGCAGAATGCCTTGGTTAACCAATCGATAAATGGTTGGCTTCGACTTCATTATAATAATAGCAGCTTCATCAATCTCAACCAATATATGGTTATTTGCTGATGATGTAGGTTGAAGTGCTGATACCATTTGCTTCAACTCGATAACTTGTTCTGTTAAATAAGATACCGCTTGTGGTAACTTATCAAAGGTGATACTTTCATTTATCATATCTGTTCATTTTTTATTATTCGGGTACAAAGTAAATGAGTTATGTAAAGGAGATAAATATCACTGAGATATAACCTCTGAATAACTGCTCAAAGCTTATCAGCAACAATAATGTGTCTTGATTCCGCCTTGAACATCTAAGCTTGGTAGTAATTCTATGATGCAGGTACCTTCCATTCTTAACTTCCTTATAATAGTGGATATTTCCACATCAACCAGCGCATCAGCAAAAACTTGTTTTATGAAGGTTGCTGTATCAATGCCTTTCTTCTTGAAAAGGTTTCCTATATTCCAAGCATAATGCATTAAGTCTATAGTACGAATAGCCTTATCAACAATCAATGAATGATGTCTCATGTGTGTAGAGGCACAACATTGGAAAATAGCGATGTTGTCACAAAGTTGGTTCAAATGCTCCTCTTTCATGTAGGCAGCAAAAGTTCTTCTGGTATAATCGATAGCTGAGTTTAACAAGACCTTTTCCTTTTTGGCTTTGTCTTCCAATGCTTCCTGTCTCAACTGTTCATAGCTTGTAATACAAGAAGAGGCTTCATCTGCATAGACGAAAGTTACATCTTCCAGGTTTAGCTCTTCCCCCTCGTCATATGTATTTGTTTCATTGATGGCAATAGAAGAGAGACGCTTTCTTTCTGTATTGTTTACTGTATTACAAAAGATATGCTTAAACCATGGGGCAAGCAATCGTACGATACTATCTAATGCATGGAGATAAACAACCATCAGTATGGTGGTTGAGATAACGAACGTCAAGTTGCAGCTAAAGGTGTCTACACCATATTGCATAGCTTCGTTGCGAACAAGTGCACCAATGATAGACATTGCACACAAAACCAATAAATGCTGTGTCAAAAATTCTTTTTTAAACTGTTTCATATTGCGTATTATTAATCATTTGTGGCGCAAAAATAGGAAAAACTGCAGAAACTGACACGTGAGTCACGCGTGACTCACGTAAAACTTTTAGGAGCCTTTAACTAAAAAGCCCGATATTGAACATTTTTTCAATATCGGGCACCATGAAATGAATGCAATGGATTTATTTAAGAGAAATCTTATTTGCAGTCTCTCTTTTCTTTGCGTTCACGAGGTCGGCATATATCTGTGTTGTGCTTACATTCTTATGGGTAAGCATCTTCGAAACCGTGTAAATATCTGTGCCTAAGGCGATTTGGATTGTTGCATACGAGTGCCGGAAGCAATGGAATGAAAATGGCTTGGTGATTCCTGCCTTCTTCAACCATGCTTTAAGGGGATGGTTAATCATGCTGCGCTTCAGTCCCTTGAACACGATACCCGTGCTTGGTTCACCACATAGTTCGTATGCCTCGTTGCTGATAGGCAAGGTTGCCTCGGTCTGAGTCTTCTGGGTACGAATACGCAAGCAATAGCCTTGGTCGGGAGCTATCTCGAAGTCTTCCCAACGCAATTTTAAGATGTCGCTGATTCGCAATCCTGTGAGGCAAGCAAAGAGGGAGGCAGACTTCAGTACAGGTATATCGCAAGGAGTAGCTGCCAACTGCTTTACTTCATCGAGGGTAAGAAACTCCTTCTTTACATCTTGTGGCTCAATCTTGTCCAAATAGTCATTGATGTTCTCACGAAGCCACTTGTCACGATAGGCGATTTTTAAGAGACCACGGAAAGTAGAGTAGTAACCTGCTGCAGAGTTGAGAGATACCTTTTGTTTTGTTCGATTCAACTGATTTGCATTCAGAAGATACTCTCTGAACTTTTTGCAAAGTTCCACTGTCACATCCCCAAATGTACAATGACCTTGAACAAATTTGAAGAAATGCTTGTAGACACATGTCCACTTGTCATCTTTCTTATGTGTCATCTTCTCAAAGTATGCCAAAAAATCAGCTTTCTGTCGTGTTTTGTCCAAAAAACCAAATTCTTCATTGATGAGTGATTGGGTTCTGATACAACGGATGGCCTCTGCTTTGTTGAGCATATCTGTATTAAACTCACGTTCCATCTCATTCTTTGGATGAGCATAGATATAGATACCTAAATATTCCCTGCGACTCATTTGCATAGTCTCAGGGTTGCGTACTGGTGGATAGAAATCCAAATAAAGAGAAATACGGTCGTTTTTAATCGCTCTTTGGCGAAGAGAAACTCTTGTACATGTATTTACCATGATGTTTACTTTTTATAATGTGATACTTATGTTTCATATATGATCCCGTATTAAGAGATCTTTGAAATCGATTGCAAAATAATAGAGTTATGTAATGGGGTACAACTTAACCTTTTGATAACCGCTAAATAACCTTAGGCTTGCCGATAGCTTTCTCTAAATCTCGCTTGGAAATCTTGATATACTTGCCAATCTTCACCTTTTCAATAGCGTATTTCTTGATACGCTTATAAATCTGGTCCTGACTTAAACCATACAACTTCATGGTCTCCGGTATTGTATAATAAAGTTGGTCTTCTACGGATTCACCTTTTGCCAATTGTACATGACGCTTGGAATACAGAACATTGTTACCTTCCATTTTTCTTGGAATAGCATTGTGACTAACGAAACTATATACGGCTGTTTTCGTCATACAATATTTCTGTTGAATGTCCATAACAGTCATCCATTCACTGATGGTTGGATCTGGAGACAGGTGTGCAAAATAATCATCCACCTCTTTTTTGTTCCAATATACTCTTCCTTGTATGGATATTCTTGAAATCTTGACTTTCTTGACTATCTCATAGATGGCGGTCTCGTAAGTGTTGTGGACTTCTGCAATTTCCTTGGCAGAGTAATATTCTGGAACAGGTAACTCTCGGCTTGCATGAACTGCTTCTTTTGAAGCACTTTTTTTTGTGGTGTATGGCAAACTATCAACAAGATAATCTATATCTCGCTTTCTGATTAAAGATAAACGAGAAGTAATCTTGGATGCTCGCAACTTACCACTATACACCATATTATATATGGTCTGTCTGCTTAGTCCCAAAAGTATAGCGACCTCTTGAATAGTGAGGTATTCTTTCACGAGGATTTCAGACATGGATTTCCCGGAAGCTTTTCGGTGGCTCATTGTCTCAGCCATCTTTACTTTCTCCTCACGTTTTGCTGCCTTATAGGCATAACTGTTGCATTGCTTGGAGCAATAACGAGTTGTGGATTTCAATGCATAGAAGCTCTTCCCACAATACTCGCAAATTTTTAGAATTCTTTCTTTGCTTGCTGTCATTTGTACGCTTTTTATACTTTTTACTTAATTTATTGTAGAAAAAGTCGTCTGTAATTACTCCGTTTATTTTCAATAGTCTTATATCATCGTCCATCATTGTCCAAAACTCTCGGCAATCTTGCACTCATTTGCCAAAAATGGAGTCTCAAATTATTACTTTTGAAAAGTGGAGGTACAAGAGCGGTACAAAAAGGTGCTAAAAAAGCCTTACCATTGATTATAACCAATAGTAAGGCTAAAAAGAAAGGTGCTCATTTTGAGCACCTTAACTATCATTTGTTGTCGATATTAATCGTTGTTTATCACGACTTATTTCCCGATGCAAAAGTGCTTGAAGATATTGTTTAGCGTTTCCTGGCTACTGATCTGTCCGCCAGTGATTTCGCCCAATTCTTCCAATACCATTTTCAGGTCTTCGGCGATGATGTCGCCGCTCATGCCCATTTCCATCGACTCCAATACTCGGGAGAGGGAATCATGGGCACGGAGTAGGGCCTCGTAGTGGCGGGCACTCGTTATGATGACGTCGTTTTCGGTAATCTCAGGAATATCAGCAGCTTTTACTAATGCCTGCTCCAGGGATGAAACATTCTCGCCTGTGCGGGCACTGATGAAGAGTGGGGCTTCTGATTCACTGGAATCTGAACCACAGGAATGGGTGAATTTATCGAACGCAAGTTTATCATTCTCAAGTTTATCCATCTTATTAAATACTACCAGCAGCTTCTTGCCCTGGTTCTTCAGCTTCATCTCCTCAATTTCTGAGGCTGACGGCTGCTCATCTAATAGCCAGATTACTATCTTCGCCTCTTCCATCTTCTGGAAAGTGCGCTCTATTCCGATGTTTTCTACCACATCATCCGTCTTGCGGATTCCGGCTGTGTCAATAAAGCGGAAGGTGATTCCGTCGATGAGGGTGGTGTCTTCGATTACATCTCGGGTGGTTCCGTGAATGTCGCTCACGATTGCCTTCTCCTCGTGGAGCAGATGGTTGAGCAGGGTGCTCTTGCCCACATTCGTCTTGCCTACGATGGCTACGGCTACTCCCTGCTTTAGGGCATTGCCGGTTTCGAAGGAGTGGGCGAGGGTGGTAATCTTGTGATTGATTTCTTCGGCTAGTGCCTGGAGTTCGCTGCGGTCGGCAAACTCCAGTTCTTCGTGGTCGCTGAAGTCGAGCTCCAACTCCAGGAGCGAAGTCATCTTTAATAATTTTTCGCGAAGGAGGGAGAGTTCGTTGCTGAAATGACCCTTCAGTTGGCTGAGCGCCATCTTGTGGGTTGCCTTGTTGGTAGAGGCGATGAGATCAGCTACGGCTTCTGCCTGAGAGAGGTCCATCTTGCCGTTGAGATAGGCACGACGGGTGTATTCGCCCGGTTCTGCCTGGCGACATCCTACCTCCGTAAAGCGATGGAGAACCTGCTGAAGAATGTACCGGCTGCCATGACAGGAAATCTCGGTGGAGTTCTCGCCTGTATAACTGTGGGGTGCACGGAACACGCTCACCAGTACATCATCGATGGTGTTGCCATTCTTATCCTTGATTTCGCCATAATGCAGCGTGTAGGGCTTGGCTTCTTCCAGGGATTTGCCGTTGGCAGATTGGAAGATTTTATCGGTGATGGTAATGGCGTCGTGGCCGCTGAGTCGGATGATTCCGATGGCGCCGCCAGCTGGGGTTGCCAGGGCGCAGATACATTCTTCTTGATTCTTCATTTATGATTCGTATTTTAAAGCTTTTGCCCTTTCAGGGCGACAGGGGTGTTTGCTGTTTAACCCAGGGCGTTGCCCTGGGCTAGGAGCTTCTGCCCTTTCAGGGCGTGTTGCTGTAATGGACCTAGATTCTGTCGAGCACAACCTTGATGAGATTGTCGATGGTGCTCTTGTAGCCGGTGTTGGCGCTGAGGGCACGGCGGTTGGCGATGACCATGCAGCAGGTGAGGGCTTTATGGCCGAGGAGGAGGGAAAGACCGGCGAGGGCTGAGCTCTCCATCTCGAAGTTGTTGACACGCAGACCGTTATACTCGAATGCTTCAATCTTCTGATTAAGTTCCGAGTCGGCAAGTGGGGCACGGAGTTCTCTGCCCTGTGGACCATAGAAACCGCCACAGGCTATGGTGATTCCACGAACCATATCATCGCCGGCAATCTGGTTGAGCAGTTGCGGGTCGTTGTCTACGCAGTATGGGTTGCCAATCTGGTCGTTCCATTTTACCTGGCGCTTGAATTCTGCCTCTGTTTCGAGGTCGCAGATTTCGTTACGGCGGGCATAGAAGTTGATGAGTCCGTCGAAACCGATGCTCTTCTGTGAGGCTACGAAGGTTCCGGCTGGGCAGTTGAGCTGCAGACCGCCGCAGGTTCCGATGCGCACGAGGGTGAGCGTGGTGTGCTCGGGTTTCTCGGTGCGGGTTTTGAAATCGATGTTCTTCAGCGCATCGAGCTCGTTGACTACGATATCGATATTATCGCATCCTATTCCGGTGCTCTGCACGGTGATTCGCTTACCTTTATATGTGCCGGTAATGGCGTGGAATTCTCGGCTTGAGACTTCGCATTCCTTCTCATCGAAATGGGAGGCTACGAGGGCTACGCGACCAGGGTCGCCAACGAGGATTACTTTATCAGCCACTTGTTCTGGGCGAAGATGAAGGTGGAAGCAGCTTCCGTCTTCATTGATTATCAATTCTGATTCTGCAAAATATTTGCTCATGGTTCTTTTGATTTTAAGTTATACATTATTTATATCAGGGCTTTTCGCCCTTTGATTTTTAAGATTAGCAAAGATACGAATAAAAAATGAAATGCAATATTTTTTTAATGATTTTAAACAGTAAAAAGCACGAAGGACAGGTTCCGGAAATGGAACTTGCCCTTCTCTTTCAAATCTCTCTTCTTTTATATTCTGTTTTTTTGCTAGTTTTTGCCCACACGCCCTGAAAGGGCAGAAGCTCCTAGCCCAGGGCATCGCCCTGGGTTATTACGGACGCAACCCTGTCGCCCTGTAAGGGCAAAAGCTTTCAAATACCGGGCAATTAATAAAGCTTTTGCCCTTACAGGGCGCCTTGCTAATTGCTATTATACC
>ERZ870052.531-NODE-531-length-15030-cov-5.413964_pt1 | contig 15030 bp, 11 predicted proteins | sample MGYA00520889_ERZ870052 | MGnify/ENA primary metagenome ERZ870052 (study PRJEB32232, sample SAMN07284988) | human gut metagenome | biome: human-associated habitat; material: feces | host: Homo sapiens | place: Tanzania | collected 2014-08-14 ...
CGGCGATGTGGACGTGCTGACCCACGAGTGCGGCCACGCCTTTGAGGGCTATGTAGCCGAGCGGGACCCCGCCGTTCCCGCCGATCTGGAATGCCCCGGCATGGAGAGCGCCGAGATCCACTCCATGGCCATGGAGTTTCTCACCGCACCATGGCATCATCTGCTGTTTGGCAAGGACACCGACAAATACGCCCTGCTGCACGCCGAGGACAGCTTCGTGTTCCTTGCCTACGGCTGCGAGGTGGACGAGTTCCAGCACATCATGTACCAGAACCCGGATCTGACCCCCGATGAACGCAATGCCGAGTGGCTCAAGCTGGAAAAGAAATACCGCCCGTGGATCGATTTTGACAATCTGCCCTTCTATGGCCGCGGTGCAGGCTGGCAGCGTCAGCTGCACATTTATGAGTGCCCCTTCTATTATATCGACTACTGCCTGTCCACCATGGCCGCGCTGCAGTTCTTCCTGCTGAGCCTGACCGACCACAAGGATGCGTGGGAGCGCTATCTGCGCCTTGTGCGCCGCGCCGGTACGGCCAGCTACACCGAGCTGCTGGAGACTGCCGGGCTGAAAGTCCCCTTTGAGGAGGGCAGCATCAAGGGCATCGCCCAGCAGATGACCGACTGGCTGGAAAACCATCAGGTATAAGAAGCCGTTTTCATCCGCACTGCACACCATCTGAACGGTCGTTTTGATGCATCTGAGGGGCGATTCATGCCGTTTTGCTGTCAGGGACCGTAAAATCTGGTATGCTCTGGACAGCGATAAAGCGTTTCTGTGAAGCGAAAGGAGATCCTTATGAAACTGACCGGACTGTTCAAGCGCGGTGCCGCCTGCCTGTGCACCGCCGCCATCCTGATGGGCGGCGTCTCCGCCTTTGCCCTGACCCCCGCCCTTCCGGACGAACCTGCATCGACAGAGCTTTCTGTGACCAATGCGGTGTCGGAAGCACAGCTGCGCTCTGCCCTGTCCAAGTTCACTGTCACCTATGACAGCGAGGCCGAGGGCTGGCAGATCGATTCTCCCTACGAGGATGCCAGCATGGAAAAGACCTCCTGCGGCCTGTACCCCTACCTGTTCATCACCAACGACGACCCCACCGTGTATCTCAGTCTGGGCATGACCTACTTCGGCAATAAAAAGCTGGACATGAAGTCTGTGCGGGTGGAGACCGACAAGAACTACTACGACTTCACCTGCGACGACCAGTTCGACGGCGGCTACGACAATGACCTCAAGGCATGGTTTGACTATGAGCTGTTCGATATGGACGATGAGACCAGCTGGCTGAACGAGTGGCTTGCCGCCAAGAGCGTCACCGCCACCTTTACCGGCAGGGACGGCTCCACCAAGACCTACACCCTGACCAAGGACAACCTGCAGGCCATCCGGGACGTCCTGAACGTCTACGACACCCTGCTTGGTTCCGATGTTTCCACTGCGCGCGTCGTGCTGCGCAGCCTTGTAAAGTAAAGCTCTTCTGCTTATGCAAAAGCCCCCGGAACGGATCACCGTTCCGGGGGCTTTGCTTATTTCAATTTATCTTAAAACGGTTTAGTTTGCGGCCAGATACTTGCCCAGCTCGCGGCCCAGCGTCAGGCACATACCAATGCTCGCACCGGGGATCGGGGTGATATACTCGGGGCCGAAGCGCATACCGCAGGTGTTGCCGGAAGCGTACAGGCCCTCGATGGGCTGATAATCCTCGTTCAGCACCTGCTGGTCATTGGTGGTCACAAAACCGCCGGTGGTCACCAGTGCAAAGCCCAGACTCGGGGTGGTGAGGTGTGCGTAGAAGGGGCCCTGCTCCACCGCGTTCAGGAAGCGGGGGTCCTTGCCGAAGTCGGTATCCACACCGCTGTGGCAGACGGTATTGTATTCTTCCACCGTCGCCAGGAAAGCCGCCTTCTGGTCGGCATCAAAGCCCAGTGCATCGGCCAGCTCGTCCAGCGTATCGGCGCAGTAGAAACCGTCCTCGGTGGCGTTGGGGCTGACGGCCTTGGCGGCCTCGAACTTGGCCAGCATAGCGTCCACGGTATCCGGGTCAGAATAATTAAATGCCTGATGTCCGGGGAAGCCGCGCAGAATCTGGGTGTTATAGGTGCTGTCGTAGATGGAGGTAATGTTGCCGCGCTTTGCACGTGCCATGAAGAAGCCGTTGATCTCCGGGCCGGCAAAGGCTTCGTTCTGGAAGCGCTGGCCATTCTCATCCACCCACAGGGGGCCGGGCAGATAGTCGGGCATGGTCATAGAGTCGAAGTTCATGGTGGAGATGTCGCCCTCCAGACGGCCACCTGCCCACACACCCATCTGGATGGTGGAGCCGTCGCGGCCAAAGGGAGCAAAGAAGTCCTCATCCTTGGTGAACAGACGCTTGATGTTCGGCAGCAGATCGTCCATCATTTCCTTGTTGCCGCCAAAGCCGCCGCCTGCCAGCACAACGCCGTTCTTAGCGTTGATCTTGAGGTAATTGCCGTCGCTGTCCTGTGCGATCACGCCGGTGACCTTTGCGCCATCCATTACCAGCTGCACACCCTTGGTGCCAAACAGAGCGGTGGCATTGTCAGAGAAGTTCTCCTCCACATAATTGTAGTTATCCCAGCTCAGGTCCTTCAGCTCCAGCTGACCGGCGGTGTTGTTGTTCTTCTCGCCGCTGGCGGGGTTCTCCCAGGAGTTCTCCCACCATTCCAGCGTGCCGGTGTAGTAGTGCATGCCGTTGTTCAGCTGGTGCACGGTGTACTCGTTATCCGGCCAGAAATGGATGCGGGTCTTGGCCAGCGTGTCCGGGTTGATCTTGTCCAGCCACCAGTCCACAGTGCTGCCGCTGTTCTTGGCAAACTTCATCACCAGTGCGGGGTTTGCCTTGCCGTGGGCCTGCATCATCCAGTTGTTCAAAAACTCCACTTCGTCCACCTTGGGCACACCGTGGCTCAGCAGATAATCCGAGTTGATGTGGCCGATATCGTGGCCGACCGTCCACCAGCTCTCGCGGGGCATGGCTTCCAGCACCAAAACGTTCTTGCCCTCTTCGGCCAGCTCACGGTAGCAGCTCAGGCCGGCATAGCCCATACCGATGATGGCAACGTCCACATCGTAGGTCTTGGTGATCTCGCTGTCCGGGATGGCCTCGGGTGCGGTGCGCCAGCTGGAAGCCTGCTCGGCAGGAGCTTCCACGGAAACAGCGGTGCCGCCCATGGCCTGGGTGATGCAGTCGTTCATGCACTGCTTCACAGCGTCGCCGGTGACGGTAGCGCCGGACACGCCGTCGATGGTGCTGTTCTGGGCTTCCATCAGCTGCTTGATGAGCTCATCTTTTGCAGCCTGACCGATGGAGTCGGTCTCGTTGGACAGATCCAGCTGAATGTCAGTGATGGCAGTCTCGCTGAAAGTAGCGGTCATGGTGATATCACCCATGCCCTTGGCAGTGGCGGTGTAGGTGCCCGGAGTATACTTTGCAGCCGTAGAAGAGGCCGTACTGCCGGAAGCAGCATTGCAGGCAGCCAGTGCACCAGCGGTAATGCCGCTCATAGCGGCGGCAGATGCCAGCTTCAGGAAGCTTTTGCGCGAGATCTTTTTCATCTTGGAGGTTCCTTTCTTTTTTCTTCTTTTCTTTCTTCACAGGGCCGTGTGCCCTCTCCTCGTTAATATTATCACAATATCTCGCACTTGAAAAATATCGCTTTCTTCTTATAATTAGAAGTAAAAGTTATAGTTTATTTTTTCACATTATTTCGTCAGGAGAAAGGAGCTTTTTCCATGACCTTGCAGCAGCTGCGATATTTTGTCGCCATCACACAAAATTCCAGTTTTTCCAAGGCCGCACAGTTACACTATGTTTCCCAAACGGCGGTCAGCCAGCAGATCAAGCTATTAGAAGAAGAATTTCAGGTGCCACTTTTTGTCCGTGCCCACCATGCGGTGCACCTTACCGCCGCCGGGCAGGTGCTTTATGATTATGCCATCCGCATTCTGGACTTAGCCGATCAGGCCGCTGCCCGCACCCGTGCCGCTAAGCCGGATTTTTACCCGGCCATTGAGATCGGAGTGATGAGCGGCATGGAGCGCCTGCCCTTGATGGAAAAACTGCTGCAATTCAAAGAGAGCTCGCCACATATCCCGCTGCACTTCCACTTTGGCGATTACCCCCGGCTGCAAAAGCAGGTGCAGCAGAAAGAGCTGGATTTTGCCCTTGTGCTGGAGATCATGCCCCTGCCCGCCAGCACCAGCCTTGCCAGCGTGGTGGTGGCACAATTGCAGCAATACGTCGTGCTCAACCGCCAGAGCCGTCTGGCCAGCTACGTTTCCCTGAAACACGAGCAGCTGGCCGGTGAGACCTATTCCGTGCTGCGGCTGGACCGGGAACTGTGGGGGCAGCTTTCCGCCAAACTCGAAAAGCAGGGCATCGACACCCATGCACCGCGCTTTGCTGACAGCATGGAAGCTCTGGTCTTGCAGATCTCTTTCGATGGCGGCTATGCCCTGCTGGCGGAACCGGTCATTGCCCAGCTGCCCGCCAACCAGAATCTGGCCTTTGTCCCGCTGGAAAAAGATACTGTCCCTGCCCTTGCCCTCTGGAACCGCGAGAACCGTTCGCCCGCCCTCCAGCTGCTCTTGCAGGAATTGGGGTTGGAAGCCTGACCGCACAGCAAAAAGCTCCCTGTACACACTGGTACAGGGAGCTTTCGTTATACCTTATTCAGGTTCAGGCGCTTCTCTTACAGAGCGAAGTAGCGCTTTGCGTTGTCGAAGCAGATGCCCTTGACGATCTTCTCCAGAGCCTTCTCGTCGTTGGGATACTCGCCATCCTCGACCCACTGGCCGATGATGTTGCACAGGATGCGGCGGAAGTAGTCGTGGCGGGTGTAGCTCAGGAAGCTGCGGCTGTCGGTCAGCATACCGACGAAGTTGCCCAGCAGGCCCAGGCGAGCCAGGGTCTTCATCTGCTGGTACATGCCGTCGTCGGTATCGCAGAACCACCAGGCGGAGCCCAGCTGGATCTTGCCGGGGATCTCGTCATCCTGGAAGGGGCCCATCAGGGTGCCCAGCATGTCGAAGTCGGCGGGGTTCAGGCTGTACAGGATGACCTTCGGGCAGGCGTCCGCTTTGGTCAGTGCGCTCAGCAGGCTGCTGATGGTAGCGCTGCAATCGGTCACGGCGATCATATCGTAGCCGGTATCGGGGCCGAGCTTGCGGTACATCTTCTCGTTGACGTTGCGCAGGCAGCTGTAGTGCATCTGCATGACAACGTTGTGCTTCTTGTACAGGGCACCCAGCTTCAGCAGCAGGTAGGTGGTGTACTCGTCGCCCTCCTCCTTGGTCAGGGTCTCACCGGCCATAGCCTTCTTGAAGGCAGCAGTTGCCTTCTCGGCGTCCGTTTCGGCGAAGGGGATGTAGTCCAGACCGTGGTCGGAAGCGCGGCAGCCCATCTCGACGAAGAACTCCAGGCGCTCTTCCAGCGCACTGACAACGCAGTTTGCGCAGGCGAACTTGCGGCCCACGACCTCCTCCAGCTTATGGATGTAATCGACGAAGCCCTCCTTGCGGATGTTCAGGGCCTTGTCGGGGCGGAAGGACGGGGCGACGACGACCTTGATGGTCGGGTCTTCCTTGATCTTCTTGTGCCACTCGAGGGAGTCGATGGGGTCGTCGGTGGTGCCGACCATGGCGACGTTGCTCTGCTCGATCAGGCCGCGGACGGTCAGCTTCGGGTCATGCTGCAGCTTGTCGTTGCACAGGTTCCAGACCTCCTCGGCGGTGTCGCCGTTCAGCACGCCCTCATAGCCGAAGTACTTCTTCAGCTCGAGGTGGCACCAGGTATACATCGGGTTGCCGATGGCCATTTCCAGGCTCTCGGCAAACTTCTGGAAGCGCTCACGATCCGGCTTGTCACCGGTGATGTACTCCTCGGGCACGCCGTTGGAACGCATCACGCGCCACTTGTAGTGGTCGCCGAAGTAGCTGCCGTCCGGGTTGCGGCCGCCCAGCCAGACCTGAGCGATGTTGTCAAAGCGGCGGTTCTCGTAGATCTCGCGGGGAGGGATGTGGCAGTGATAGTCGCAGATGGGCATATCCTCTGCATAATCGTGATACAGATGCTGAGCCGTAGCAGACTGGAGCATGAATTCCTTATCCATAAATGCTTTCATGGGTCGAACTCCTTTTCTGATTCATTCATCGTGTTCGGATGATCGGTTTTGCGCCCGTCCGCGCGGGCGGGCTGTGCCTGTCTTTAGTATACCGGAAAACGCCGATGTATACAACTGAAAAACTGACAAATTTTTGGACTTTTCCTTGTGAAAAGCGCTGGAATTTATAAAAATGGCCTGTTCCGGCCCAAAAATCTAGCAAAAAGTACTTGACTTATTTGTATACAACAGCTTACAATAGGAGCGAGAGGGGAGAGCACAAGGGCTCTCCCGAGCGAAGCAAAGCAAACTTAAAAGGAGAACACAGAAATGGAAACTTTGAATTACAAGGTCCTTGAGCAGTCTGGCTATAACGGCTACATCCTGAAGGATGCTCCGGTCAAGGTCATGCAGTTCGGCGAAGGCAACTTCCTGCGTGCATTCGTGGACTACTTCTTCGATATCGCGAACGAAAAAGCTGGCTACAACGGCAAAGTCAAGCTGGTGCAGCCCATCGGCAACTTCCCCCAGATGGCCGATTGGATGAACGAGCAGGAGGGTCTGTACACCCTGTATCTGCGCGGCAGCGAGAAGGGCCAGAAGGTCGATGCAAAGCGCGTGATCTCCTGCGTGTCCGACTGCGTCTGCCCCTACGTTGACGGCAAGTGGGACGAAGTTCTGGCTCTGGCACGTTCTGAGGACCTCGAGATCGTTGTATCCAACACCACCGAGGCTGGCATCGCTTATACGCAGGGCGACAGCGAGTTCGATCAGGTCCCTCCCAACAGCTTCCCCGCAAAGCTGACCCGCGTTCTGTTCGAGCGCTATAAGGCATTCAACGGCGCTGCGGATAAGGGTCTGGTCATCCTGAGCTGCGAGCTGATCGACAACAACGGCAAAGAGCTGAAGAAGTGCTGCAACAACTATGCAAAGGATTGGAATCTGGAGGCTGGCTTCATCGACTGGATGAACAACGCCAACACTTTCTGCTCCACGCTGGTCGACCGCATCGTTCCGGGTCGCATCCGTGATCCTCAGGAGCTGGCCGCTCTGGAAGAGGCCAACGGCTACCACGATCAGGTCCTGGATGTCGGCGAAGTCTTTGGCGTCTGGGTCATCGAAGGCCCCGATGGTCTGGAGGACAAGCTGCCGTTCAAGAAGGCTGGCGTCAATGTCATGGTCGTGCCCGATGTCACTCCGTACAAGAAGCGCAAGGTCCGCATCCTGAACGGCGCACACACCGGCTTCGTTCTGGGCGCTTATCTGGCTGGCTTCGACATCGTTCGTGACTGCATGCACAACGACACCATCCGCGGCTTCATGAACAAGATGCTGCACGAGGAAGTCATCCCCACCCTGCCGCTGGACAAGAAGGACCTCGAGGACTTCGCATCTGCGGTTCAGGATCGTTTCAACAACCCGTTCATCAACCACGAGCTGATGAGCATTTCTCTGAACTCCACCTCCAAGTGGAAGGCCCGCAACATGCCTTCCTTCCTCGCTTACATCGAGGAGCAGAAGCAGCTGCCCAAGTGCCTGACCATGTCTCTGGCTGCTTACATCGCATTCTACTCCAACGACATTCAGGAGCGCACCGCAGACGGCCTGATCTGCAAGCGCCCTGCCGGCAACACCTATAAGATCCAGGATGACGCATGGGCACTGGACTTCTACTATGAGCACAAGAACGACACCGCCGCTGAGCTGGTGCACGCTGTTCTGACCAACACCCAGATGTGGGATCAGGACCTGACCAAGATCGAGGGTCTGGAAGCTGCTGTTCTGGCAGACCTCGAGCTGATCCGCACCGAGGGCGCAGAGGCTGCTTACAAGAGCTGCCTGTGATCCGTTCGCAAAAAGAACAAGAAAGGGCTGCTGCTGAGGGCAGCAGCCCTTTTCTGCTTGTAAGAGAGTTTTGAGGAGATTACACTATGCCGCAGGCAATTCATATCAGCCCCATCGATAACGTTGTGGTCGCGCTGCATCCCATCGCCAAGGGCACGCTGGTCGAGGTGGACGGCCTGTCCGTCACCGCGCTGGAGGATATCCCGCAGGGTCACAAGATGGCGGTCAAGCCCATCAAGAACGGCGAGAACGTCATCAAGTACGGCTTCCCCATCGGCCACGCGACTGCAGATGCAGAACCGGGCACTTGGATGCACACCCACAACGTCCACACCAACCTTTCCGGCGAGGTGGAGTACAGCTATAATCCGTCTCCGGACCTCGCTCCGCTGCCCAAGGTGGCTCCGGAGACCTTCATGGGCTTCCGCCGCAAGGACGGCCGCGCCGCCATCCGCAACGAGATCTGGATCATCCCGACCGTCGGCTGTGTCAACGACATCGCCAAGAAGATCGTGAATGACAATCAGGATCTCGTCACCGGGACCATCGAGGGCCTGTACACCTTTACCCATCCGTTCGGCTGCAGCCAGACCGGCCACGACCATGCCCAGACCCGCAAGCTGCTGGCTGCGCTGGTCCGTCATCCGAACGCTGCCGCTGTCCTCGTGCTCCATCTGGGCTGCGAGAACCTGCAGCATGATCAGTTCGTCGAAGAGCTGGGCGAGTATGACCACGACCGCGTGAAGTTCCTGACCTGTCAGGATGTGGACGACGAGTTCAGCGCCGCCCGCGACATCCTGAAGGAGCTGGCTGCTTATGCGGGCCAGTTCAAGCGTGAGCCGATCCCCGTCAGCGAACTGGTGGTCGGCATGAAGTGCGGCGGTTCCGACGGCCTGTCCGGCATCACCGCCAACCCCACCATCGGACGTTTCTCCGACATGATGGGCCAGCGCGGCGGTTCTACCGTTCTGACCGAAGTGCCCGAGATGTTCGGCGCAGAGGGCTTCCTGATGGACCGCTGCATCAACCACGATGTCTTTGTCAAGGCCGAGCAGATGATCAACGGCTTCAAGGAATACTTCATCAGCCACAATGAGGTCGTCTATGATAACCCGTCTCCGGGCAACAAGCAGGGCGGCATCACCACGCTGGAAGATAAGAGCTGCGGCTGCGTCCAAAAGGGCGGCACGGCTCCCATCATGGACGTCATCGGCTACGGCGACCCCGTGGTGACCAAGGGCCTGAACATGCTCTACGGCCCCGGCAACGATCTGGTGTCTGCAACGGCCATGACCGCCGCAGGTGCGCACCTGATCCTGTTCTCCACCGGCCGCGGCACGCCGTTCTCGGCTCCGGCTCCCACCCTGAAGATCTCCACCAACACCCCGCTGGCGGAGAAGAAGTCCGGCTGGATCGACTATAACACCGGTGTCATCGCTGACGGCGAAAAGACCATCGACGAGACGGCACAGGGCTTGCTGGATCTGGTCATCCGCGTTGCAAGCGGTGAGCAGACCAAGGCCGAAAAGCACGGCTTCCGCGAGATCTCCATCTTCAAGGACGGCGTCGTTCTGTAACCCTCTCAGTCAAAGCCTTGCGGCTTTGCCAGCTCTCCCACAGGGAGAGCCTCTGGCGGGCCGGTTTTGGCTCTGCTGAACGAAGAGGAAAGAATGTCTCGGAAAGCGCTGGGCTCTGCTGTCTTGGCAAGCTGCTGCTGCCAATGAGAACAGGGCCCGGTTTTTTTACGGGTAAAGTTGTTTTTATCCGATATGCCAATGGCTCTCCCTATGGGAGAGCTGGCGCGCAGCGCCTGAGAGGGCGAATAAGGAGGTACTTTCTATGAATCAGATCACCACCCAGTATGTCACCGAGGGCAACGCCTGCTATGAGCAGTACGTCATCACCGACCCCGCGGCCAAGACCAGCCTGACCATCACCCCCGAGCGCGGCGGCATGATCACCGGCTTTACCCTCGACGGCGACGAGTACATCTGGACCCGCCGCCCCAACTTCAGCGAGTGCAACCGCCCCCGCTTCGGCGTGCCCGTGCTGTTCCCCAGCTGCGGCAACCCGGACGGCGGCGTCCACATGTTCGACGGCAAGGCTTACCCGATGGAAACACACGGCTTCGCAGACCTGTGCGCATGGGAAGTGGAGAGCGTTGGTCCTGACGGCGTGACCCTCATCCTCGAGTCCACCCCGCTGACCAAGTTCCTCTATCCGTTCGATTTCACCCTGCTGGTGAACTACAATCTGGACGGCAACACCGCTTCCATCACCATGACGGTCATCAATGAGGGCGAGGTCCCGATGCCCTTCAGCTTCGGTTATCACCCCTACTTCATCGCTTCCGAGCTGCAGAACGTGGACTTCGACATCAAGTGCAAGACCTGCTCGGAGAACGCCAAGGGCGAGCAGCCCGCTGCCCCCGAGAAGATCACCCTGACCCGCAAGGAAGGCGCAGACAACACCATCCGTCTGCTGACCGGCGTGGAGTTCCCGATGAGCTTCACCGATAAGGGCAACGGCCACAAGGTCACGGTCGATGCCGACGAGAGCTTCCCGAACGGCGTGCTCTGGCAGCAGGATGCCGAGAACTTCGTCTGCATGGAGCCGTGGAACGGCTGGGCCAACAGCGTCAACGAGGACGGCAAGCACGAAGTGCTGGAGCCGGACGAGGCACTGACCAGCGAGTGGACCATCACCATCGAGAAGGTCTAAGAAAACGATAAAATCCCCCAGAGTCGGAACCGCGATGCCGCGTGGCACGCCGCCCGATTCTGGGGGATTTTTTAGGTTCTGTTCAGAACCGAACGATTACTGCTCAGGAGCAGCGAAAGCGATGGGGGTAGCACCTGCAGCAGCGTCAACGCTCAGCAGGGAAATGGGGGTGACCTCATAGTGCAGGGTCTCGAAGCTCTGGGTGCTGCCGTCCTCGGTGGTGAACTCGAGAACGTACTTTGCGGACTGGTCAGCATCCTCAGGCAGGGTCAGAACGACGCTCTCGCCGTCAGCCAGACCCTCGCCAGCCAGATTCTCGCCCTTCTCCTCGGAACCGGCGGTGTACAGGTACAGCTCGGTCACGGAAGAACCGGTGGTGTTGTAAACGGTGTACTCAGCGGGCTGAGCCTCGGCCTCGGAAGAAGCAGCCTCAGAAGAAGCGGCAGCGGAGGAAGCCACAGAAGAAGCGGTGGAAGATGCGGTAGAGGAAGAAGAACCGCAAGCAGTCATGCCGACAGCCAGTGCCAGAGCAGCTGCGACAACAGCAACATTTTTCAGTTTCATGGATGTATTCTCCTTGTTAGATGCAAAAAAATCTTTCATGAACAGCTTCGTGTGAAAGTTGCTCACGAGTAACTATTATACACATTTCGATCTGAAATGCAAGAAAAAATACTTTACAAAAATGTGAAAAAATCAAACGATTTTCAGAGCGATTGTTGCATTTTGCCAGTCGCACGGGCGAAGTGTTCAAAAATACTATTGACAATAGTGATATCAAAATGATATGATTTAGACGGAAAAGAAAAACAGGAGGTGCTTCTATGAAACGAAGAAATTGTTTCGCGTTCATCCTTGCGGCGGCGCTGCTGCTCTGTGCCTGTTCGGGCACGGCGGCAAAGCCCAATGCCGAGTATCCGGACAGCCGCAGCGAGATGACCAAGTGGGCGGTCGCCGAACGTCAGCTGGAATTTTCGCCCCAGACTGTGGAACACGGCGAAGATGCCGTCATCCGGTGGGCTGACCCTGCCATGGAAGCACACATTCGCGCTCTGCTGAACAAGCCGGAAGGGGACATCCGCCGCAGCGATGTGTGGGAGATTCAGGTCCTGCGGGTGAACTCGAACGGCGTCGATGCCGCGTGGACCGAACCGACCGAGGGCGAGACCTTCAACACCGCCGACAGCGCCAAGAATGCGTCCTATTTAGCCGAGGGCGGCTCCTTTGACAACCTGACCAGCTTGGAGGACCTGCGCTATTTTGACAGCTTACAGGCGTTCTCGTACAGCTCGAAAGTACCCTATGACGGCCTGACCGACCTTTCCGGACTGGAATCCTGCCCCCGGCTGAAGGTCCTGTCGCTCCATGGCGCAAAGCCGGAGACGCTGGAACCTCTGTCGGCGTTGACTGAGCTGGAAAGCTTGGAGCTGTACAACTGCGGCACGCTGGATCTGACGCCCCTGAGCGGCCTGAAGAAGCTTTCCCGTGTGTTCCTGATATCGGATGACCTTGTGTCGCTGGAGCCGCTGGCAGATCTTCCAGCGCTGTATTATCTGGGCATCGGGACCGGGACGACCTATCCCAGCTTGGAACCGCTGACCCGCACGAAGGTGGAGTTCTTGGATATGGGGGCCGGAATGGCCGACCAGACGACTTATAAGAAGCTGGATTATGAGCCGCTGACCCGGATGCCGACCCTGCGCTATCTCGACCTGACGAACCATGTGGGCGTCACGACGACCCTGTGCAAGCAAATCGCGGCGGGTTCGCCGAATCTGCGGGGGCTGGATGTCTCCTACACCAAGGCCGCAGACCACAGCGTGAATCTGCAGGACCTCGGCATCGAGTGGCTGATGGACACCCCGGAGAGCTTCAACCCGGTCAAATGGTGGAACCGGCTGATGTATTGGCTGGCGTAAAGGCAGAAAAACAGCCCCCGGCTGGACAGGATGGCCTGTCTGACCGGGGGCTGTTCCACTGTTTGAAGAAAAAATGTGGAAAACTTATTTAGGCTGACGGCCGATGTAGGCGAGGATGCCGCCGTCGGCGTAGAGGATCTGGCCGTTCACGAAATCGGAAGCGTGGGATGCGAGGAACACGCAGGGACCCACCATGTCCTCCGGGTCGCCCCAGCGGCCAGCGGGGGTCTTGGCGACGATGAACTGATCGAACGGATGGCGGCTGCCATCGGGCTGGATCTCGCGCAGAGGTGCGGTCTGGGCGGTGGCGATGTAGCCGGGACCCATGCCGTTGCACTGGATGTTGTACTCGCCGTACTCGGAAGCGATGTTCTTGGTCAGAATCTTCAGCGCACCCTTGGCGGCGGCGTAGGCGGAGACGGTCTCGCGGCCCAGCTCGCTCATCATGGAGCAGATGTTGATGATCTTGCCCTCGCGCTTCTCGATCATGTCCGGCAGAACGGCCTTGGAGCAGTTGAATGCACCGCCGACGTGGACATCGATGACGCGGATGAAGTCGGCGTGGCTCATCTCAACCATGGGCACGCGCTTCATCAGGCCGGCGTTGTTCACGAGGATGTCTACCGGGCCGACTTCGGCCTTGATGGCGGCGACCATTGCGTTGACAGCGGCTTCGTCGGTCACGTCCGCAACGTAGCCGTGAGCCTCGATGCCGGCTTCCTTGTAAGCGGCAAGGCCCTTTTCAAGGCTTGCTTCGCTGGAGCAGTTGAAGCAGACCGTTGCGCCGCACTTTGCCATGCCTTCGGCGATCGAAAAGCCGATGCCGTGTGCGCCGCCGGTGATCAGGGCAACTTTGCCCTTGAGGTCGAATGCAGTCAGATCCATGATGTTCTCCTTTTCCCGTGTGTGTTTCAGGTTAAATTTTTAGCAAAAAGCCCCGTACCGGCGTTCCCGGTACGGGGCTTTGTATGGTGCTTTTTAGCGCAGGTCGGTGGTGGCGATGTTGTCCATGTCGTCAAACTCCATGTTCTCGCCGCCCATCGCCCAGATGAACGTATAATTCGAAGTACCTACGCCGCTGTGGATGCTCCAGGAGGGGCTGATGACAGCATCCTCGTTGTGCATCACGATGTGACGGGTCTGCGTGGGCTCGCCGCACATATGGAACACCACCTGCCCCTCGGGCAGTTCAAAGTAAGTGTAGATCTCCATCCGCCGCTCATGGGTGTGGCTGGGCATCGTGTTCCAGTTGGAACCCGGCTCCAGTTCGGTCATGCCCATGCTCAGCTGGCAGGTCTTCAGGACATCCGGATGGATGAACTGATTGATGGTGCGCTTGTTGCAGGTCTCAACGCTGCCCAGAGGACGATGGTTTGCATCGGCCATCTTGATCAGGCGCGTCTCATACGAGCAATGTGCCGGAGCGGAGACCATGTAGAACTTGGCGGGATGCTCGGGATCTGCGGAAGCAAAGGTGACTTCCTTCGTGCCCTTGGTGATGTACAGGCAGTCCTTGTAGCCCAGCTTGTACTCGACACCGTCGGCCACGACGATACCGGTGGAATCCTTGCCGATGTTGAACATGCCGATCTCGCGGCGCTCGAGGAAGTAGTGCGTGCCAAAGTTGGCCCAGACGTCGATGCCCTTGTCGATGGAGACCGTCTCATGCACCGGCATGCAGCCCAGCGTGACCATACGGTCCACATGGCTGTAAACGGCCACGACTTCATCGGCCTTGTACAGACCGGTGATCAGCATCTCGTCGCGCATCTCCTCGGTGGTGTAGCGCTTGAAATCCTTCTGATTGCAGGAATAGCGGATATCCATGTCGGGATCCCTCCCGCAATTAGCGCTGGATACGGCCGGAACCGTCGCCGCCAGCCAGCTTCTCGACCTCGGAGACGGTCATCATGTTGTAGTCGCCCTCGATGGAGTGCTTCAGAGCAGAAGCAGCAACAGCGAACTCAACAGCATCCTGAGTGCTCTTGCCGGTCAGCAGAGCGTAGATCAGGCCGCCGCCGAAGGAGTCACCGCCGCCGACGCGGTCGATGATCTTCAGCTCGTACTTCTTGGAGAAGCAGTACTCGTCGGAAGCGACATCGTACAGCATTGCGCTCCAGCCGTTCTCGGAAGCGTTGTGGCTCTCACGCAGGGTGATGGCGACCTTCTCGAAGTGGAACTTGTCAGCCAGCTGCTTTGCAACACTCTTGTAGCCCTCAGCGTTCAGCTTGCCGCCGTAGATGTCGGTAGCCTCAGCCTCGATGCCGAACACGTCCTTTGCGTCCTCCTCGTTGGAGATGCAGACGTCAACATACTGGCACAGCTCGGTCATAGCGGCACGAGCCTGCTCACGGGTCCACAGCTTGCCGCGGTAGTTCAGGTCGCAGCTGATCTTCACGCCGTGAGCCTTAGCAGCCTT
>ERZ870052.532-NODE-532-length-15028-cov-4.843623_pt1 | contig 15028 bp, 5 predicted proteins | sample MGYA00520889_ERZ870052 | MGnify/ENA primary metagenome ERZ870052 (study PRJEB32232, sample SAMN07284988) | human gut metagenome | biome: human-associated habitat; material: feces | host: Homo sapiens | place: Tanzania | collected 2014-08-14 ...
AAATGCGGGTCTTGTTGCCTTTGTCATCGAGTTTGTACAGCGCAAAAGCGGTGTTCGCAATCTTGACCGCCTTGCCGGTTTCGGTGTCGGTCTTGATGAGCTGCAAGTAACTTTCCAGTTCCTCATCCAGCACGTTATAGGTCATATAGTTGTTGGTGGCAGTGGTGAGGCTGCCGGCAGGAACTGTAAAGCGGCTCTGCGGGCTGTCCTTGCTGACCGTCACGACAAAGGGATCACACTGGAACACATCCTTGGGAATGGTTGTCTCGACAACAAGGTACTGCCCATACGGAAGTCCCTCCACGCGGATAATACCCTCCTCGTTCGTGTACAGTTCTGCCAATCGGTACTCTGCATCCTGATCGGTAGGAACCCAGCCATTGCCTTTGCCGTTGGCGTAGTCACCATCTGCCGTCAGGGTAGCATTGTAGGCTTCTACCGTGGCAGCGTTGCTCTCATACATATTGGCAATAGCCTGTCCTTCGGCGGTGAAATCGTACTTGAGCGTCAAATTGTCGTAGTTATCTTTGCGGTAAGCATCCAAAATACTTTGTGCATTGTAGCTGCCATCCGGGTTTTTAGTGAACTGCGCTTCCTTGCTCAGCTTGGAAATGCGGTAGACGGTGAAGCCCGCACCCTCCAGCTTCAGCGCCGGGCTGGGCTGACCGGTGGTGGAGACCAGCTTATTCAGCGAGAAGCCGGATTTGAGGACTTCATCTTGGCTTTCTTGTTCAGCGTGGATGTGGTAGCTGGATTCATCTGCATAGGTCAGCGTTTTGTAGTGGTTGACCTCATCGCAGAGATACCCGGTGGCATAGGAAAGGTAATACCCATCCCATGCCTTGCGGCCATCCAGCTTGCGGCTTTCAGTTACGGCAGAGTACTGATTTTTATAGATGTAGTCGGTGTACTCGTTATTCTTCCGAACCAAATCACTGTACTTGCCGGTGCGCTCCAGCTTCTTATTCAGCTGCGGGTATTTGCCGGTCGTATACAGTTTGCCGTTGCCGTCAATCGGCAGCACCAGACCTGTCGCACGCTCCACGAGGTAGTAGCGCCCCATATACAGGTTGGAAAAAGCAAGTTTCCCGTCCTTAATAGCAGCAGAGGCAACCAGCCGGTCTTTCTGCAAAATGGGCAGGTAATCCGTATCCCAGCCGCCGTTGGTAAGTACGGTAGTGTGCCAGATGGGGTTGCCGTTGGCATCCAAAATTTTGGAATAATCCACTGTGCCGGTGACGCCATCCGGGTGTGTGATGGTATCCGCTGCATACAGGTCATAGACGGCTCCCTCCAAGGTGGTATCACCGTTGCTGCCCGCAGCCAGATACCGCGCTGCGTCCAAATCGACTTTGGTCAGCAAAATACTGCCGAGAACGCGGTCGTTCTGCATCTTATCGGCATCTGCGTGCATGGTGTAGGATTTTTCATTGTTGGCAATGCCGGTAGGATCGGTGTCGTAAGTCTTGTCAGTTGTGCGATTGCCAAACGTAATCGTGACGATACCCTCACCGGTGTCGATCAGGGGGCCGCCGTTGTTGGCAGTGGTAATATCTGCATTGTAATCAGCATTGCCGAGCCAAAGAGTTTGCCCATCCAGCGCCTTGGTGATTTCAAAAGCATAGGCCCGCTTGCCCAAAACGGTACCTGCTGCACCGGGGTTCGTCACATCCGTCCAGTCGCCATAGTAGCCACTGGGGGCACGGCTCTCCACAACCACAAAACGGCCCTCGTTGCGCTGGGTATAGTAGATGTTATCCGAACCGTTGGCGTAACTGCTGTGGTTGATGACTTTGTAGGTGTCGTCCGGTTGGCGCTCCACCGCATACTGGTTATGGCCACCTGCGGGAATGTAGCGCTGAAGCACGGTATCCCATTCATAAATCTTGAACTCTGCGTCCCCCTTGATGCGCTGCTTGGTCTCGCTGTCGATTTTGTCGATGCAGACCTTGACAGACCACTCGTCGTTTTTCATGAGGTAGTCGTTGCTGCTGTTGGCGGGAACCGTGATGGTCTGGCTGCTGCCAAGGTCGCCGCCGAAAGCATCAAAGCCGTGGGGCACCGTCACCTCGTTGTAGGAGAATTTCAGGTTGTCAAAGTAGTTATGGGCAGCAGAAAGTGCCGCTTCGATTTCGCCATTGACCTGACCTTCGCAGGCGCTCTGTGCAGCAGACTGCGCGGCAGATGCCTGTGCATCAGCGTCCTGCTCACTGTTGGCGGTAATGCTGCCGCTCTGGGAAGCCGACTTGCTGACGCTGAAATGCACCGTCCATGTTGCAGAACCATCGCCGCCGTTCAGGTGGTAATTGTCATCTGCCGTATGACCGCTGGTCGTGACGGACTGCATCCCATCCGGCGTGATCGTCCAGCTGCCGCCGTCAATGTCGGCAGGGATGCCGTCAATGATCGGCGCAATCTGAATGCCCGCGCCGTCCACTTTCTCCAATGTGTCCAACTGGATTTTGTCGGTATTGACCGTGTAGGAAAAATCCAAGGATTCGCTGCGCTCATAGCTGGCGCTCCACGCCTTATCCACCGATTCACCACCGGTTTCAAAACCGGGGATCTCGCTGTCACCACCAAGCACAACAGGGGTATAATTCAAAACCACAAAGCGCTGCCATGCAGCATTGCTGGGCGTATACAGCGTACCGACATACACAGTCTTGCCGGTCGGTGCTGCATAGGCTTCCGGTGCATTGACGATCTCGGCAGCGATGCTATCAGGATACTGTTCTGCCTGCCAAGACAGCAGTGCAAAGTAATTGTCTGTTGCGTTATCCGCTGCATCTAAGGCAAGACTAGCAACTGCAGGCGCACCATTATTGAAACCTTGCGACCAGAGGGTTGCCTGATCCGGCACCCAGCCTTTATTGAAGTATTCGGCTTCGACCCACACCTGACCGGCGGGGGTATAATTGGCTACCGGTGGGTATTTGTTCTTATAGGTAGCACCGGGGCCCCATGCCCACTTGCCGCGATCACCGCAGAGGGCAGGCTGACCGCCCAGATAGTTCATCCAACCAACAGAGGTGTTCACGCACTGGGTAACCTGCAATCCGGCGTAAGCTGCAATACCTTCATCGGCCGAACACATTGCAACCTGCGTTTCCTGTGCAAAGCGATCCTGCAAAATACCCGGCACCGGTTCGGAATCGTCCAGCATAACATGGACGGTTTTCGTCAGTGTCTGCGTTGCATCCGTGTAAGTCATGGTGACGCTGAAATCCTCACTGGCTTTCACATAGATACCCGCCACGCTTGCGGAAATTTCAGAGAAATCGTAATGCAGCTGGCTTCGGCGTTGTTCCTCGGTTGCCGGGGTCAAATCGCCGCTGGTAAAGCTATATCCCAGCAATTCCACGTTATCGGGCAGCGTAATGTCCGCGCTGCTGCCGTTGGCGGGATACATAACCTGCATACTGATAGGCACGATGGCGTAGTCCTCGCCATCCATGTGCGGGAATGCAGCGGTCGTGCTGTCCGCATCCAGCAGCGTATCATCAAGTGCTACCTGCTGGAAAGAATCATCACTGACACCGCTGTAATCCTCATCACCCCAGCCTTCAATGCTGATTTTGGTTTCACCAATCAGTACCGGCAGGCCATAGGAATCCAGATAATATCCGGTCGGTGCCTGCGTCAAGCTGGGGTACATCTTATGCCAGATTTCGTACAGTTCATCACTGCCGCCAGTGTCGCCCTCGGTTTCAAGTTCCTGTTGTGGGGCATCCTCATCCGGGGATTCATCGGCTGTTTCCGGGATTGCGATACTGTTGGTATCGCTTTCGGCTTTTGCTTCCTGCATTGCCGACTGTTCCGGCGTTGCGACCACAATCGGTTTTGCGCTGTCCTCCGCCAGTGCCCCATAGGGAAGCATACCGCAGCACATCATCGCCGCCATGCAGAGGGCTGTAACGCGCCGCCTCATTTTGAATTTGTGATTCATTGCACACAAGTCCTTTCTTTGTCAAATTTCATCTATATAAAAACAGCGCCTGTGGGTACAGACGCTGGAAAGCCAATAAAAAATCCCGGCATTGCTGCCGGGAAAAGCTATTATACGAATTGTCACTTAGTAGGAAAAGTAGCTGAGAAACTTCGGAAGTTCTGCTTCCGGCAGTGTTTCCATGATCCTCAGCGCCATGTACTCCGGGCGACTGATTGCAGGCAGGAACTGCCGCGCATAGACTTTGCCTACGCGGGCACTGCCGACATCACGGATCATCCCTTTTTCGCTTAGTTTCCTCATCAGAGGGTAAATCGTTCGCGGATGCCACGAACCTTTGTATTGCTCGGTGATCTGGCCTAGAACCTGCTGCCCTGTAATGGGTTGCCCGGCGTTCCAGATAATCTGCATAACTTTCATTTCGGACTCGTTCAGCCTTGTCTTTTTTCGTTCCATGTTTATGACCTCACTGAAAAGTTACTGCCCAATAGGTATACTGTCCTGCTTCCGTGCTGCAAAACCAGCATCCGATTCCTATGCTGGAATAGTTGGGCGACACGATGCTGGCATAGTGGTCTTGGCTGCTCTGCCATGCAGCACAAACGCTGCTTGCGGATGCGAACGGACCGGCAGCAATAATCTCACCGCAGACGGCACCGGAATGGTCGAACGAACCGCCAGATGCAAAGCTGTCACAACGGGAATTGGCAATGGAGCTTAAACCGCCGTCTACGGCAAGCGCAGGCAGCCCAACTGCGGCACGCATTGCGTTAATGTTTTCCGCCACTGCCCAGTAAGCCGAATCGGAACTGTCGATGCTCCACCACTGGTCAGTCCCTGCTGCAAGGTCAAAGGGAACGGCACCATAGGTCATGGAAACTTGTTGCGATGTCTCCACTTGCTGTGCAGGAGCCGCGGTTGCGGTGGGAGCTTCGGTAGGAATCGGTGTAGGTTTCGCAGCCGGGGCTGCGGTGGGTTCCGGTGTTGCGGTAGGCTCTGCTGTTGGCACCGGCGTAGGATCAGGCGTTGGTGCGGGAGTGGCAGTCGGCGTTGCTTTGCTGCTGGTTTCCGGCGTGACCTCCACCAGCGCACTGCTTTCGGGTGTCTCAACGGTTGTCGGTTGCTGCGCAGAGCATCCGCATAGGGCAGCAACCATAAGAGTCAAAATCAACATAGATTTTTTCATTCGATTCCTCACAATCTATAAAGGTAAGTGTACAGCGCGGACGCGGCGCAAATCAGGAAATTGCCCGTCCACATAAGCAGCTGCGGCAGCGCAATCGGGCTGATCAGGAATGCAACGGCGGCAGAAGCTGCTGCTTCGCCATAGCAGCCATCCAGCAGCGCCAGCACTGCGGCCGCGCCGCCAAGGAGCGAAACCAACCCACCAACTGCACCTACAATCCCGTACAGGAGATTGAGGATAAAGCCAGCGGCAAAGAGTACCAGCACGACCGGCACCGCAAGGATTCTGAAAATCCAGAGTAAAGCGACATTTTTTCTAAGTTGAATCAGCATAATTTCCACCTCCACCTTCATCATACAGGAATGATTTTATTTTGCAAGGCTGTCGATTTACCGTTCCAATTCATCATCCGATTGAATCAGTGCATCCTCCGGTTCTTCTTCCAGTTCTTCCGCTTCACCCTCAATGATGGGTGCATCATTGCCTACATTCAGCAGGGCATCCAGTTCGGCAAGGCGGGCACTTTTATCGCTCAGTTCCTGCTCCTGCAAGAACGGCTGCTTCAGTTCTTCCTCTGCATTGGCGAGCTGTTTTGTAAGCTGTTCCAGACTGCCATGCAATCGGCTCAAGTCCTGCGGCAGAGCGGAAACTACATTTTGGAAGCGAATCATATTGCCGGCAGCGTCATTTCCGAGTTCTGTCGTGTGCGTTGCCTCGCCAACAAGGTGGGCATGGAATACCTTTTCCAGCGGCTTATACTCGACTGTGATTTCAAAGCCAGCATAATGACCTACCGGCACAGGTTTCGTTGCCCGTACTGCTGCACCGACAAGCCCCAACAGCGCCTTGCCTGCATCCTCGCGCTTATCGTAGGTTTTCCCGTCCAATTCGATAGAGAAAATGAGCTTCTTATCGGCATCATAAGACTGGTGTTCTTTTGCTGTCTGAATATCCTGCTCAAATGCACGGATTCGATGCTCGGTTCCTTTGATTTGGCGCGGGAAAGCCACGGCTACCGCATCTTCCAATCGGTAATGCTGGCTGGTGTAGGCAGCTTTTAGGGTTCGCAGCCGCGCCACTTGAATGTCCAAGTCCATCTTTTCCTTGATCATGGGGTTACCCGCTGCCAAAGCCTTGACTTCGGCATAGGTGAGCGCAGCTTCGTCCAGATCCTCGCAGCTGCGGGCTGGGGATTTTGACGTCATAATCTGCGAAATAAACTTCTGTTTATTCTCGACAAGCTGCCAGCTGTACGCATCAAAAGTTGACTCTGTAACGTAAATAAATATGGACACTTCTTTGTTCAGGTTGCCTTGACGCACCATGCGTCCGTTGCGCTGGGCAATATCAGCAGGTCGCCATGGGCAGTCCAGATGGTGCAACGCAATAAGCCGTGTCTGTACGTTGGTACCAGCGCCCATCTTCTGGGTGCTGCCCATCAGGACGCGCACAGTTCCGTTTCGGACTTTTCCAAATAGTTCAGCTTTTTTTGTTTCGGTATCCGCATCATGGATGAACTGCACTTCCTCTTTGGGGATGCCCTTGGCAACCAGCTTATCGCGCACATCGTTGTATACGTCAAAGCCGTCCTCCTTGGGGGTGCTGAGGTCGCAGAAAATCATCTGAGTGGAGCGCTGCTCCTTGGTCTTTTCCCATATCTCATATACCTTATCCACACAGGCGTTGGCCTTGCTGCCGGGGTCATCCGGCAATAAAGGGTTCATGAGCCGCTGGTCCAGTGCAAGTTTTCTGCCGTCATTGGTGATGCGCAGCATATTATCTTCCGTGGGCTGCACTTTTCCGCTTCGGACCTTTTCGGCGCGGTCTGCCAAGCCTTTGACCATTCTTTTCTGGACTTCACTTGGCTGTAACACCACATTGGTGGGCTTGCCGCCCACCAGTTCCGGCACCGGCAAATGCAGCATATCGGCGGTCTGAATGTCCGCAGACATCTTAAAAAGGCTCATGAGTTCCGGCAGATTATAAAATCGCGCGAATCTGGTTTTTGTGCGGTATCCTGTACCAGTTGGGTTAAGCTCAATCGCTGTAATGCTTTCCCCAAAGGTCGATGCCCACGAATCGAAGTTGAGCAAGCCCTCTTTTTCCAACAAGCCCCTTTGCAGATAGCGCATCATGACGTACATTTCCGTCATGGAGTTAGATATGGGTGTACCGGTCGCAAACACGATACCATGCCCACCGGTCACCTCATCAAGATACATACACTTCATCAGCATATCACTGCTTTTCTGGCTTTCCGTCTGGGAAATGCCCGCCACGTTGCGCATTTTGGTGGCAATCATGGCGTTTTTGAAATAATGTGCCTCATCCACCATCAGGCTGTCCACGCCCAGATCCTCAAAGGTGACGACGTCATCCTTGCGCTGCTGGTCGTTGAGCTTGTCCAGCTTTTTCTTGAGCTGCTTCCGTGTCCTCTCCATCTGTTTGATGGTAAAATTCTCGGCACGGGAGCTTTTCAAAAGTGCGATTTGGTCAATAACATCGTCGATCTGCCTTTGCAGGTACATCTGTTGGCGCTCCGCCGAAAGTGGGATTTTCTCGAACTGACTGTGCCCGATAACGATGATGTCATAGTTGCCGGTCGCAATGCGGGCGCAGAATTTCTTGCGGTTTTCCTTTTTGAAATCGGTTTTCTTTGCTACCAGAATTTCCGCGTTCGGATAGAGCAGGAGCGCTTCGGATGCCATCTGCTCGGTCAAATGGTTGGGAACAACAATCAGCGTTTTACTGCAAAGCCCCAGTCGTTTCTTCTCCATGGCACTGGCCACCATTTCATACGTCTTGCCCGCACCCACTTCGTGCGCCAGCAGGACATTGTTGCCGTACAGCACATGGGCAATGGCGTTCAACTGGTGCGGGCGAAGGGTGATTTCCGGGTTCATGCCCGGAAATTTCAGGTGACTGCCATCGTACTCGCGGGGACGCAGCGCGTTAAATTTTTCATTGTAGATGGCGACCAATCGCTGGCGGCGTTCCGGCTCCTTGAAAATCCAGTCTTGGAACTGCTCACAAATCTGGCGCTGCTTTTCCTGTGCAGCCTGCGTCGCCTCTTTGTTCAGTACCCAAGAAACACTTCCGTCAGCTTCCGTAACTTTATCCCGAATTTGGGTAGAACGCAGGTTCAGGGCATTCTCCGCAATCAGGTAGGCGTTGGCGCGGTTCGTACCGTAGGTCACCGTTGCTTTGATATTGCCGTCACCAAATTTTTTGTTGGTAATGGCCCAGCTGCCTGTATACGCTGCGAACTCCACTTTGACCATCCGCCGTGTATAGTAGGGCGCATCCAATAGTTCCTCCAAAAACTGCTGCACATACTCAGCGGGAATCCAAGTAGCACCAAGGCGGACGCTGATTTCACTGGCTTCCAAGTCCTTGGGCTGCACCTTTTCAAGCGCAGCCACGTTTATTTGAAACTGCGGGTCATTCGCCGCTACTGCCTTTGCTGCCTGCAGTTTTTCACGGACATTGCCGGATAGGTATTCATCGGCAGGCAGATAGATGGGATTTCCATTGGTATCGACTTTTACCGGGTCACGGAAGATAATGCCTGTAAGATCATTGATGATGGCTTCTGTGGTTTTTCCGGTCAGCTTGGACATATACCCCAAGTCAACGTGTCCCTGCTCGGAGAGACTGAGCGCCAGTGATTCCTCGGCGGTATCCACATGGTCAACTGCCTGTGCGGGACGGATCGTCCGTTTGGTGAACATATCCGTCTTGCCCTTGAAATTTCCCTCATCGTCCAGATCTTCCAGGGAGCAGAGCAGGAAGTAGCCGGAATCCTCGCGGAATGCGGATGCCGTGCCACGGCTGTTGATAAGCCCATATTTCTTGCGGTAGGCATCGTATTGGTCGTTCAGACGGGCTTGCAGCTTTTGAATATACTCATCCGGAAAGTTTTCCAGCTGGGCATCGATCAGCTCACGGCAGGTATCCCGCAGGGGCACCAATGCGCGGATGCGGGCTAACGCGGTCTCTCCGCCCTTTACCACACGCATCTTGGAATTTTCGCGGTAGTAAATGACGTCATCCTTTACCGTATAACTGAAATTGCGCACATTGGGGTCCGCATCAATGGTGCCGCTTTCTTCTTCGGCATATTCCTGTTCGTCCACTAATGTGTACTCGGCGTGTAGGGTAGAAAGCGCTGCATCCAGTTGCTCCGCCAGCGGGCTTTGCTCATTCGGCACACAGGTAGAGCGCATTCCATAGGGACCACTGACCATCTGCATTTCACCGCAGACCATTTCCGGGTGGTCGATGAAATACTGGTTCAGCGGGATTCCGTTTTCTGTTTCTCCAACGTGTATCCACGGTGCGTCCTTCTCCAAGACTCTGCCGCGTTTTTGCAGAAACAGAATGTCGGAGGTCACTTCCGTACCGGCATTGCTCTTGAACGTGGTGTTGGGCAGGCGTACTGCGCCGATCAGGTCACACCGCGCTGCGAGATATTGGCGCACGTCCTCGGATTTCTTATCCATCGTGCCGGAGGTAGTGATGAACGCCATAATGCCGCCGACACGCAGTTTATCTACCGTCTTGGCAAGGAAGTAATCGTGAATTTGGAAGTGCAGCTTATCATACCGGCGGTCGCTGACCTGATACTGTCCAAACGGCACATTGCCGATGGCAAGGTCAAAGAAGTTGTCCGGCAAGTCGGCTTTTTCATACCCTGTAATTTGGATTTTTGCTTTCTGGTAAAGCTGCTGCGCGATACGACCGGACAGGCTGTCCAGTTCCACGCCGTACAGCTTGGCATTGTGGGTATCGAACTTGCTGTGCCGGTGGCCGAAGAACGCGCCGACACCCATGCTGGGTTCCAGCACATTGCCGCCCACGCAGCCGATATGCTCCAAGGCACGGTACATAGCGTGAATCACCGCAGGCGGCGTGTAAAAGGCAGTCAGGGTGGATTCCCGTGCGGCAGTATATTCGTCCTCGGTCAGCAGGGCTTTCAACTGCTCGTACTCGGTATGCCAGTTATCTTTGCCGGGGTCAAAGGCATCTGCCAAACCACCCCAGCCAAGATAGCCAGCCAGAATGTCCTGTTCCTGCTCACTTGCAGGGGCACCACCGGATGCCATGCGCTGCTCGATTTCTTTCAGCGTGCAGATGGCCTGCACATTGGCAGCGAACTTTGCTTTTGCACCTTCCGGGATTTTCGGTTCATACGGTGCAAGGTAGTTCGTGCGGTCATACTCGGCAGGTTCCTCATGCGCGACAAGGCGGTCTACATCCTGCATGACCTGCGATACAAAGGTGGATTTTTCCGGTTCGTCTGCGCTAATTTCGGGTTCCTGTTCCTCGATTTCGTTGATGTCCACTTCCATCAGGGAATCAAAATCGAGTATTGAGAGAAATTTTCTGTTCATTTCTTCCAAAGAAGAAAACTTCTCTTGTGCGTACAGGGTATCGTCCACAAACTTGCTGATCGTGCAATGCTCCAGATCCGCATGGACCTGAATCGTATGCTGCTCGTCCTCGGTGGTGGTGTAGCCAAGACCGATTTGGGTAAGGTCGGAGAAATCCGGCTCTGTAATTTCAAACTCATCCTTGAGGTAGTCCTCGATGTAGGAGAGAGCCTGTTCTCTCTGCTCCTGCACCAGAGATTCACGCTGCTGCTCCGATAACACCATGCCGCCGTTATGGGGATTGGCGTCCAGCAGCTGTTGGAACTGTTCTCGGCTGACGGCGCGGCCTACCAGTGGGAAATCTTCATTGCGCAGGTGAACATCAAATTGTCCGATGCTCTCTACTGTAAACCGCTGGTCGTTTTCAAGGTAAACGGTACTGCCAACTTCACAGATGGGTTTCTTGTCAGGGATGGGTGGCGGCAGGGGTTTCGATTCTGCCTGCCTGTTTATCCATGCAGGCATCTTCTCGCGCTCTGCGTCCGTCAGGTAGCGGTCCATTCTGACAAGATATTCCAGCCGCTTGCCGACATCCTTCCACTTAAGCTTTTTCTCATACCGCAGGTCATCCTTGAAATCGTAAAGGATGCTGAATCCTTTACCGTCAAAATTGACGAAGCCGCTTCCACCATCAGCAAACGTCCAAGAGAAACCGCCGATGCCGTACTCTTTTTTTAGGAACGCAACGGTTTCCTTTTCCGTTTTCTCCTGCTGGAAATGGTTATAGATGCGGTACTTGCCGTCCTCAAAGACGCTGCCTCTTGTAATGATGACGTTCACATCATCTTCCGTTATGTGACTGCCATCGTCCGGTTGGGGCTCTTTGTAGTGGTATGTGGGCAGGGTCGCTTTGATTTTTGCATCCTGTTCTTCCTCGGAATAGATGTCGTCCACTTCCAACGTGCCCACTTCATCGCCGCGAGAAGCATTTTCCGGCAGGTCAAAGGACAGCTGCTCGTCCTGACTGATAGCTTTTTTCGGGTCAATGGCTGCGATAAGTTCGTGGTTATCGACCAGTGCAGAGATAGCAGCAGTAACGCTATGCCACGACAGATGCGATTCCGCGCTGCGGGTCAGGTAGGACCCCTGCCAGACAAGCAGACCATTGCTTTCTTTATAAAATCCAACGCGGGTATCATCTTCCAGCAGAAGCTCCGTAAACACAACCTTGTAGCTTTCGCGGATATAGCGAAGTCGGTCGATCAGCAGCGGTGTTTTACTGAAAAAGGAAAGGATGTCCGCATTGGAAGCGCGCGAGGTCGTGTCTGCTTTCAGCAGGGACGGCAGCAGTTCTGCCGGAAATTCGGGCAAAGAAAAAGCGGAGGGCGATGGTTCGCTCTCCGCAGCTGCGGGTTCTTCCGTTATACTTCGTACAGCATCGGAAGGATCATTTCCTCCGCCTGTTGCTTCAGGCTGTTGCACATCTGCGCCCAGCCCAGCGGGTTTGTCTTGCGGTCGGGCATCTGCGCTTTCTGCATCAGGTCGTGCAGCGTCTTGTCCACCATCTGCTGTGCGTCCAGTCCCATCTTGCGGCAGCTCGGCAGCAGCGTTCCCTTCAGCATCATCTGGTCGCACAGGTTCGGCTCGTTCTGCTCCAAGTAGTCCAGCCGCATCCTGCCGTACCGGTTCAGGTTGGTTTTCTTGGCTTTCGGCAAGCTCAGGTTCGGAATCTGGTATCCGATTACGTTCGTGTACATCATCTGTGACAGCCTCCTCTCGACTGGTCGTTTGTGTGGGTGATTGAGTATCTGTATTATGCACTGGTTCAGCCTGAATTGCAACACTGTCGCGGGCAAGCTGCATAACTTCGTGCCCCAGTTCATCCAGCAAAGGTTCTGCTGCTGCCTGCACATAGCCGCCCAAGCAGAGGGAGATTCGGCTGGTATCAAACTGGGGGACATTCTGAAAAGCCGGGAAATCTTCTTCGCGCACCGGGATGCCCAAACGGATGCAGATCATGTACAGGGTGCTTTGTGCAGCAAGTTCCTGCAAGATGAATCGCTGGTCTTCCGGGTGGCTCCAGCCCAGTGTGCTGTCCTCAATGGAGCCTGCCATGACACGATTGGCACGGTCGGACAGCGAAATGACTTGCTCGGTTGCCCGATCCATTAAGCTGCCCACGGAGTTGACCTGCATAAGAAGTGGCCGGATGGCATCTGTCACTTCCCACGGGGCAGCAGCTTTGTCACCAGTAAGAACCGTGTCTGTCATGGAGAACACTCGTTTGGCAGTGGGTACACCCTGATGGCGTTGCAGGATGATGATGCTTTTACTGCCGTACATAACCTTGCGGTGTGCCTGCTCATTCCAGTATTTCATGGTAGCGCAGGCGGTGGCATCGGGGCGCTGGGCGTGGATCAGCAGCTGGTTCAGGTAGGTGGTATGGTAGTTATGCGCTGCCGTATACAGGAACCGCCGCCATTTTTCCGGTGAGGCTGTGACCTGTGTAGCGGTCTGCTGCGCCAACTGGAAAATATCTTGTGGATTTGGCATTGCTTTACCTTTCCGGTTCGTCCTGAACCTGTTCTTTTTGGCGCTGGGCTTCGACTTCATGCAGTTCCGGCAGCAGATAGCTTACATCTTTGAATCCTACCGGGTCAACATACCAAGCTGCTTCCTTGCCATCCCGCTGCATAACAACCACATCGCTGACCGAAAGCGAATGCATTGTTTTTGCGCAGGGGCGGGATCTCAAGTTGAAATCCCGAAAGCATCTTTCCAAATCGTAACCAGTCGGCATATTGCCAATATAAACGCTGCGGTAATCGGATGCGTTTAATTTTTCCTTGGCGTAGTCGTAGGGCATAAACTTGCATTCGTTTCTTCCCTCGGATATTTGGAAAATTTGTAGTTTATCCAGTTGATTGCCGGGCTGCGGATGCTCCGGCTGCACATAGCAGCCGCGCTTAAAATTCTCCACTGCATATTTTCGGATTGCACAGCTGCGGGTACCCACATACAAGTTGCCACTGTCGATGTTTCTTATCGTCCTGAATTGCTGCGTTCCGTCCGCATAAGTTTCAATAATTCTCTGTCCATCTCGAATCCAGAACAGATGCTCATTGTTCTTGTCTGTAAAACGCGAAAACTTCAAATCACTACATATGTCATTTGGGACGCGCCATTCGGTAATGTGCATATCATTACTACGCAGTTGCATTGCGAGTGAATCATCAAAGAGCCGAATTCGATCTACACCGACTACTTCAATAAGGTCCCTTGCTATTGCGTAAAGCAGCTTATCATTGACATCTGAGCGAGGGCCATAGAAATCATCCGACAGATAATTTATACCCCTGCGTATTTCCACGATTTTCAGCGGACCGCGCGGATTGTTACGGGCGATGCCAATCGTCAAACGTGCATAAGGACAGCCTGTAATGTAATCGAAAGCGGTTTCATAATTGTAAGGCTGTTCTCGCAATTGTTGGTAGCGCACTTTTACGTCAGCAAGATTGGTGTAACATTCTGTTGGTAACCGCTTATCGTACAGTTTCGGCATGTCCCATGCCAGTGCATCGGGAATAAGAAAGTAATAATAGCTTTTCATTTCAGCGTTCCTCCCGTGCTTGCTCATGAGCCATCTGTCGAAAATAGCTTTCCAGAATTTTCAAGATGCGGTTTTCCATCTGCTGCTTTGTGCAGCCGGTCGGAAAATACTGCGCCACCTTGCTGACGTTGATGTTCAACACCGGCTCACGCGGCGCAACGCTCGGTTTCTGCGCCGACATAATTTCTTCCAACTTGTCCGGTGTCAGGGTTCCTTCTTTGCTGGCTGCTTTCAATTTCTGTGCTTGCGAGAGGGATGGGGTGCAGTCCTGTGCTTCAGCAAAATCGAGGAAACTCTGCTGCTCGTCTGGGGTCAGGTAGGAAAGTTCAACAGCGGGGTTGAATTTCAGGGTGCCACTGTCCACTTTCTTTTGCAAGTCAGGAACGAGGCTGTTAAGGCGAACATACCGTCTTACTTGCGTACCACTATCTCCGGCTTGTTGCCCGACTTCATGGGCGCTTTCCAACTTCCAACCAACTTGGTTGGAAGTTTCTTGGCGGCGTTCTCCTTGATGACTAATGGCTTCCAACTTCATCGCATACGCCCTAGCTTTTTCCATCGGGCTGATATGTTCTCGCTGGATATTGGCATCCACCATGTCGATGATGGCTTGGTCGTCATCAACATTCCGCACCTGCACCTTGATTTTATCCAGCCCTGCAAGCTGCGCTGCATGAAAGCGCCGATGCCCGGAGATGATTTCATAGCCACCCTCGGCGCGGGGGCGCACGGTCAGGTTGGTAAGTACGCCGTTTTCCTTGATGCTGTCCACCAACTTCTGCATATCTTCATCGTCACGCACCTCGAAAGGGTGATTGACGAAAGGATGCAGTTCAGAAAGCGGTACTTCCGTTACTAGGTCGCCGCTTTCTCGTTGGCGGTCAGCCTCTGAGGAAAACATATCAGCGATC
>ERZ870052.537-NODE-537-length-14943-cov-6.444101_pt1 | contig 14943 bp, 12 predicted proteins | sample MGYA00520889_ERZ870052 | MGnify/ENA primary metagenome ERZ870052 (study PRJEB32232, sample SAMN07284988) | human gut metagenome | biome: human-associated habitat; material: feces | host: Homo sapiens | place: Tanzania | collected 2014-08-14 ...
TTTAGGGAAGAAGAATCGAAGCAGCCCATTTGTATTTTCGTTTGTGCCTCTCTGCCAAGGAGCATGTGGCTTTGCAAAATAAATGGGAGCTTTGAAGTGCTCTTCCATCTGTCGAAATAAGGAAAATTCGGAGCCATTGTCTAAAGAGATGCTTTTAACAGGAAGTCCGTCCAGTGCTTTATAAATTGCGCTGGCGGTTTCATCCGGGCGGCGTGTAAGTACCCGTGCAGCAGCCAAATACCGCGATTTTCGGTCTACCATCGTAGCGGCAAAGCCTTTGCCGACACCGCCATAGATGGTATCACCTTCCCAGTCACCGATTCGAACTCTGTTGCGGATTTCCTCCGGCCAGTCTTCGATTCGGTGGTCAGGATGAATCGTATTATAATTGGCATTTCGCGTCTGTATGCGTTTTCCGCGCCGCCGAAGATGCGTCTTCCGGGAAAAACCGGTCAATTTTCGCTGCGCCAGCCAACGGTAGATCGTTGTATGGGCGATGCGGTCATCTGGATGTTCTGTGTTCCAGCGTCCGGCGATCGCTTCGGGAGACCAGTAAAGGGAAAGCTTATCCTCAACATAGCTGCGAATCTCAGTACCTTCTGCAAGTCTGGATGCCGGATGGCATTTCCGACGACGCAGGATATACAAGATGGTAGCTCTCCAATGATGATAGCCGCCGTTCTTGTTCTGGTTTCGACGAAGCTCTCTGCTTACGCTGGACGGCGAACGACCGAGTTCTCTGGCAATTTCTCGAATACTTTTTCCTTTTTTCTTCAGTTCCTCTAGCTTTATTCTTTCAATTCGTGTAAAATGAGTGTACGACAACATAGCAGACGACCTCGTTCGTAAGATTTTGTGTGGTAACTCTATTTTACACGAAGTCTGCTATGTTGTCTTTACTTTTTTACTGTTGCACTTGATATTATAATCTGTCAGGCTCCCTCCCAGAGGGAGCTGGCAAGCCCGCTAGGGCTTGACTGAGGGAGTTCCCTCCCCGTGAAAAAGTAGTTCCGAAACGCCCGCAGGCGTTTCGGAACTACAAATAAAAATATTCTTTCCGCTGATTATGGCTAGAGCGAAGCGGAAGCCATTCTAAACCGTCATGCTCCCGGTGGTCTCCACCACAAAATCCGCGCTTTCGGCTATGCCGTACTGGGCAAAATAGCCCTCCTCCAGCGGCACCCACCGGGCGGAAAAATCGGCGTAGCGTGCGCCCTCCCGCGCCTGTAAGCGCCGGGTCTGCTCGGCTTTGGTGCAGGTCACAAAGACCCGCAGCGTCTCGTAGGGGCGCAGCAGCGGGTGGTGGCTGTAGCTGCCCTCTAAGATGACCACCGGCTGCGCAGGCAGTTGCACCGGGGGCAGATACCCGCCCTCCCGGCAGCTGTACGCCCGGTAGGCCACCGTCTGCCCCGCGTAGGCCGGGCGCAGCGCCTCGTCCCGCAGGCGGCTAAGGTCCATGTTGGCGCAGGGGGTGTGCGCCCAGTCCGGGATGCGCCGGGCGGGCGGCAGATAGAAATCGTCGGTGCGCAGCAGGGTGCAGCCGGTAAACTGCGCCGCCAGCGCGTTGGCAAGGGTGGTTTTACCACTGCCGCAGCGGCCGTCCAGTGCCAGCACCAGCGGGCGGGTGGGCTTTTGCGCCAGCGCGGCGCTAAGCAGCGCGGACAGGGTGGGCATGGTGATGGGTGTGGGCATGGGTTTGGCCTCCTTGGCAGGGGTGCGCCCCAAGGGGCAGACCCGATAATATCCCAATTATACCACGACTGCCGCCGGAAGGGTAGCGCGGTCGCGGTTTGCCATAAATAACTTTTTTGCCATAAAGGCTTGACACAGTCCGCTATGCTGTGGTACACTACTGACGTTAGAAACAACTAACCACATGAAACCCGACCAGCAGTGCCCGCAGTCCGGGCGTGCTGCTTCTTTTTTGAAGTTGAGGTTAGCTATATCTTACTTATAACAGCCCGGCACCCGGGGCACACTGACCCCGACACCGCCGCCCGAACTGCCGCCAAAGGAGAACCGCCATGGAGCGTGATTTTGAGACCGTAATGATCGAACAATGTGCCCCGGTACTGGCTGGGCTGAAACCTGCGGGGCTGTTCCGCTACGAAACGCGCGACCGTGCCGACCTTGCCCGGCGGGTGGCGGGCTGGAATGCCCAGCTGAACCCCAAGGGCTTGCAGGTGCGGGTGCTGCGGGGGTGCATTGCCACCCGGCAGTATCTGGTGTACGTCTACCGCGCCGCCAAGCTGCAAACCGTGCTGGCAGATGCCGCTGTGCGCAGCTTTTTGGCCCGGGAGGGCTACCGTCTGCCGGAAGATGCAGCGGACTGCGGCGTGTTGCTGGACCAGCTCAGCCTGCGTCTGTGCTGTGCGGCAGAGGCAGCGGATTTCCCGCATGAGATCGGGGTATTTCTGGGCTATCCGCTGGAAGACGTGGAGGGATTTATCCGGCACCGGGGCAAGTGCTTTACCTGCTGCGGGTGCTGGAAATCCTACGGCGACCCGGCTGCCGCGCAGCAGCACTTTGCCCAACTGGCCAAGTGCACGGCGGTATATCTGCGGCTGTTCCACAGCGGCACGCCCATTTTAAAGCTGGCGGTGGCCGCCTGAAAAATTGCTATTCTCTTTTCAAATACTCTCTTTTATCCTGGCAACTCTCCTATGCATCCGACACAGGAGAGAGCGATCCTCCTTTTTACACATGACCGCCCGGTGCAGCTTTGACCCCTGTGCCGGGCGGTCGTGCGTTTCTCTCGTCATCCTGCCCTATAAAAGGGCAAAACACCCCTTAAAAATGTAAACATTGGCTAACTTTACTTCAAAAAATAGAGTTAGTCATTGATGATTTTGATAAAAATGCGGGGCGATGCTGGCATAAATTTTGTTTGTTCATATAAACTAACTGTAAGATATGAAAAATCTATTGACAAGATTGGTTAGCAGAGGTAAACTGTCTACGCTGATAGTTACGGCTGACTAACCACCGCAGCATCACATATTTTTCTATGGAAGGGGAGCACAGCGATGATGCCTTTGACGATGACAAAAGCAGGCGAGACCGTCACCATCCGCAAGATCAGCGGCAAGGACGAGGTGCGGCTGCATCTGGCCGAGTTAGGGTTCGTGGTGGGCAGCGAGGTGACCGTGGTCAACGAGATCGCGGGCAACCTGATCGTGCAGGTCAAACAGAGCCGTCTGGCACTGGATAAGACTATGGCAAGCCGCATCATGGTGGCCTGAGCAGCGCCTTCCCGGTGCTGCATGAAATAACGCAAGGGAGGAACGAGTACGATGAAAACACTGAAAGACGTAAAGGTGGGCGAGACCGCCACCGTGGCACGGCTGCACGGCGAAGGCCCGGTGAAGCGCCGCATCATGGATATGGGCATCACCAAGGGCGTGCAGATCTATGTGCGCAAGGTGGCGCCGCTGGGCGACCCCATGGAGCTGACCGTGCGCAACTACGAGCTGAGCGTGCGCAAGGCCGACGCTGAGATGATCGAAGTGGTCTGATAAGACCAAAGGGAGGAAAGGTATCCGCAATGAGCATTAAAATTGCACTGGCCGGCAACCCGAACTGCGGCAAAACGACCCTGTTCAACAACCTGACCGGCTCCAACCAGTACGTGGGCAACTGGCCCGGCGTTACTGTGGAAAAAAAGGAAGGCAAACTCAAGGGCGACAAGGACGTGATCATTCAGGATCTGCCCGGCATCTACTCGCTGTCCCCCTACACGCTGGAGGAGGTCGTCTCCCGTAACTACCTTGTGAAGGAGAAGCCCGACGCCATCCTGAACATCATCGACGGCACCAACATCGAGCGCAACCTCTACCTGACCACCCAGCTCATCGAGCTGGGCATCCCGGTGGTCATGGCTGTGAACATGATCGACTTGGTGCGCAAGAATGGTGACACCATCGACCTGAAGAAGCTGAGTGCAGAGCTGGGCTGTCAGGCAGTGGAGATCAGCGCCCTGAAGGGCGAGGGCACCGAGGCCGCCGCAAAGGCTGCCGTGGCCGCCGCCAAGGCCGCCAAGACCGGCGAGCTGCCCCATGTGTTCACCGGCAGTGTGGAGCATGCCATTGCCCACATCGAGGAGAGCATTCAGGGCAAGGTGGAGCCGCGCTTCCTGCGCTGGTACGCCGTTAAGCTGTTCGAGCGGGACGAGAAGGTGCTGGAGGAACTGAAGCTGGACAAGGCACTGGTGGAGCACATCGACGAGCACATCCGGGACTGCGAAACCGAGATGGACGACGACGCCGAGAGCATCATCACCAACCAGCGCTACGCCTACATCAACACCGTGGTGCACAAGGCGGTGAAGAAGAAGGCCCGCAAGGACAACCTGACCGTCTCCGATAAGATCGACCAAATCGTCACCAACCGCGTGCTGGCACTGCCCATCTTTGCAGTCATCATGTGCGTGGTGTATTACATCGCCGTTTCCAGTCTGGGCGGCATCGTGACCGACTGGACCAACGACACCCTGTTCGGTGCATGGATCCAGCCCGGCGTGCAGACCCTGCTGGAAAATGCCGGTGCAGCAGACTGGGTAGTCTCGCTGGTAGTGGACGGCATCATCGGCGGTCTGGCAGCGCCCATCGGCTTTGCCCCGCAGATGGCTATCGTGTTCTTCTTCCTGTCCATTCTGGAGGACTGCGGCTACATGGCCCGTGTTGCCTTTATCATGGACCGTCTGTTCCGCCGCTTTGGTCTGTCCGGTAAGAGCTTCATCCCCTTCCTCATCTCCTCCGGCTGCGGCGTGCCCGGCATCATGGCCACCCGTACTATTGAGAACGAGAAGGACCGCCGCATGACCATGATCACCACCACCCTGATCCCCTGCGGCGCAAAGCTGCCGGTCATCGCCCTGATCGCAGGCTTCCTGCTGGGTGGTGCATGGTGGATGGCACCTGTGATGTACTTTGCAGGCATTGCACTGGTGGTCATCTCCTGCATCATCATGAAAAAGAGCAAGGCCTTTGCGGGTGACCCCGCTCCCTTCGTTATGGAGCTGCCCGCTTACCACATCCCCTCTGCCAAGGGCGTTCTGCTCCATGTGTGGGAGCGCGTGTGGGCCTTCCTGAAGAAGGCCGGTACCATCCTGTTCCTGTGCTGCGCCGTTATGTGGTTCCTTGCAAGCTTCGGCATTGCAGATGGCGTGTTCGGCCTTGTGGAAACTGAGGACAGCTTCCTTGCCGTCATCGGCGGCGTTCTGGCTCCCATCTTTGCGCCTCTGGGCTTTGGTACTTGGCAGGCCGTTGCCTCCTCTCTGTCCGGCTTTGTGGCAAAGGAAGGCATCGTGAGCACCATGGGTGTTCTGGCCGGTCTGGGCGAGGTGGAGGAGTACCTCACCGATATGCACGCTGCCTTTGCACAGTTCTTCCCCACCAGCATTGCAGCCGTGTCCTTCATGGTATTCAACTGCTTCGATTCCCCCTGCCTTGCAGCCATCTCCACGATGGCGCGTGAGATCGGCGGCGGCAAGAAGCTGGTCTACGCTCTGCTGTACCAGAACATTCAGGCATGGCTGGTGGCTCTGATGGTCTACCAGCTGGGCGGTCTGATCACTGGCGAGGTTGCCTTCAACGCTTTCACCGTGGTTGCCGTCATCGTACTGGTGGGCTACCTGTACGCTCTGTTCCGCCCGGACCAGAACGCAAAGCACGCACAGGCTGAGCGCGAAGCCGGCCGCAGCGTTGGACAGAAAGCGTAACCCTTTATGACCACAAATCTTACCCTCGGAACGACCGATATTATCGTGCTGGTGGTGCTGGCAGTGCTTGCCGTAGTTGCCGTACGCATGGTGATGGGGTTCTTCCGACACTGAATCAAACAAAAAGGAGTGGCGCATGATGACCGCATGGTTGATGGCAAATTTGGTAAATATCGTGGTAGTGGGCATCGTCCTGCTCCTGCTGGTGCTGGACGGACGCTCGATCTGGAAAACCCTCAAGCGGGGCGGCAGCTGCTGCGACTGCGGCTGCTCCGGCAATTGCAGCTGCTGCGGCGGCTGTGCACACAGCACCGTAAAGCAATAAAAAGTAACCGCAAGGAGCGCGGGCTGAAACTCTCGGCTCGCGCTCTTTTTTAGGTAAAATAAAGTTAGCTTGTGATAACACCGGGCAAGCCCCGGCGCGTAAAAAGGAGAGTGACCGGTATGCAGCTGACCGCAGCGCATCTGCGCTATCTGCTGGCCATCTACGAGGTAAGCCGCACCCATCTGGACATCAGCTCCCGCAGCATTGCGGAAAAGCTGGGGGTGACAAAGCCCTCGGTGGTGCGCATTCTGAACCTGCTCATGGAGCAGGGCATGATCGTAAAGGAATACTACGGAAAAATCTACCTGACCGACCGCGGCATCTGGGTGGCAAAGCGGGTGCAGCAGGAGCTGGACGCCATTCTGGCGCACTTCCCGCCGGTGAGCGGGGAACTGACCAGCGAGGAGCAGTGGAACGCCGCCCTTGCCATGACCAGCGCCTTGCCCCAGCGCCTTTTCACCGCCGACTATGAGCGGATGGTGGAAGGGGAAGAGACTTGCGCCGCAGGCGGGACGATTTGAAATGCACTGCCACGCGGGGAAAGTTTTTGCTTGCCGCAAACGGGCAAGGACGCTCCGCTGGGCCAGAGGCAGGGAGGGGTGTTCCGAGTCCCCCCTCCCTACCTCTGGACTCCACCCACCCCGCAACGGGCCAAGGGCTACTCGCCCTTGACAATCCTAAAGAAGTGGGCTCCCACCGGAAAAAACTGAAGATTCACGCCTGTTCGGCGTGAAGATCTTTTAACCGTTTTTTCCGGCTCCGCCGATTCAAAGCCCCTCAGTCGCTGCGCGACAGCTCCCCCCAGGGGAGCAAGCGCACCCACAAGCTTTGCGCTTTTTGCTGGAAACTTTGCCGCCATGCCAAGGCCTCTCCCTTTGACAGACTTCCCCCGGTCGGGGGAAGATGTCGCGTAAGCGACAGAAAGGGGAACGAGGTGGATTTGCGAAGCAAAGACGGAGAGGGCGAGGCCGTCTTTTTACACATACGCACCCTATTTTATCCGAAAACGCTCCATAATGCAAGTGTTTTCGTTATTTTTTCAGGATGATGCAGGGCAGAGGGGCGGTTTCGGCCCAGTTGGCAAAATCACACACCAGAACGGTAAAACTTTTGAGCGGAAGTGCCCGGAGATATTCCAGCACCGTCTGCTTTTCGTCCGTGCCGATGACCTGCCCGCTGTAGAGGATGGCGCTCACCACGCCGCCCGGGCGCACCGCCTGCAAAGCGGCGTTCAGGGCCGGGATGCTGCTGCTTGCCGTGGAGAACACCGCGTGGTCGGCCCCGGGCAGCCAGCCAAAGTTGAACATCACCGCATCTGCCGTGCCGGGCTGCACAAACTGTAAAAGGTCTGCGTGGCTTTGGCAGTGCAGCTCATACCGGGCGGCAGGCACGCCCAGCTGCTCCAGATGCTTCCGGGTGGATGCAATGGCCTCGGGCTGGATGTCGAAGCCCAGCACCCTGCCCTCCGGGGCGGTGAGCCCGCACAGAAAGGCCGTGTCGCCGCCGTTGCCGCAGGTGGCATCGATGCAAAGGCGCGGGCGGCCCAGCCGTGCGGCTAAAAAGTCCTGCACGAACCGGACGGCTGTCAGGTCCGGGGTGCGGCGGCGCACCAGCTGCGGCCCCTCTGCTGCAAAGCCGAACCTTGCCCAGAACGCAAGCTCTGCCGCATCGGCGGGCAGCGGTGCGGTGAACACCGTGGCCTGCTCGCGGTCATATCCGGCAAAGCTGCGCAAGATTTCTTTTAAAAAATAGGAGCCGTAGCCTTTGCGCCGCCACTGGGGCTGGATGCAAAGGGCGGCGATGGCGGCCCCCTTCGGGGCCGGGGTCAGGGTGCAAAAGCCGATCTGTGTTTTCTCCTTGTAAAGGGCAAAGCCCTCCTTCGTGCGGTGCAGCTCCATGGTGTGTTCCCTCCTGAATCTGCTTCTAAAATAGCAAGTGCGGGGGCTGCTGTCAAGGGCAGAAAGTGTGTCTTTATTTCACAGTTTCTTCACTGCGCAAGCGATTGATTTTCACAATTGACAGGTACAATAAGGGCAGTTCAAAGGAGCATGGCTCCTGTGGGCAGATCCTCTACGGAAAGGAAGTATCAACATGGATAACGAGAACAAGTGGGAATATGATTATTCCTCTCAGAATAGACCCGAAGGCGGCACCGGCTATCCCAATGTGGGCAGCAGCGGCATGAATACCGCCAACCAGTACAATGACCCGCAGCCGGAGGCGCGCGCAGCAGAGCCTGAGACGGCCGGCGGAGCAGGCGGCACCACGCCGCCGGTACAGCCGGTGCAGCCGCAGACCGGCGCAAAGCCGCCCCGCAAAAAGAAGAAGGGCACCGGCAGGCGCATCGCACGCAATGCGGTGGCGCTGGTGCTGGCCGCAGCCATGGGCTTTGCCGGCGGCTTTGTGGGCGCAAAGTTCGGCGGCAGTGGTAAGGTGGTCATCCAGCAGGTGGCACCTTCCTCCACGGCAAGCAGCTCCGACAGCGCGGACAGCGGCATCACCGCAGCGTCCAGCACCGGCACCGGCCTGACCACCGAGCAGGTGGCCGATATGGTCAGCCCCAGCGTGGTGGTCATTACCACCGAGCAGGTGGTCTATTCCCAGTGGTCGTGGTACGGCCAGAATCAGGTGGAGAGCGGCGCCGGCAGCGGCGTCATCATCAGCTCGGACGGCTACATCCTCACCTGTGCGCACGTTGTGGACGGCGCTTCCTCCATCACCGTTACCATCGGTGACAAGGACTACACCGCCACCCTTGTGGGCGAGGATACCACCAGCGATATCGCGGTCATTAAGATCGACGCCGACGGCCTGACCCCCGCCACCGTGGGCAACAGCGACAGCCTGAAGGTGGGCCAGAGCGTGATGGCCGTGGGCAACCCGCTGGGTGAGCTGGGCGGCACCGTCACCGGCGGCATGATCAGCGCTTTGAACCGCAGCGTCACCATTCAGGGCAGCAGTTCTGTGAACACCATGTCCCTGATCCAGATGGATGCTTCGGTCAGCCCCGGCAACTCCGGCGGCGGCCTGTTCAATATGAACGGTGAGCTGATCGGCATTGTGAACGCAAAATCCTCTTCCAGCGACGCCGAGGGTCTGGGCTTTGCCATCCCCATCAACGACGCCATCAAGGTGGCGCAGGAGCTGCTGGAGAACGGCTATGTGACCGGACGGCCTTATCTGGGCATCACCTATCTGGCCGTTGAGGATGCACAGACCGCAGCCCAGCTGGGCGTGAACGCCTACGGCGTCTACGTTGTGGAAGTGGTCAAGGGCGGCCCTGCCGAGAAGGCAGGCCTGCAGGCCGGTGACCGCATCGTGAGCGTGGACGGCACCGAGATCGCCTCGAAAGACGACCTTGGCACCCTGATGCAGAAGCATGCCGCAGGCGACACCCTCTCCATCACCATCGCGCGTGAAGGCCAGATGCAGACGGTCAATGTGACGCTGGGCGAAAAGACGGCTTCCAACAGCTGAACAAAATAGAAAACAGGAGCGGATGAAAATTTTTCATCCGCTCCTGTTTTTTATATCTGCCCGAAGATGGTGGCACTGTAAGGCATCAGCACGGCCTCGTGCTCGTACACCCTTGCCGGGCCGCGCCACAGGCTGGAGGAAATGCCGTCGCTCAGCATCTGCCAGCGCCCAACCGGCAGCGGCACGGTCCTGCTGGCATCGGTGGGGTTGTAGAACACGCACAGCGCCTGCCATGCCGCACCGTCGCCCCACTGTGCGGGCAGGAGCCAGCCCACCAGCGGCTGCTCCAGCGAGAAAAAGCGCAGGGCATCCGGCGCGTGGGGGTCGGTGCTGGAAAGCCGCGGGAACCTTGCCCGCAGCGCCAGCAGGCCGCGGTAGTAGTCCACCAGTGCATGATATTTTTCGGCCCGCTCCCAGTCCAGCCGGTTCAGCGCAGGCGAGGAGCGGTAGCTGTTGCCCTTCCCTTTTTTGGTGCGGGCAAACTCCTCGCCCGCCTGCAGGAAGGGCAGGCCGAAGCTGGTCAGGTAAATGCCCGCCGCCAGCCGGTTCTGGGCAAGGGCTGTGCTGTCTGCCGCCGTGAACTCCGGCTTTTCGTACCGGACCAAAAGCAGCTTGTCCCACAGGGTGAAGTTGTCGTGGGCGGAAACATAGCTCACGATCTGGCTGGGCGCGTGGGGCGGCAGACGGTCGCTGCGGCACCATGCCGCCACCGCACCGCCGATGTCCCAGAAGCTGCCGGGCCTGCCCTCCACATAGCCCGGCTCCCGGGCGTTGAAGCAGCCGCCCTTGATGGTGTCGCGGGTGTCGTCGCAGAAGATGCCGATGCGCTCGTTCAGCATGGTAAGATTGGCCTTGTTGGCCTCGTACCGGTGCAGCTGGCTGCCGCCGCCCTGCCACGGCTCGCCGTACATCAGGATATCCCGCCCGCCGGGCAGCGCATCCAGCGCGGCGCGCACGGCGTTGATGGTCTCCACGTCGTACAGGCCCATCAGGTCGAACCGGAAGCCGTCGATGTGGTATTCCTGCGCCCAGTAGAGGATGGAATCGATCATATACCGCCGGGCCATGGGCCGCTCGCTGGCAAATTCGTTGCCGCAGCCGCTGCCGTTGGAAAAGCTGCCGTCCTCGTTCTGGCGGAAAAAGTAGCAGGGCACGGTATCGTTCAGCGGGTTCTCATTGCGGTACATGTGGTTATACACCACATCCATCACCACGCCGATGCCCGCCGCGTGCAGGGCCGCGATCATCTCCCTGCACTCCCGGATGCGCACCTCGCCGCGGGTGGGGTCGGTGGAATAGCTGCCCTCGGGCACATTGTAGTTGGTGGGGTCATAGCCCCAGTTGTACTGCCGCAGCAGCGGCTTTGCCTCGTCCACGCTGCCAAAGTCGAAAATGGGCATCAGCTGCACATACTTCACGCCCAGACGCCGGAGGTAGTTCAGGCAGGTGGGGTGGATGCCGTCCCCGTGCAGGGTGGTGCCCTGCTGGGTAAAGGCCATGAACTTGCCCCGCCATGCCGGGCGCACGCCGCTGGCAGCGTCCTGCGAGAAGTCGCGCACGCTCACCTCCCACACCGCGCGCTGCTCCGGCGGGATGACCGGACGCACATCCCGCTCCCACCCGGAGGGGGCGGTGCGGGCAAGGTCCACGATCATGCTGCGGGTGCCGTTCACACCGGCAGCGCGGGCGTAGGGGTCGCCGGTCTCGCGGCTCACGCCGTCCACCGTCACCGTAAAGGTGTAATAATGGCCGTGCTGGTCGCCGGGCAGATAGATGCTCCACACGCCCTGCGGCCCGCGCTCCAGCGGCAGGGTGCCCATGCACACGCCGCCATTGCCCTTGCGGTAAAGGTTCACACACACGCTCTGAGCTGTAGGTGCCCACAGACGCAGCCGCGTGCCGGAGAGGGTATATTCCGGCCCCAGCGGCCCGGTGCAGGTGGTGTCCCGGGCAAAGGTGTCGCTCTCGAACAGTTCTTTCAGTTCAGCGGGGGTTCTGGCACTCATGACATTGTTCATTCCTTCTTTTTATTTTCCATACAGTAAGTGTAAACAACCGGTGTGGATTTTTCAAGAGGGAATTGCAAAACCTGTCCGGGTACACTATACTGGAAGAAAACGACAAAAACGGAGGGCAAACCATGGCATATACCGACGATTGGGAAAACCTTATGAACGGTGTGTTCGGTGCAGGGGGCAGGCCGCGCTTTAGCGGCACCGCCCAGCCGGAGGCAAAGCCGCAGAAGTCCGGGGCCTCTGCAGTGCCGGACCTGAACGCTGCCCTGTTGGAAAACCAGAAGCAGCTGGATGCCCTGCTCAAAAAGCAGAATGCCCAGCTCAAAACAAAGGATGACGCGGTGCAGTCTGCACTGCAGGACAGCCGCCAGATGCTGCGGGATATGGAGGCCGACGGCCTGCTTGCCAAAGGCACGGCAGACCTGCCCGCAGAGCAGCTGGGCAGCTTTGAGGGCCTTGCCGCCGAGGTGAAAAAGTCCGTCCTCGGGCAGGACGCCTTTGTGGACAGCGTGGTGCGCGCCATGCGCCGGCCCTTTGTGCTGGGCACCGAGCGCCCGGCGGCACGCAACGTGATCCTGATCTGCGGAGGTGCGGGCACCGGACGGCACTTTGCGCTGGAAGAGACCGCCCGCATCATGGCGGCGCGGGGCCTTTTGCAGAGCGACAAAACCGCGGTGGTGGACCTTGCCCTCTACCCCAATTCCGGTGCGGAAAAGCTGTTTTTGCAGGATCTGTATGCGGCCCTGCACGCACCCGGGGAGATCGTGATCTTTGAGCACTACGAAAGCTGCCATCCCGGCTTTCTGAAAACGCTGTCCGATCTGGCCGTCAAGGGCAGTGCGCCGCTTTCCAGCCGGTATCTGGTGAACAAGGAGGGCATCCTTGTGGATGCGGGCACGGCGCTGGCCCCGGGCGCGGTGAGCAGCATCACCCCCTGCGGCAAGTACCTCATCTTCTTTTCCCGCAAGGGCCGGGACGCGCTGGCGGATAAGTTCGGTGCGCCCTTTGTGGCGGCGGTGGGCGATGTGTGCGCCACCAGCGCCTTTGCCCGCGAGGACCTTGCAGCGCTGGCGGCGCAGCAGCTGAATGCGCTGGCCCAGAAGGTGAGCACCCGCCTTGGTCTGACCCTCTGTGCAGGGGCCGATGTGCGGGACTATGTTGCAGCCCGGTGCACGAAGGAAAAGGGCGCAGCGGGCCTTGGGGAAGCCTGTGATGAGATCTTCCGTGCCCTGAGTGAATACTGCCTGCAGACCGATGCAAAGCTTACCGGCACCGTCACCCTGACCGCAAAGCCGGAGGGCGTGTGGTTCAGCCTGAACGACCAACCCGAGCAGGAACTGTTCGCCCTGCTGCCCGCCGAGTACAAAGGGGCCGTAGAAGCGATCCGCGCAGAGCTTGACGACCTTGTGGGCCTTGGGGCGGTCAAGGAGTATGTGTTCGGTCTGGCGGATAACCTGCAGGTGCAGCAGCGCCGCGCGGCGGCAGGCTTCAAGACTGCCAGCCTTTCCATGCACATGATCTTCACCGGCAACCCGGGCACCGGCAAGACCACCATTGCCCGGCTGGTGGCAAAGTACCTCAAGGCCATCGGTGCGCTGAAGGGCGGCCAGCTGGTGGAAGTGACCCGTGCCGACCTTGTGGGCCGCTACACCGGCCACACCGCCCCGCTGACAAACAGCGTCATCGAGAGCGCGCTGGGCGGCGTGCTGTTCATCGACGAAGCCTACAGCCTCTACCGCGGCGAGCAGGACAGCTTTGGACTGGAAGCCATCGACACCCTTGTGAAGGGCATGGAGGACCACCGGGACGAGCTGGTGGTCGTTCTGGCGGGCTACACCAAGGAGATGGAAGTGTTCCTTACCGCCAACAGCGGCCTTGCCAGCCGCTTCCCCAACAAGATCGAGTTCCCGGACTACACGGCAGACGAGCTGCTGGACATCACCAACGTGCTGGCAAAGGGCAAGGGCTACCGCCTTGCCGAGGGCTGCACCTTCCCGCTGCTGGGCTACTACAAGCGCCGTCAGGCGCTGGACAGCCGCACCGCCGGCAACGGACGCCTTGCCCGCAACACGCTGGAAAAGGCCATCTTCCACCAGAGCCGCCGCCTTGTGGCAGAACCGGACGCCGAGCTGGATCTGATCCTGCCCGGCGATCTGGAATTTGAAGAATAACTTCCATATAAGAGAAAGGCTCCTGCCCAATGGGCAGGAGCCGTTCTTTTCGGTTATTGATGCATCTCCGCTAATTTTTCTGCCGTCTGCCGCATCTCCTGCCGCACCTCGGCGGGGGCGGTCACTTCCACCTTGCCGTCAAAGCCGCACACCCAGCCGTAGAACTGGGGGCTGACGCACACCGGCACATCAAAGTGGAAGTGGGTGCCGTCCTCTTCCGGAACAAAGACCGGTGCTTTGCCAAAACGGTCGCGCATGGCGCTTTCAAGGTCGGCGGTGCAGCGCAGGGTGACCAGATGCTCCGGCCCGCCGAACATGTTGAAGTGCTTGCGCAGATAGGCGGGCAGGTCGAACTGGCGGAACTCGGCTTTGCCCCGGCGCGCTTCGTCCAGCACCATCACGGCAGACATGCGGTCCACACGGTAGTTGCGGATGCCCGCAGGCTCTTTCTCGTCCTGATAGGCAATGAGGTAGTAGCACCCGCCGTCCCACGCCAGCCGCCACGGGCTCACGGTGCGGATGCCGTCTTTTTTGTACCGGAAGCACACCATCCGGCCTGCGTTGATGGCGCTGTGCAGGGCGTCGATGCTGTACAGCAGGGTGTGGCTGTCACTTTTGGGACGGCCGTCCACATACACCTGACGCTGCAGCTGCGAGCCCTCGTAGTCGGAGCAGAGGGCTTCCAGCTTGTGGATGAGCTTTCTGCTGGTGCGGGCAGAGATGACCTTGCTGGCCTGCACGGCGTCCACCAGCAGCTTGAGCTCCGAGAGCTCAAAGGTGCGGCTGGCCAGCCAGTAGCCGCCGCCGCGCCCCCGCTGCAGCTGGATGTCAAAGCCCAGAGAGCGCAAAGTGTCGATATCGCTGTAAATGCTCTTGCGCTCGGCAAGGATGCCCTGCTGCTCCAACAGCTGCACCAGCTGGGGAACATTGAGCAGGTGTTCTTCATCGGTCTTTTGCTCAAGGATGCGCAAAAGGGTCAAAAGCTTGGATTTCTGGCCTTCCTGCTTGGGCATGGCAATACCTCCGGCTTTCCAAATTCAGGTTATTCGGGCAGTTTTTTGTCAAAGGCCGCACGGCGCTGGGTGGAAAGACGGAACATCTGTTCCAGCTTATCCCGGTCGTCGGCCACAAGAGCGGAGCGCAGCTGCTGCAGAGCGGCATCGAACTGGTCGATCTCGCTGATCAGGTTCTGCTTGTTCCACAAAAACAGCTCTGCCCACATTTTATCGTTGATGC
>ERZ870052.540-NODE-540-length-14891-cov-10.503578_pt1 | contig 14891 bp, 1 predicted proteins | sample MGYA00520889_ERZ870052 | MGnify/ENA primary metagenome ERZ870052 (study PRJEB32232, sample SAMN07284988) | human gut metagenome | biome: human-associated habitat; material: feces | host: Homo sapiens | place: Tanzania | collected 2014-08-14 ...
TCCATCTTGAAAAATGACAAGACGACCAAGGGAAGTCTCAACCTGAAAAGATTGAAGGCAGGCTGGGATGAAGAGTATCTGTCAAAACTTTTGGAGAGCAGCGCAATTTAATGCGTCTGCCCTGGCAGTCTCCTTCAACTCGAGAAGCAGTCTCCTAAAACTAAAAGAGACGTTTCCTTGAACTCAAAGAAACGTCTCCTTTCGCTTATTCAAATATATTCTTTCGCTTATTCAAACATCTGAATACGCTTATTCAATCATAATCTTCTTATTATTCAAACATCTGAAATCGCCAGCAGAACCATCACCTTCCCCTAGAAGAACCGGATGCTTTGTAGAATTTACCTTTCTGGCTCGAGATGAAGATGCCGCCTTGAGCAGAGGCTTTATCTACTTGCTGGCCATTGAGATTATAGAAAACCTCTTTCTCATCCTTCTTTTGCAGGGTAGGAGAGGTGATGGAAGTCGCGCCAGGAGCAATGGCGAAGCGGATGTTTTGCTTGCCCAATGCCAAATTATCCTGATTATTCTGGCTTACCATCTCTTTAGGCAACCAGGCTCTGTTAGCTGCCAGCGTAGAACCGGTAAACTTGTAGAAACCGATACCCCAGGTGCTCTTGTAAGATAATACGTAACCCTTGTTGTTCTCAACAGGAATCGCTTCATTCTTCGGATTGCCCTTCAGGATGGTAGCTGCAGAACTTTCGTTCGATGTAGGGTGGAAGTAATGTTTGCCTTCCTGACCGTAAACCACATAGCCTTTGTTGGCATTGATGACCGTAACAGGTGTAAGTGTCATGGTGAGGTCGGTAACCAGGCTTGTCGAGTCATTCATATTATGCGCCGTTGCGGCATACGCAATCACCTCTGTTGGTACCTTGGCATTGAAAGGTAGGCAGATGGTGCTCCATCCATATTCCTTATCTCCTTCCTTAAAGCCCTCTACCTTTTTGATATCAAGTTCGTAAGGATCTGCCAATACATATTCTATAGCCTTGGTAGCACCACCAAGTCCGCCACGCTGGTTGGCAGCACGTATACAGTAGAAGCCATTACCATAGTCGTTGAGATTAATCTGGTTCTCTATCGTGTTTACCTTGTATATCCATTTTCCAGTTTCCTCATCCAGCTTGAAGATAAAGTAGCAGAGTGCCTCTTTCTGATGTTTCCATTGCAGAAGGTTGTCGTTGGTAGAGATGCTGTCTTTCCAGATGATATGGTTTTCCGTATCTACTTTTTCCTTATCCTCCAGCTCTTCGTCTTTTTTCGATTGCAATCCCGATTCTGCATCAATCTGCTTGCAGAGTTCCTGAGGTTCGAAGGCATCCGTACCGCTCATCACGTTGCGGATGTTGTAATCTGATGTATTGGTCAGAATGCAGTCGTCGGAACCTGGGGCAGGAGAGCATGCGGCAAGCGAACGGGTTGCCAATGGGATAGGGGTATCTGACTCATCCACACTGTTATATTCGTGGAATCTTACTACCAGTCCTTCTGTCATTTTGTTCCAGCCATAGGTTTGTGGCTGGGTATACATCTTGGTATTGAGGAATGTACATGCCGGTGAATTGTTCCATGGGCGTGCCAGTGTCCAGTCATTGCCTTTGAACTGTGTTGGCTTGTCTGTCTCCGGTCTGATGGTACAGTTGTTGAAGACATATCCCCATGCCTGATTTTTTTCCGTACCAGAAGCCACGATATTGTTACCTGTTCGGTCACGAACGATGAGATTACATTTTTCAAACCAGATGTCACCGTTTCCGCAGATCCAGTCTACCACACCCCACAGGTCGCAATTCTCGAAATAGCCGCGATAGTCAGGACTTGAGTTGTCAGAGTAATAGGTATCCTGCCAACTCATGAGTGCTACATTCTTCAGAATGCTTCTATTGCCTCGGTCCCAGAATGCTACCGCACGACCTGCACCGCTGGAACCACCATGAGCTCCCCAATAGTTAAATTGGTTCTCCAGGGTAAGATCCTGAGCATAGAAGTCGTTTGTATTATTCAGATGGATGGTTGCCGTATAGCTGATACCTTCCACTACCGGATGGTTCCATATCTTAACGCCCTCCTTGCTCTGTCCGATAAGAGAGATGTTCGGCTTGCTGATTTCCGTCATACCATTGTTCTTTCCGTTCATGTCAGTTCTTGACTCACCCTTTTCGTCTTTTGGTGCATCCTTTGGGTCTGTACTGCATTTTATGGTGGTGTTTCCTGTCAGTTCATATTCGCCATCTGGAACGAAGATATAGTAACGGTGATCAGTCTTGTCGTTGTTGTTTGCCGCCTTGATAGCCTCATCCATGTTTCCATCCTTGCCTACGATGAAGTCGAAGGTATCTCGGAGATAGCGGGTATCATCTTTCGCAACATGCAGGGTAAGGGTGATTACTTGTCCATAAGCACCTCCGTAGATGTCTCCGGTTGGCATAATCTTTAAGGTTACAGTTCCTTCTGACGGCAAATCCCAATATTTAATGATCTGTTCCTTGCCGATGGCTGTAGAAGAAGTGACATCTCCATACGTGAAGTTGGTAGCTTTCATCGGACGGTTGAAGTTCAGCTTGATAACACCACTTCTTGGAACATCGTTGAGTTCGATGTTATTTCCGGTATAGGTCGTGCCATTTACGGTCAGCGAATTTAATGTAGGAGCAACCGTAGGCTTTTCAAATATGAATTTGATAGGGTAGGTCTCTACCACAATACCGCTCTGTGTCTTGACGGTAGCCACGCATTCTGGCGAAAGAATGGTTGCCTTGGTTACTGTAACCGTACCATTCTCTGTGGCAGTACCGGTAACCGCTGGTATCGTATCATTGTCATTCTCCCATGGACTTAACGTGAAGGTGACGCATTTGTCTGTACCGTTCATCATTTCCAGAATCTCAGTAGCTTTCAAAGTCTTATCCTTGCAAGTCAGTGATTCGATGGTTGCCTTGGTGGCATCTTGTTTCTTATATGTCACACTGAAACTCTTGCTGTATGCACCGTCGCCCTGATTGAATTCCACCTTCTGGATGGAAGATGCTCCCGAGCAGGTTACCGAAGCCTCCTGATTGCTCAGCGTAACGGTTTCTCCAGCTATCGTCAACTTCTTGCCGTCTACCGTTGCCGTCCATTTCGCCACACAGTCTTTTGTTGATGGGAATTCAACGATAGAGCCTTGGTTAATCTGTATTCGTTCCGGATGATCCACACTCGATACGTTGTTGAATTTTCCATTACTACCATCCAAGGTAATCTTGAGGTCGATACTCAGCTTTTCTCCTGCCTTTTCCGGATTCTCCGTTTCCAGCTGGGTTACGAGAATCCCCTTTGTTCCCTCATAGTTGATGGTTGGCGCCCCATCGTTTTTGGCGAAATGCCAGGTAGCCGTAGCCTCTTTTGTAAGGTTGAGGATATTGAATTCATTTGGCTTGAATACTGGGAACATACGGATGAATTCCGCTGGCGCATTGTAGGCTACACCTATTTTATATTCTTTTCCTGCGCCATCCACCCAATGGTGGAGCGTATTACCCTCGTAGTAAAGGGTTTTGTTCGTTGGGATGACAAACAGGTCACCGTGTTCCACCCACGTTGCCTCCGGAGACGTACCTTCTGCTTTATCTCCGGCATTGTAGGTGATATAATAGGTATTCTTCATTTCCTTGAAGCAGATTTGCAGACGGCGGTGGGTGGTGATGTCGAATTCCAATTCATATCGGGTTCGGATATTGTCAGATGTAAGATAATGAGTATATCCCGATTGATATGCCTCTGCTTTTCTGAGTACAAATACGGTAGAGCCGGCTGTACCCCAGGAACCGTCTTCATTCTTATCAACACGTGTGGTTGTGGTTCCATCATCGAATCCTACCATGTTTACAGTACCGTTATCATTCATCTTCAATACGGCAATAGGTTCTCCGTTCTCATCCAGTTTGTCAAGGTCTACAATCTTATCCAGTTCATATCCTTTCTTTCTGTTGAACGTCATCTTGATTCGTTCACCCTTATGGAATGCCAGATCGCCATCTTCCAGTTCTCTGCGTTCGTGGCTTTCACCTGTTATAACCGGTTGGATATCTTTCTTGTTGATGATGCCACGGGAGTCATCATTGGTCTCTGTATGTAAGATTACCCAGTTGGCAGCCAGTGTACTGAGTTCTAGCCACTGGTAGTAGGAGTAGTCATCGCCAATCTTGATAGCAGGACGGAGAGTTGGATTCTGGGTGGTATGTGTATAGACATACATATACGATTTTTCTCCGTTCTCCTCTTCTTCAAGTGTAGGCAATCCCGCTTTCTTTCGTTCGCTGTTGGTACGTTCTCTGTCGAGCGTAGGAACAGAATCATCTATTGTAGTAGAAGTAATCTTGGAATACGACATGAGGGAAATCTTGGTACCTGTACCTGATGGAAACCAGAGGGTTGTACCCGGTCCGAAGGCGCACCAGTTGTCAAACTGTCCGTTCTTGATATATCCCTTTTTGCCAGTATCGCACCAGAGGGCAACATCTCTCCAGTGTGGCTTATCCTTTCCAGCTTCACGTACCTCCACCCATACTTTTGTGGTCCAGAACACCTGTTGGTCCTTTCCGATGTTCACTGGTTGTGCACATACCTTTCTGGTTTCTTTCTTTGTAGGATCATCATATTCCTTCACTTTTCGGGCAAAATCATATCGGATGACAGGGTTGTTGGTACGGTTATTCTGGGTTGCTAGATTCTGTTCGAATACCGGAACTAGGTTGATGATATCCCCTTCTTTACCGAAGGAATGGGTCGTGCCGAGTTCGTATATATTATTTTTGTCGTCTTTCCAATGTCTGAGGGTATAATATTGCTCAACAGCATTTCCGTTATCACCAATGCTCTTGAAGAGAGTATAGTTGGTAGGGATGGTAAAGGAGCGGACGTTATTAAAGGAATTTGGTGTTACGCTTATTGCGTTCTTGAAGTCCTTTTTCTGATCCTTTCCATTAACCAGTAATCCATCAGGAATTACAAAGTTAACGCTACCTAGGTGTCCCAGGGCAAAATGTGCTGTGAGGGTTTGGTTGGAAGTTTCTACTGTGAAACTGTAAGAGATTCCATTAGATAGGGTTCCATCCTCTTTTTTCCAGTAATCAAGCATGTAGTCTGTGATGGCTTCACCCGTAGCAACTACTTCGGTTCCTTCTGTATACCAGCATTCTATCTGCGTAACTTCTCCCTTGTCATTATATTTCTCGTTATAGAAATTATCATATTTAGGGGATAAAGATACGGTTCCGAGGCTTGGGTCGGAAGGCTTTACTACAACCTGATAGAGCTTTTGGCGCTCGTAGATGACTTCAATGTTATTGATGCCCTTCTGTACAGTATACTCGAAAGAAGATGTGGCTGCCAATGAATTGTCACCCTGCTTAAATTCCTGGAAGGTGTAGCAGGTGGATGGGGTGGTGGTGATAGTCACTTTATCTCCTACTTTGTAGCGTGCTCCCGTATTACCTTCGGTAGTTTGCTTGGTTATTTCAACAGAACCAGCATTTTCAGGCTTTTCATTTGGATATGTATCCTTGTCTGCATTCGAAATGGTTTTCGATAGAACAATATTTGGCAATACAGGATAAGTAACGCTGATGTTCCTGAAGAAACCCCATGTCTTGGCTTTGATACCAGCCTGTACGATTTGGATATTTATATTCTTCGCATCTCCGTTATAGGTAAATGTAATTGATTTCTTATCTTCTGAGATTTTGCCATCGATATGATTTGTACCATCGCTTACCGTCACCTTGGCATCATCATCGGCTGTACCAAAGTTTGTAGAAATATTATAACGGCTATCCACTTTTGTGGATGCATTGATGGTGAGGGTCATGCCATAAACGGCAGGTAAAGAGAATTGGGTGCCATTGTTAAACTGACCGCCTTCGCCAGGAAAGTCATTGATATTTGAGTCTGTATTGTCAATCTTGGCACCGCTGGTGGTGGCATCCATCATCAGCGTTACATCTCGTTTTTCATTTTCGATAGTTACGGTCTTGGTATATGGCATGGTCTTTGAAGACCATTTTTTGGAACTGAGGGCTGGTGCCTTGGTATGATCGAAATCCCATGATACCGTCAGTGGGGTATTGGTATCTGTGATGTCAATCGTATTTTGTACCATCTTAGGATGGAGGATTGTGCTCTCGGTGAATACAACTTCTTCTCCTGCCTGGTAAATCTTAGTTTCATTGGCATCCGTCCATCCGGTAAAGGTATAGCCTTCAAGATAAATCAGGTTGTTGCTTGGCAACGTAGCCTTACCTGTCAATGGGTCGCATAAGATCTGTTCAGGGCATTGACCCTGATTGTTTTTCAAACCAAAGGATATATAGACAGGGATGTAGTTTCTTACCAGTAAGTTTTTCACTACAGTTCCTGCTGGTATGTCGAGTGTTATGGTAGCAGGTACACCACCCGTATAGTCTCTGGTGGTAGTTCCTGTGCTTGTGGTCATTTCAATGTGGGCATTCTTTGCCACTTGTAGCAGGATGGTACCTTCGTTTTCGAATATCCAGCCATCATTGTGATATTTACCTCCATTAATTTCAATCAGTTCATGGTCTTCCTGATAGAAGTTGTTTTTGGTGAGGTCGTAGGTATATTCGCTGCCGTCTGTTGCTGTTTCTATAGGAGTAACTTTGGCGTACAGTTTAAGGTCCATATCTACCGGTGTACCTTCTGCTACTTTTTCAGCAGAAGGCCCCACTCCATTAAACCAGCCACGGAAAGCACTTCCTGTTGGAACGTTGACTTGATTTGTATATGTTGTATTGTATGTCAGATTAGAATTAGCTATTACACTTTCTGAACCCAAACTTGTTGTTCCATCTGTATCATAATAGGTAACAGTATAGTTGGATTTTACCTCTACATTGCCATAGATTTTGAGGTCTACGATGTATGCGTTTTGGTTAAGCGCAAAGTTTTCAAACTTGATTTGGCAATTGGTGCGATTGACGGGAATCGTGAGTGTTTCACCACTGGATGTTACAATGGTTGTGTTATGAAGAGCTACCCAACAATCCTCATCTCCATCTCCCTTGACAGATACCTTGATACCTCGGCTTGGACCAGTTGCTGCCTGAGTCAGTTCGATTTTGGTAATGCTATTCAATGTAGAGGTTACGGCACTCGGCTCGCTTTTGTCGTATTCTCCTGTATATTTGGCGGTTATCATGTAACCGGTATAATTCGGGAATTTTGATTGCCAACCTTTCGGGTCCACACCCACACCGTTAAGGGTGAAGGTGAGCTTTTCATTGCTGAATTCTGTCCATTGGGTTACCGTTTTACCGATGGTTGTTTTACGGTCAATGTCATTCCATTCCGTAAAATCGGTGGAGTAAAGCAGCTTTTCGGTTTGTGCCCACGCACTCCCCATCCATCCCATCATCAGGAGGAGGATGAGGGAACGGAGGAAGTTGCCGGTTGATATCTTATTCTTTCTATTCATAATTTTCGAAGATTTATTGTCTGTTTTAAAGCTTTTGCCCTTACAGGGCGCATTGCTCGCTATTTGGTTACCCAGGGTGTTGCCCTGGGCTAGGAGCTTCTGCCCCTTCAGGGCGTGCTGCCTATATTATTTAACCATGATTTTTGTGCTGTCGGTGTTATTTCACTAAAACCTTAGCTTTGCCGAAGATGTAGATGCCGTCAGGGAAACCACTGTAGGTGGCGGTGCCAGGACGAACATCCAGGATGCGATAAAGCTGACCGGTAGTTGAGAATACCTGGAGCTGGGTGGCATAGGTACTCTCTATACGAACACGGTGAGCACCGATAGGGCGGATGAAGAGGGATTCGCCGGCTGGTGTATCATCGTTACCGTTTATTTCCGGTTCTATCCTGTCTATGCCTGTCGTCTCGCTGATGCGGATTACAGATGGAACCTCTGAAGAACGGGTTCTGGCATTCGTACTTTCTTTAGTAAGATAGGTACGGAACGGCATCACGGTCTGTGAGGTTTCCGTATTGCTGAATGCTGTTCCCTCTGCATTGATAGCATAGATACCACCATTAGCCACTTTCTTGGCTGCGAAGGTTCCCTGGTGGGCATAGCCATTGCTTACGGTCTTCATATCTGCTGTGATAGGAATCACGATGGCTTTCTTCTGAGGTTCTTCGCTTGCTAAACCATAAGCATTGAAGGTGATGGTTTGAGGATTTTCCTTCTTGTTCAGAAGACTGTTGTAGAACTTGCTGGAAAGGTCGAACTCATAATAATACTCACCTGGGAAGCGTACGATATAAGGTACTCCAGCTGCCAGCGGAACATAATCCTTATATTCGTGATTATTGGCATAATACGAATCAGCATCCCATCGGTAAGCCAAGTCTTTATAGGTATTTACAAAGAAGGAATTGGAGAACTGGTAATTCCATATTGCCGCATTTGCGGTTTCAGAAATGAAGAGTCCTGCTGTTTTACCAGGTCGCTGGAAGGTGGCTGTCTTTGCAGTTTCATCCACACCAGTCAAACCTCGCAGCCAGTACTCATGGTGCAGGGTGTGCGTGTTCGTGGCTGGGTTAGCCAGTTCATCTTCTGTTGGTGTGCCATAGAAATGAGTAATCTCACCATTGAGTGAAGCTTCCGCTTTCTGAACGGTGAATGGCAGACTGATACCTTCCCAGGCTCCTGTGGTTTTTTCGGCATAAAGCATCGGCTTGCGAACATACCAGGCGTGGTTGGTTACCGAGAATTCAAGAGGCACGCAGAAGTCATTGTTCTTGCAGGTCCAGCCTTCGCTGTTCTCATTGTTGGCTGTGCGCTCTACGAGATGGAGGAATGGGGTAGCGAAGGCTTCTCCTGTTTTCACGATGTGATGTCCCTGGATGCTGACCTCCTGTGTCTTTTCTTCATAATTCAGAGCCTGATGAACGATATCGTATGCCTCGTTCTCCTTGCTTGTATTGTCGGCTGCGGTATAAACCAGGAGGTTCTGGGTGACTTCGTCCTTTATGGTAAGGTTGTCATAGACTTTTGGTTCATCCCTGTCGGTTGCAGCAAAGTTGATAGCTGTCGTTGTCGGGATATGAACAAAGGTACCCATGTGCTTGGTATCCAGTTTGTAGGCATTGTAGTGGAAATAGTCTTTCTCGGTATTTCCGTAATATGCATCTGTCCGGTATACCCGGTTGGTCATGTATTTATTCTGCTGCGATGCTATCTTGGCAGGATAATCTGCTGGAGTAGACTGCAGACTCTGTCCCCAGAAGAGGAAGTCGTTCATCGGTTCACTACTGTTGCTGTTGTTTGCATTGAACAGTGGCAGATAGTTGCCTGTTCGTTTTTCCTTTTCTTTCTCAGTTGCAGCCTGATAGCCCTGTGCACGAGCCTGGTCGATGGTATGCGTCTTGTCGTGTCGGGTTTCTGTCTGACCATAGTTAGGCTGGTCGCTGTCCTGGCCTTTACGCAGATAGGTAATACCCGTATTATTGCCCGTGATATCATCTGTTCGATGAGCGTACTGATAGTCGCCGTTGGCATAATAGTCGTATACATACTTCAATGCCGTCTTCTCTGCATCAGTAATGTTATCTTGTTTTGCTATCAGGTAGTAGCCATTCAGATCGTAAGCAACCTTACCATACTTAAAGTCATCGTGTGTATAGCTCTTTTCGGTCTTTTTGCCATCCCAACCATATACGATAGGAGTATCAGGGGATGAGGCTGGAGCATATTCAAAGCAGCAGTGGTATTCACCTGTAGATGAGGTTTCCTTAGTATTGCCTTTCTCAGCGATACTACCCGTAGTCAGACCGAGGTTGTATATTTTGCCTTGGTTCTCTGAGAAGAGCGCCTGGTCTTTACCCAAACCATTGATGATGTGACCATTGCCATGCAGGATACCCTTGAAGATGACTTTGCTTCCGTCATAACCTTTAGGAATGGTCAGGTCGCTCTGGAGGATGAACTGGGCATTTCCTTCTATTGTATCCACGAAGTTGATGAACGCCTTCAGGTCGCTGACATCGTTGATATAGATGCGAGGTTCAGCGAAATTCGATTCCTTTTGGGCACGTTTGATGGCCTCAGACAGGTGCAGGTCAATTCCTGCCTTATGAGGATCCATCTGGTGATAGTTGTGAACCACGAGGGTGTCACCTGGTGCTATGTTCACAGGGAACACCGTCTCCTTGATACCCGTCATGGTGACGCCCAGCTGCACGCCGTAGCCATTCATGAAGTAGTAGGCTGGAATGTCGAGATAGTCGGTGGTCTTGTCGTATTTGGCACCTGCGAAGAGGTCGTTGCGGTCCTTGTCTATCTTGTCGCCCTGCTTATAGGTGTCTTTCGATGTCGTGGTTGCAAGCAGCCAACCGTTTCCGCCTTCAAACTGGATGTCGCCCTTGTCATCCTTCTCGAATTCTCCCTTTTCATTCTTCTTCAACTTGCCTATGTGCCAGAAGTAGCCATTCGGTGCGAATGACTGGTCGGCGGAAATTTTCACCTTGTCTTTCTTCAGGCGAATCATCTCGCCAGGCAGGGCACAGTTGTCGATGGTGATGCCACCCGTGAAGTTAGGTCCCTCTACATACTCGATGGTAAGATAGATGGTGTAGGTATAGTTCACGTCCTTGCCATCCTTGTCTTTCTTTTGGCTGCCATCCTCGTTTAAGACTGGTGATTCCAGTACGAGGGTAGCCTGGCATTTCTTGGAGAGATGTGCTTTGTAGTACTCTGGGGTTGCGTTATTCACGTTGTTGTCGTACAGACGGAAAGCAATCTTGGCATCGCCTCCCTGGATGGTATTATTGAATACATCGGTCTTATAATAAATATTATCATTCTCCTTCTTTTCAGACATGGACAGGATGGCAGAAAATCCTTTTTTGTCTATATCCGCTTGGTCTTTGGAGGTAGCACCTATAAAGGCGGTAGTATCCGATGCGCCCACGTAGAGCTTATACTTTTCTGGTGCATATTTCTCCAAATCGCATTGGTAGTCTTCCTTCTGTTCGTTGTTGCCGTCAGGATGTCCGCTTCTCATCTTCCAACTCTGAATCCTTACCTTGGCTCCTGGCTTCAGGCCAGCAAGGGCGGTAAGACCATCCGAGTTGTCGTTGTCGAAGGTGATTTTCTCCTTATAGGTATAACCCGTAATGTGGGCGTTGTAATAATAGTTGTAGCCCGTTACGTACCAGTAGTGGATGTCCATCTCTTTGTCAGGATCCTTGCCGTTCTCCAGACTGTAGAATCCCTTTGGCGTACAATCGTCTACGATGAAGCGGTTGTTGCCTGTTTTGTTGGTGTAGTTCAGCGGGAATACGAAGTTTCCTGTTGTTTCGAGGAAGTCCTTATCCTTTCCATCTGTACGCTCATGCACGTTGTCGGCATATACATAGCCTCCACCTTCTCCTGGACGTGCGCTTATCAGGTTCATCTCTATGATTCCGTAGATAGGACCATAGTAGATGATTTCATCCATCTTCTGGGTTGTCTTATTGATGATTTCCTGCACGTTCTGAATCTTCAGGGCATAGCCCGATGCGATGCCCACCATGTTCTTTGCTGTACCGTTGTTACGCTCCTGGAATTCAGAAATGTCCTTGTCCTCATTATATCTCTTGATATAACCCTGCTTCTTATTTTGGTATGAGATGTTGTCGGCTGCTGGCTTGCCATGTTCGTCATGCCAAGGGGCGGAGAAGTTCACGTTGGAATAGACGGCTCCTACATAGTGGATGTTGTTGGCGAGTCCCATAAAGTTGCGCGCCTTGTTACTATACTTGAATTTGGCGGAAGTGCTGTCGTGCGTCTCTGGTTCACCTTCCAGTTTTCCATCAGTATCAGTCTTGACCTCTTTTCCCTCCATCTTGATTTCTCCCACACGTGCGATAGAGTAAGGAGTCTTGTTGATTTCGTTGACGGTATAGTCGCGTGCACCGAGCAGCGAGAAGCAGTTGTCTTCCAGTCGCAGAATATCAATTCGCTGGAAAGTATTGATGATTTTCGGGTTGTCGATAGTATGCTCGGCAAAACCATAGCCCGTGATGTCGGCACTACGGAAGCCCTGGGCGTATGAGAGGTGACCATCGCCGAAGATACCACCCTCGCTGTCATACTCATAGAATGTATTTTGCCTGATGCCTTCCAAATCTTTTGGAACTTCGTTGCCCTTGTAGTATTTCACCATCTCGTAGATGAAGCGATAGGTGTATTCGTCGTCCTTGCTGTTATCATCGTAATATCTGTAATAATAGCCATAGAGGTCGGTACCATTCGGAAGATTGATTTCCTTCATGTCCTGCTTGGAGATGGTGATATGCTCACTGGTCTTGCTGTCGCCTACCAGAATCAGGGTGTTTCCTCCGAAGCCTGCGGTGGTACCACCCGGAAGCAACTTCAATTCTTCCAGATGTTCTGCACTGTTGGTAAAGGCTTTATCCACATTGAATTCATCCGTCAGTTTCAATACCGTGGTGTTGTTTGCCAGCACGGAGGTACCCTGGGCGAGGGAATATCCTCCGCCATAAATCGCTTCATCGATATTGATATGTACGTTTTCCCAATCCATAGTTGGCTCCTTGGCAGCAACCGGGGTGAAATACTCACCCTTGTTGGATTCTGTTATATCAATTCGGGTACCGTTGTCTATCGCCACGATGTCATCATATACACCCTGCGAAATCAACTCTCCGGCAAGCAGATAAATCTCCTGCTTGATGGTAGGAGTTCCATCATTGTTCTTCAGACCAAGATTCTTCTGGTCGGTACGATTCAGCATATACTTTCCGTTCTTCAATGCGTTCACCCGATAGTAGGTAGGATAACCCACCTTTACCTGAGTTGAACCATAGACATAACCAGAATAGGAACCGCCGGTTACAGAACGGAAGACGTGACCATTGAGGATATCCACATCGGTAAGTCCGATGACATTACCCTGCTGACCGCCACCATAGATGAAGTTGGCTGATACGCCGCAAGGCAGGAACTTACCGCCATCCGTCTTAGGTTCTGAACAATTTACACTATCACCCATGATGATGTTGGTATTGCCATATACGTAACTCTCCATACCATATCCGGCACCATAGATGTTGAGGCTGGAGTATTCCGGATTGGTAGCCAGATATTCGTTCGATTTCTCCAGTTTTGCCTTTTCCTTATCGGCAAGCATGTCGCTCCGGAGGTCGATGGTAACGTCGCCTCTCACCGTTCCCGTCTTGTAGCAGCCGCCATAAACGCATCCGCCCTGATAAGCTTCATTGTTTACGATGGTTGGTTTAAACTTATTCTTGATGGTCAGCTTGATGAATGGTTTCTCAGAATGAGCTATTCCCAGCAGATAGCCACCCTCGTGGGTAACCTCTCCCTTATAGTCGTAGTTGGCATTGTTGCAGCCACCTACAATCTTACTGGTGATGGTGAGTCCCTCAGGGAAATCATAGTCAACCACCTTACCGTTTGCATTCGGATAGATGTTCATGTTACCGCGGTTTCCTCCACAGTAGAAGGAACCGATGGTACAATTCTCCAAGTCCTTATCCCAGTCCAATGTTCCCTGGATGTTCATCTCTACCGGCTGGAAGTAGAGGTCGATGAGGTGAGGGTAGACCAGCGGTCTCTGTGCTTTCTCTGTTGGCAGATAAAGAATATCGATGTCATTGTTGGAAGGATCGTTCTCCCAGTCGATGGTATCGGCTAAGTTCAATTCCTTGCTGGCATCATAGTAATCGCCATTCAACTTCTGGAACTTGTTCATGAAGTTGTTGTCTTCTGATGCCGTGAAGAGTGCATCACCGTTACAGCCCATGAATACGCTTCGGATATTGACATGGCTTCCTATCTTGAGTTTCACGCTACCTACTGTTTCGACAGATGACGTTGCAGCTTCTTTTACTTTTACTTTCAATACCGTAGCCGAGTTTCCTCCACAATATACATCGCCCTTGATGAGTACAGAATCGTTCTCATTGTTACCCATAATCTGGATATTCACTTTGTTGGTCATCGGTCTCCATGAGTTGATGTTCACCATCTTCAGGGCATCACTTGCTGCCTTATGCGAAGGCATGTTTTCTCTCATTGGTACGGTGAATACCAATGGAGTGGTTTCCGAATTAGGGTCGTTCGGATTAAGCGGATAGTTCTCGTTGACGGTTACCTGGGTGTTGCCCTTTCTGTCCAAGGCATAGAGGTAGTCACCGTTTCCGGCACCATATACGTCGCCGTAAATCTTACCGCCATATATATTAATATGTGTACCGGAGCCGTTGTTATCTGTAAAGTCGCCATCCTTTACGCTTACGTTAACATAGCCCGAAACATCGTTTCCGCCGTAAACATTGCCATGGATGAAGATGGCTTTGTTGCTATTTTGGACTGAAGGATTTCCGATATTTACTGCGGTACTGTGGATGACATCACCCATCATACCGCCACCGAAGATGTCATGGCAGTCGATAGCCTTGATATTGACGGTGGTAGAATCTACAGAATTGTAGAATCCGCCACCAAAGACACGGCGGCAGAAGATACCACCGGATCCTTCTACGTGGGTATTGCCCACCACCTTGCCGGAGTAGCCACCACCCACGATGTCCATCACGGAATAACCGCCCAAGAAGTGCATGTATTCTTCGCCCTTCTTGATATCGTCTACGTGACCTCTGTTATTATCTTCTTCCATGTTGATTTTCACATGGGTATCACCCGTGATGGTTGTATGTTCTCCATAGCCGCCACCGAATACGCAGAAGTGAGGGGATCCCACCTTATTATATATCTCCTTCCATGCCATGGTTTCGAAGAATTTCTTATCCACTCCATAAGCCACCTGGGTTTTATCATGCAGCAATCCCTTTTCCATGGTGAGATGGGCATCTTTGCCTACCACGCATGCTATGTTTCCACCGGCATA
>ERZ870052.542-NODE-542-length-14889-cov-6.195652_pt1 | contig 14889 bp, 41 predicted proteins | sample MGYA00520889_ERZ870052 | MGnify/ENA primary metagenome ERZ870052 (study PRJEB32232, sample SAMN07284988) | human gut metagenome | biome: human-associated habitat; material: feces | host: Homo sapiens | place: Tanzania | collected 2014-08-14 ...
TTCAAAACATATAACCAAGAGACTAAGATCGTCTTAATGGAAATATGAAGTGTGCTTAGGCTTTACCTTCTCTATAATAAAGAAGGTTGCCTTGTGTTGAAGAATATGTCGGAAACCAAGTTTAAGGCACTGAAACCAACTTCTTGTACACATCATACCATATTCATGAATGTATGGAAGAAAGCTGATATAGTGAATTTTGTAAAAAGTGATATACCTTTTAGTTCTTGGCATTGTTGTAGTATTTAGAGAAATTCTCGAACTTTACTTTATGGGTAGAAGGGTTGTAGGTACAACGTGCTATAAGCTGAACATTTGACTTTGAGATATAGAACATAGTGCTTAAATTTTAATGATGAAACAATGTTATGAGAATATCATCAAGAGTACTGAGGAGTTTTCTTCTGTAGAATAACTCATAATTATAATTGATATTCTTATGACGATGATAATTAAGTCTTGCAGTATTAATTGTGTCTAACTTATCTATGAGAAACTCATTTTTATATTTGAGTTGATTACACCGTATATTAAGATAGATGACTATGGATAATAATAAGAGAATGAGGAATATTGTTAATAGTATAAGCATAATTATTATTGTTTTAATGTTGTTTATTTTTATAGCATGGACAATCAGGGTCATGGGCAACTCCTATACCACTAGGTATGTACCAAATATAATACCTGTGACCACGATATTTAATGTATCTATCTGGATAATCAATTGAACTACCTTCAGGTAACTGAGTTGACTGAGTTGATTGAGTTCTTGATTCACATGCATAAAATGTTATTAGTGTGAAAATGATTAGAATATACTTCTTCATAATTTTATCTTTTCATTATTAATTTGGAGTTTTGACAAGAGAGCCATATATCCATTTAATATTGTCTTTATGTTTAGCACGAAATTTAATTAGTCTCATTTTTATCCTTTCTTTCTAAAATTATTGTCAAAGATATTTCCAATTATTTTCCAATTTAATAGCTCTTCATTTACACAAAAAGCTAACAACATAGTATCCATACCAGTTTTGATGTTACGTAGAAAATATGAGCCATCATAGTAAACTACGACTTTATAGTGTTTTTTTATGCTCTTATCACCTACATACTTAAGTATGTCATTCTCATAGATTTCTTTATCATCACAATCATTTACCCCAGTATATTGACTAACTGTTTCTTCCTTGACTTCATAACCTCCAACCATAGTACGAGGCTCCAAGCCAGTGGTTGTGACCTTTTGGTTGTGAACCAAGTCACCATATCGCCAAGCGTCTGTGAAGACATCTTTGCCACGAAATTTGATTGTTCTCATAAATTACTCCTCCTTTATGCCAAATATACTACCATCAGGGAAGGAAACGAGCGAACCACATACTATTTTATCTGCATATTTAGGAGTGATACACTTGTCCTTGAACTTAATGTTTTCTATTTTCATATACTAATCATTTATTTTCAACTTCTCAAAATAAAACTCTACCTCCTTATCGAACTGGGGAACAATAAGACCATAGGCAATGCTCATCTTTACCTGGAACTTTGCAGCACCTCTTAGCAAGCCAACAGCCTGTTTCTTTATTTCCTCTCTGAACTGCTCCAAGGTCATATCCCTCTTACGGAAGTTGCAAGCACGACAAGCTGGCATATAGTTCTCTAAGCTATCTTCGCCTTGGGTTACAACGAACTTACCTTGCTTCCCATCCCATCTGGAGTACATTCCTCTGTTCTTGGGAACTATGTGGTCTATCTGCATATCCTTGTACTCGATAACCTTGCCACAATAGGCACAATGACCATCATACATACGATATACCTTTAGTCTGGTCTCCTTGTTCATTTTAATTTATTTTAATTCGACTGGTTCATCATCCCATGTAAGCTCTCTACCTATGAGTTTCTTAATAGAACCTTTTGGAAGCTCTATAGCACAGGTGATGTTGAAAGTATATCTAACACGCCACACAAAATCCCTCCAATCTCGATAAGGTTCAGCAATATAGATACCTTCTCCACCATTTTTATCAACAGCTAACCATCCCATAATTATTGGTATTTATTTTCTATAATTTCAAAGTCTATCATGTCAGCATACTTGGCTTCAGTGATAAGCATACCAAAGTATTTACCAAAATGTTGAGCAATCTCTTTAGATGCACAGCCAAGAAATCCGAAAGAAGCATCAGCATAACCTATACTATCACCAAGATAAAAGTACCCTAAACCAGCAAATTTAGCTCCATAAATATCACCTCCAAGAACATCATATACTATCCCCTCACTCTTAATTTTACCTATTACTTCCATTTTACCTGAGTTAAGTTCATCTTTATAATAGGTAGAATTTTCAGCTATAAATGGATTATCAGGATAATACATGTAAGTGTATTCTGGAGTCTTTGTCAAATGTAATTCCTGACCTAAATTGAGTGCCTTTCTGATAATATTTAATTTGAACATAGCAGCAGATGCTTTGCTAACCATAGCTATATCTTTAATAATAATAGATGTAACTTCATAATGAAGATTAAGAACTTCACAAGCCTTTTTGAAGGTTGTAATGTCTTTAAAGCTAGGCAACAATTCATCTTTACTAAAGGCTTGTAATGCAATTTCTTTGAGTTGATTATTTCCACTACTATACCATTCCTTTGCTTTTTCAAGAGTAATTGTTATGTTTCTTTCCATATTATTTGTTTTATTATTAATTCTAAATAAAAAATTTTACTTTATAGTTTAAAATTATAAATATTTATTGACCAAATAAACGTGGATCAGCATTATCTTTTAATATTCTTATTACCTTTTGCTTAGCTTCCTCAGATAAGACCATACCAGCTTCAATAGCAGATATATTCTTACAAATATTAAGCCCAGGAACTAGATTTTTTGTATTTCCCATATAAGTATGGGGATTTATATATATAAATCGATAACCAAAGGCACTGATGAGTGCCATTATTTCTTTAAATTCCTTGTCAGTAAGATTAGCATTATTAGGAACTTTCAATGAACGTTCAAGAGTTTTAGCAGATTCCTGCCATCCTATCTTAACTCCAGCTTCATAAGCTTCACGTTGATTCCCATTAGAACCTGCAAATTTGTGATTAATATTCCTATCATCAGCTTCTTTCCAAAAAGCTCTACTAAAAATATTTGTAGTATGATGGGGAACAACAAGATAAGAGTTGTCGTTTTTTAAAAATTCTTCTATGGTCATAGTTCTACCATTCTTTTATTTTGAGATAATTGTCTTCTAGAGTCTTATTAAATTCCTCAATAGTAATTACCTCATGTTCTTGTAATAAAAAGAGCATTTTGTCGTAATCAGAAACGATATATATTTGACTATCCTTAGGACGTCTCTCTGGAGGACTACATACAATGTAACTTATATGGCAACCAGTATCCACAATAATCTTATAATAAGAGGTATCATCACGAAAACAAAGTCCCTCTAAATGTTTATCTATGCTCTGTTTTACTGCTATTATTTGCTGATATACTTCTTTTAGTTCCCTATCAAGTTTTTCTTTAAGTCTATTTAACTCAGCTAATTTTTTAAATACTTCTTCTTTAGTCATAATTCACAATTTATTTATATGATAAAATGTTATAACTTCCCATATTATTTTAATTTGTAAAATATACTGTATCGTTAATACTATATTGTTTATGTGTTGGAAAAGTAATACAAGTATTTATACCATTTCGTACAGAATCATTAATAATCATAATAGTTACTTGATTACCATTTATATCTTTTTGGATATTAATTACAACTCCTTTGTCATTAGAAATATAAAAATCATCAACACAAGAAGTCATAAATAATAAAATAGCAATTATACTAAACTTTAATATTTTCATTTTACTACTAGTAATTTATAATGTTCTCTAAACCACTTCTCAAAAGCATCTGCTTGATTCATTTTATTAAAGATATTAACTATATAGTTAATACGTTCTACAAGCATAGAAGCAGGTTTAATATAGGTTACTTTATAAATACGAGAAGAATCTGATGGGTTTGAACTACTCATTTCTTGATATTCTACTTCATAGAGAATATGTTTGTCTATATACGTATTTTTAGGAAATGTCCATTTTATAGGGTCTCCATAGGTATAAATGTGGTCTTGCATTTGGTCACCATATCTTAATTCTCGCATATATTTATAATTTTTTATTCAAAACTTCTATTATGCTTTTTATCTAATTGTTCAAGGTAACAAAATTCTGGAAATTTATACTGTTGTATACAATTAAATCTAAAGTTACATACTTCACAATAGCTTTGTCTATTCATCTTTTATACCAAACGGCATACCATCAGCAAACTCTAATAATTTAAAAGCTTCTTCGAAAGTTTTACTTTTATATACAGCAAAGACCTCATCCTTTATAATAAATTTCGCTTTCTTGGTTTCCTTTACTACAACAACACCATAAGGTAAATGCTTTTGCATTTCCTTTCTGAGTTCAGACCAATTTCTAAATGGACGATACTTTGACTTAAACTTGATGTTGTTAGTATCAAAAATAATATCTGCATCATCAAACCAACCACGTCTTGCCATTTTCTGTATACCTTCTGCGAGTGCATTTTTTATAGCCAGATGTTTTTCTTTTATATACATAACTACTCTTCTTTAATGCCAAAGGGTGTACCATCAGCGAAAGTATAATACTTAACCAAGTCACTATAGGTAAAACAAATATTTAAAATTGATGCCTCATTGTCTCTTAAATTAAGAACAGGTATAAATTTACTTGGAATTGAATCATTTTTACTTTTTACCCACCCAAAAGGTGAGTGCTTTAACATTTCCTGCCAACACTCTTCTACGTTTTTAAATGGACGATATTCAGACTTAGGCTTAATACGGTACATTGCTCCACTATCCCAATCCCATAAAGGATTTTTTGCTTCAGACCAATGCCCCATGCAATCCTTAAATTCTATTTGTTTGCCATCAACAAATGCTTGCATTATTTTAATGCATTCTGCTGTTTTTTCTCTATTCATTGCTCTTCCTCCTTTTTTACCCATCCTTGTTCTACACAATAGTCATAAGCCTTTTGTATTGCCTCGGTAGGAGTATTTTCTTCTTCAACAGGGAAATAATAATGCTCACCATCCGACCAATAAAGTTGCCACTTACTACCAACACGACTTAAAATTGGCACGTAATCTCCTTTGTCACTCACTTGAATTGTATCATCGTCAGGGTCGATGTCAAAATATGGTAGTGACATGAGCATTTTGTCAATCATATTCTCCATCATTTTTTATCCTCCAAAAAATCAATGTTAAGTTTATACTTCTCTTTTACTTTCTTGAATTTGTCCAAGAGGAAAGGGTTTTGCAAGATTGCATCCTTTACTTCTTGTACAGTACCATATTCAACTAATACGATAGTCTTACTACCTGGGCGTTCATCATCTGGAGAATAAGGGACACCGAAACCAATATAAGGAATACCATTTGTTATATAACGGAAAAAAGTTCCTGTAGCTTCATTTAAAAACTCGTCAGTTATGATTCCGTCTATCTTTTCAAAATTCTTATCATCTTTTCGTGTAAGATGAAAGTTGATTCCCAAAGGAAAATGTCCTACACAGCCATCAGTACCAAAGTATATTATGCGGTTTGGCTGCTTATTATGTTCTACTGGTCGCTTAAGACCAATGTGTGAAAAATTAGATGTTGACATAGTTATTTTCTTTTACGTTTTTTATTTTGCAGATACTGTCCATATTCTTTTGGTGAGCTTGTAAATATTGGGCCGTAAGTTATAAATGCAGGCTTGTTGTAGTAAAGTTTGCATATGGGATCTATTTGTTCTATATTATTCATGTTTTACTATTTTAATCTCTCCTCTTTTGCTAGGGAAAGGGATGATTACTTATTCTTAATGCACTAAAATAATACCATTAAAATGTTGCCATTCTTCAAGCAACATCTTTCGACGTTCTCTTCTGGCTTCGTTTATGCATTTCAACTTCCACTTTGTGCAGCGTCCTTTTATAACAAATCCCTCATAAGGGATTATCCAAAATCCGCTTGCTGAAGGTCGCGTATAACGCTCAATGTACTTTACTGCCTTTTTTATTTTCCTTGGTATTCTCATAAAGATAGTCATTTTTAAAGTTCAAACTCTCTAACTACTTTAGGCAACTTGTTATAACCTTTTTCAAGATGGTGCTGCTTGCAAGCTTCAATAGCTTCATCTTCTGTAGTGTAATACTGCTTACAACAAGACATATTTAAATTGTCATTTTCTATTTCTGTCCATATAGGCTGTATGTAATATGCACCTTCACTATTTGTTTCTTTGCAAACTAAGGCACGATAGCCTTTTTCGCTTTTTATAATTCTGTATTTCATTTTTTGATTAGTGTATTATTAGTGTTACTCAATGTCCATCCCACATCAATTCCTCCATATCCACCATATCCACTCTTTTCTAGAGCTTCAATAACATTAGAAGCATTGCAACAATACTCTCCATTATCGTTTTTCCATTCTTCTAATGTCATAGGAATTGTTTCATGGAGATAAAGATTAGCTAAACCTTCATCATTAAAGGCAAATACATTAGGATATATCTCTGATACTTTACAACCCCAAAGTCCACCATCACGCCAATAATAAGCCGATAAAAACCCTTCTTTGTCCACATGAGGATGAGAGTTCAGTCTCATACCATTAACAAAACATGGCATACCTTTATAATATGGGATGTTTCGTTTATAAGTTATTTTTCTATCTTTTTGTGTCATATTCTATCTATTTATGCCTCCGAAGGCGTTAAACATCAAACTATATAAGACAAGCTGATACCTAATATACCTGCTCCTAATATTATAAGTATGACTCCTTGGAGCATATATTTAAAATCCTTTAAAAATAAATATACTCCAAATATAATCAATACTATACTTAGTATAAATATTACTTTCATACTTCTATTTATGCCTGAGGGCTGTTAATCACCATATTTATATAAGTCTTCACTACTGGAATCATACCCACAACAAGGACATACCAACCCGTCAATTATAACGGACTTTTTACACTTAGGGCATAAACCTCTGACTCTATTAAAGGCTTCTAAAGTATATTGACAAGCTCTCAAGTATTCCAACTCTTTCTTGTCAGCTTGGTTGTTAATAAGTGCCTTATATTCATCTTTATCTAAAACTATAACTTCTAATGCCATACCTACACCTCTATTTATATGCCTGAAGGCAGTTAAATATTACTTTCGTAATTTTCACATCCCATATCATCTCCAAATCCCAAAGTTATATGACCTTTGAGTTTACAGTCCATATTTCCTGTACTGTAATAATAGTGTTCCAAATATTTACATCCGAAACAAACTAAATCACCTCTCATACTATAACTACTTTTTAATTGTTTTAAATTTTGAAGTTTGCGTTCCTGCCAAACGCCCAAAGGATATGCTGAAGCTCATGTATATACCTAACAGTTATGAAGATTTTAGAACGTAAAAAATCATTGAAGGTGTATCTATCACCTATGTCACTCCATTCTAAATATATATCTTCATCTTCATTATAGATAAGAAATTCATGCTCTCCAATTTGACTCGCTCCCCAATTATTATTAGAAAGGTTATTACATGTAAGTGAAATTCCTTCAATATTATCACAAGAAACTCCCCATCCCCAATTACTAACACCATTAATAGGGATTAGTTTAACAAATCCTTTTTTATCATTAGCATTTGTTTCCTTACTTATTTCAACAATAGTACCTATTGTTCCTTCAGCAAGAGCACAATTACAACTTACTCTTACGAGGTCTCCTATTCTCAAGTCTTCTGCTTTAATCATTTGTCACCTCCTTTCGATAATATATCATTGATGTAGCACCACTTTGTGATTTTGTTATACTCAACAAATTTCTTCCATTCTAAATCGTCGAATATACCATCAATACCAACATCCATACCACCTTGTTCATCATGCCACAGGTAAAGAATAACAGCTGAACCTTGTGGTTTTTCACTTGCATCATGCCATAAAGTACTCTGTAACCATTTTACACCTTCAACAAATGCTTCACGTTTTGCTGAAACATAGATTCCTTCATCAACCTCTGGCCCATGACCAACATACTGATTAGCTGCATGTTGTATTTTACTATCACCTATCATGTTATACTATTTTATCATTAATAATCTTTAGTTGTGTTTATAAGATGCTCATTACCCTCGTATGGAATACAGTATATATAACGATTTCCTATACAAGAATATGGAAATCCATTATTAGGGTCATAAGATGAGAAAAATTCAGCTTTCCAAGGTAAAATAGCACCATTTCTCGCCAGTACTCTATCAAATGGTTTAAACTCACACTTAGATTTAATTGGCTCTATATTCAAGGTTTGGGGATTTAGTTTACCTCCAAGTCTTTCTTCAATAGTATTAATATAGCACTTTGCAGCATCTTCTACTTCTAAAGAATAGTCCTTAGTAAGATAAATGCCTTCATTTTTATACTTGAAGTTATTCTCATCAGTGCAGTCAAGACAATGTACTCCTTTGAATGAAGTGTAGTTATTACCTATAAACTCAACAAAGATACATTCTACTTTACCATCTTTACATACAAGTACATCTCCTTTCTTCCAAGAGAGCTTAGACCAATCCCGCATTTCAGAGGAAGGGAAGAGAATACATTCCGCATCAGGGTATTTCTTCATTATTAATCCTTCTTTTGAGAAATTTATTTTACTTTGATACTTATCTATTACAAGAATTGGATATTCATTATTATTATCATTGATTCTATCAAATAAGACATTACCTTCAATTAATGAAAATAGTTTTGTCCCTTTTGGGCAATCTTTTAATATACTTTTTATGTTAATCTTGTTTTTCATTGTTGTATGATTTATAGTTTTCTTTTGTGATTTCTTTGTAGAATGTTATTACAATACTATCTGTTGGTATTACTAAGTCCTCTAAAATATGTTTTTCTACTTCGCGCAAAGGAAAGTCATCCTTTGTTGTACCATAAGTACCTTTGATATGGATTATATCTCTACCTTTTGAGAGTATAGCAACATAGTAGTAATACTTTTCCTTTATAGTTATTTGGTCTTTTATTATCATGTACTTTTTCTTTTGTTGTTAATATCTTCTATAGCCCTTGACACCTTTGACGTTAAGTTATCAATATACTCTATGGTACTTTTACGAGTTTCCTCTTCAAAGGCTATATAGTTATCAAATTCATTGATAATCTGGTCAAAGGTGTCATGGGAGAGTTTCTTGCCAATAAATTTATTTATTTGCTGTTACTTCAAGCTTTTAATATCTGTCATACTACTTATCTAATTTAAAGAATGAAGTACAAATTACACTACATTTATATATTTCATGAGATTCTTTTATTATAGATTCATTTATTTCATTCTCCCACTTTTCTACTATCTCTTCAGTTACTTTTCCGTCTTTATCAGAATATAGTTTTTTAGTTGTGGAAAATGTACTTGAACTACCACATTTATAAAAAACACTAATATGGAAATTAGCTATTACTTTTAATAAATCATCTTTCATATCTAATTCTTTATATCATTAGTTGTGCCTAATAGATATTCATTACCCTCATAAGGTATACAATAACGATAGTGGATATACATGCAAACATAAGGGAAATTTTCATTTTCTTCATCATAGTAAGAAAATAAGTCTATTGACCATTCTTTATTTGTATCATCCCTAACCAATACCTTTTCAAAAGGCTTAAACTCTTGTTTTACAAGTTTATGCTGTTCTTTGTCATACTTATAACCTTTTCTAGTTATAGCTGAGTATAGTTTATTTCTATCAGTTGTAGATGCAATGGTTACTAGCTGAATACAGCGGTTTACATTATTGCTAATAAAAACATTTAGAGCCTTATTTGCATACAGAGTTGCTGCTATTGTCACAGAGCTATCATCTCTTATTTTTGAAACTAAACATAAGTTACCTTAATTATCAATAATAACATCACCTTCTTTAAACTTAGGTTCTATTTTCTCTAACTCTAAAGTATCAGCATTCCATCTATATCCTGCTTCTGTCATTTTATCAAATAGTTTTTTCTTAGCTTCTTCTGAAGCTGGAATGTAAAATTCAGAAGTCCATCCATAAGTTGTTCCTATGTTAAAATGGTCAGTACCGTCAACACCACATATATATTTAGGTGAAGTACCCCAGTAATATTCACCACTTGCAATAAATGGTATAGTACCGTCTGCTTCCATCATAATGTCACCTCTCTTAACAGGAAGTCGAAATTTAGTCCAATCTCTTTGGTCTTTTGATGGGAATAGAACACACTCTGAATTAGAGTACTCTGTATAACGACCTTCTTTTGTAAATGATGCTATCATACCATTGAATCTATGTACCATAATAGAATAGGTCTTATTTGTATTAATTGTGTCAAATGTGACTTCCCCAAATACAGTACTATATAATTTAGTACCTTTAGGACAATATTTTAATATTTCTGCTATGTTCATAATTTTATCTTTTAATGTATGTATAAATGTCTAAAAATACTATAGCTAACTTTCTTTCTTTAAGATTATCAAAAGCTTGCTGTTCCGTTAAACCCATGTTATTTACTAAGTTGTTAAACTCTTCTTTATCATAAACAGCTTTGGTATCTATGGCATCATAATCCAATATTTCATGTTGTTCACCAAAGCGTGTTTCTGCGGTTATTCTTACTTTTAAATCACCATTTTCTTTTTTATAGCGTTCTAGAATTTTTTGTAACTCTGATATTTTCATAAGTTTTCAATTTTAAATGCTTCTTTACAACAAGGGCAGTATACTATATAATGGTAGCATCTTTTACGCCCTCCATCACTAGTATATACCCAATTATATTCTTTTCCATAGTCTCCTTCTTCTTCTATCAAAAGAAGAGAATCACAATGTGGACATCTACATTTCAAAGGTAGTTTCATAGAGTGTCCTCGTCTAGCTTTATTTTCGAGAATTTTCATTGAATAAAGATTTAAGATATTCTTTTGTCCATTTAATATATGGATATACTTTAGTTAATTCACCAATATATTCACGTCCATTACTAAGTATATCATCAAAAGAAAACTCATGATGTTCTACAGTCTCTTCTTTAATACATGTAGGTTCCTTACAACCATAATGTCCTACATTCCAGTTATCATATATGCCTGGATGAATTATATCTTTTATAAATTTACCATTAGAATACTTTAAATCAAGTAACCGAAGAATATCCTCCTTTGTTGGCATCTTATAACCAAATAATTCAGGGTTAATATCCATATTAGTTTCTCTAAGAAGCCAATAGAGATACTGTTCATCATAGGTTATAACATATTTAATAGTTTTTCCTTTATATTTTCCAAAATGCAAAACTCTATTTGCGGTCTTTTGCATTAAAGATTCTATTTCTTGTTTTACAGAATCTAATTTTTTCTTTAAATCTTCATATTCTTGCATAATCTATATTAAATGTGCTGATTTACATCCTTCATAAGCCTCTTTAATAGCTTCTTCAGGAGTATTTGCTGTAAAATGTAACCTTAAAATTTCATGAGTGTCCATATCAATCCAATACACAGTATATTGAACTAATATATTATCTATTACACTAAGAGTAGGTACATATCCTAAATTAGTTTTATGATACTCTTCATCCAGTTGTGGAAGCTTTGCAAACATTTCTAATTCTGTCATAATTGATATTTTAATAAGTAATTTTACATAAAAACAAATAGATATTATAAGGAGTTTTGTAGGTAGGATAACTATTATAGTAACTTTTTAAATTACTAATAAAACTCCTTATTTACTTCTATTCAAGACTTTTACGTAAATCTTCATTTGTTAATTCTATAAATTCATCTGTTCTATAGTACCAAAAATATCTATATTCATTAGACAAATCATGAAGAATATTTAATTTTATTGATTTCATAAATATTAATCTTTATAAATAGTATCAAGGATTTCTCGAAAGTTAGGATTGTCTATTACTGCTTGAGCATCATCCAATCTATTAAAAATAGCTCTTATACCACGTGTATACATATCACATGATTCAACAGCTACATAAATTTGTCTTATATTATCATATTTAATTACACTAATATTATCAAGTTTATGTAGTTTATTGTAATACTCAGCAATATTAAGAAGTTGATTTAATGCTAACAATCTTTCAAGTTGTTTTTCATTAGTTGCAACATTTTTCCTAAAATAGAAATCTATATCTCCATTAAATGTAGTTACATGAGATATATATTTATTAATTTTACCCATATTATTTATACGATAATAATCCGTAATGTCACTATTAAATAACATATTACTTATATCTTTATAAGTTGGATTATGTATAGGTTTGAATCTAACACACTCAAATGTAGAGTTTTCTTTATCAATTTCATAACCTTTTGGAGCTTGTATTTTAAGTTCTTTTGTTTCCATATTTGTAATTTATTTATTAGAGAGGGAGAAGTACGAATTGAACGTATTTTGATTACTTGATGTATTAACTTCATCCATTATCATTTATTTGCTAAAACATTATATAGCTAATAATGGAAAGCTTTAACCTGCAACATTATCTTGAGTTACCTTTTCACCTTATCACCTGTCCTACGTATTTGCAACTATATAGGCATCTCCCTATTTTTTATGAAAATTTATTTAATTTGCTTTTGAGTTTCTTTTAATAATGTTAAGAACTTAGCTTTAAATTTATCATCTGTAACTATAAGTAAATGAAGACATTTTAGATATTCATTATCTATATTATTTATATGATTGATGAGGTACTTTAAAGTATGTTTCTTTATTAATTTTGAATAACTATCATCGTTGTAGCTTAACATTCTTAGTGATATTTATAGGGGTATCTTCTTTGAAGTACTCCCATGATGTATATTCTTCTTTCATTTTTTCTTTTTAAATAATGGTTTATTACTAAATATATAAATATAATAGCATACCCAAACTATTAGCATAACTATTATATATAGCCAAGACAATAAGCATATTAATATACATTTACATAACATACCAACTGTTATTGTTTTACCTTTATTGTAATTGTCTAAAAGGCAAGTTACCATGAGCCAACAATTAATAAAGACACCTATTAAATAAAGTATAATAATCATAATTCATTATATTCTTGTTGTAAACAAACTGCATCTTCATAGTAATCATCTATAAAGAATTGACAGTCAGCTTTGCTAGTTACACTTCCTTTGAACTTAATATTCATCCATTTCTCAATGAGTTTTATTTTACTTCTTTGAGAAGGAGTTGATCTTTCTAATGTAATCATTATTTATAAACTACTGTTGTATCTATGGGTATATTGCCTTTATACGTTATTTGTAGAGTTGTTTTATCTCTATAAACATCTATAGCTTCAGGGGATTTAAAACTATTTATATGGTATATTCCAAATGCTACAATTAAACCTCCGAAATATGCAGTTCCAGTAGTAGATAAATCATAATCAGACTTTATAAAAGCTATACCAAATAATATAAATCCAATAAGTATTGCAATTATTCCTATTATAATCATATTGTTTCAAATGTTAATGTACATTGTTTACACTCTGGTGAATGAATAATTCCCTTGCCAGGAAAATAGATGTAATCATGATGTTTATATTCAAATTCTATAGGAAGTATAGGATTAGTAAGCATATGATAACTTGTTATTAATATACCAATTAATAAACTCAATAATATTATTGTATAAAAATACTTGCTCATTTTAATATTTTTACTTTAACTTTCTCTAACTTAACTCTTCTAGTATCTTTAGGGTGAATGAGAATATCAATACAATGATTATGACGTTTGTTCATGACATCTTTGACTTCATAGATACCAAAACCTTCAATATATACTCTTCTAGGTTTGTTCTTAGGGAATAACCAGAGTAAGTCTCTTGAGATTGCACACCACTTTATCCTATTATTCTTTAGATGTCGAAGATTTATCTTACTACCATCAGAGGTAATCAATGGCTCAGAATTACACTGAGCCTTGACTGGTTGATAATAGGTGAGAGTGACATGAGTTATTGTTTCTCCTATAATAGGAATATTGACTATAAAGAATAGTATTGATATTAATATGTATTTCTTCATTGTAATTCTTATTTGTTTGTTAAAGTGACTATAAGTTCATCCTTTACATAGTCAGGTACAACTATACAAGGAAATGAATCTTTAGTAAAGTCTATAGGACTCTTTACAGCATGGAGGTCAAAGAATCCTTCAGTACTTGTAGAGATAGATATAAGAATATCTCCTTTAATAATTCCAAGCTCTTCATAACTAAGGTCTGTCTTAGTTACTTCAAGAACATCACTATGAAACATAATACTATTACAAGAATAGTCTGCAAGTTCATTACATACAAATTCTATGAGTTCAGTACAGTTATTTAATATTTTCATGACAATTATATTTAGGTATTAATATCTATCTATCTATTAGACGATAAGCTTTAATAGAGTAATATTTACCATCTTTAAGCTCAAATTCATCCTCTAAAGAAGGTTTGTCAATCAAGTAATAGTTGTCTGTGATAAGTGTCCCATTTATTAATACATAAAATCCTACATATTTAGGAGAATGAAAATAAGGGTCAAATTCAATAGGATTTTTATGTCTTATATCTAAATGCTTATAATAGTAATACGACTTTAAATAGACGTATGCTACTTTATTCTCCATGAGGTCTTTTAACTTCATAGTAAAGTACAGTCTCCACACTTGAGCAGACTGAAAGAGCTTTATGTTATATTAATAATATTAGAA
>ERZ870052.543-NODE-543-length-14889-cov-4.468674_pt1 | contig 14889 bp, 17 predicted proteins | sample MGYA00520889_ERZ870052 | MGnify/ENA primary metagenome ERZ870052 (study PRJEB32232, sample SAMN07284988) | human gut metagenome | biome: human-associated habitat; material: feces | host: Homo sapiens | place: Tanzania | collected 2014-08-14 ...
TATCTTGATTGGTTTGAAGGCCAAAGATACAGGAGGGCGGATCATTTGCGGAGGCGTTGCTTCACTGATTGGAATCCAAAGCTTTATTAACGTCAGCGTAGCTACAATGATTTTCCCAAATACAGGCCTGTCCCTCCCATTTGTCAGTTATGGACTGACTTCCGTAGTATGTTTTTTCATGGGAATCGGTTTTGTATTAAATGTAGGCTTACAGCCTAATAAATATCAGTAAAGAGAGGATACCACTATGAATATCGGATTAGTAGCGCATGATGCGAAGAAAAAATTGATGCAGAATTTCTGCATTGCATACCGTGGGATACTCAGTAAGCATAATTTATATGCAACAGAAACCACCGGTATACTGGTCGAGAATGTAACAAACTTAAGCATTCACAAATATCTTGCTGGACATCTCGGAGGAAAGCAGCAGCTCGGCTCACAGATTGAGCACAATCAGATGGATCTTTTGATTTTCTTCCGTGATCCACTGACACCTCACTCACATGAACCGGATGTTAATGACATTGTTAAGCTTTGTGATATTTATAACATTCCGATCGCAACGAATATCGCAACTGCTGAAGCATTGATCCTTGCTCTTGACAGAGGCGACCTTGACTGGCGGGAGATGTATCGATAATATGAGTAAACCATACAAAAAGAAGAGAAGACGAAGAAAGCAACGGCATTCTGTCAGCCGCATACTTATTCCTGTCATATGTCTTATTGTTGTATTGTCCGGAGCTATCGGCGGAGTCTGGTACTACAAAGAATATGGTGGTGATCCTGTCCGGACATATGAGACAGCCACTTATAATTCCAATTTATATCAGGGCAGCTTGTTTGCTGATGATTTATGTGTCGCTGCTGATGATGTGTCTCTCACTGGATTTGATGATGAGGATTCTCTTCATGCTGCAGGATTATTCAATTTAAATGATAAGACAGTTGAATATGGATATAAGCTTTATGATAAATTATATCCTGCAAGTACAACAAAGCTTATGACTGCATACCTTGCTTTTAAGTACGGTAATATGGATGACATTGTAACTGTTTCTGACAGCGTTTCCGGCTTTGCATCTGATGAAGTAGTCTGTAACCTGCAGCCTGGTGATAAAGTGACACTTTATGATTTATTATGTGGTCTTTTACTTCGTTCAGGTAATGACTGTGGTGTTGCTATTGCTGAACATATCTCCGGAAGCGTAGAAGCTTTTGCTGAGCTTATGAACTCAGAAGCGAAAGCTCTTGGTGCCACTGGCACTCATTTCGTGAATCCTCACGGACTTCATAATGAAAACCACTACACAACAGCCTATGACCTGTATCTGATCTTTAATGCCTGCATTCAGGATCAGAGATTTATGGATATTATTTCCATGGATTCTTATACAATGAATCTTACCGGAGCAGATGGTACAGCAAGAACATTTGATGTAGTTCCGACCAACTATTATTCCGCTGGGAAGATCAATGCCCCTGACGGGATTCGTGTGTTTGGCGGTAAGACCGGTACCACAGATGAAGCAGGATGCTGTGTGATCCTTTATAGCGAAGATCTGGAAAAGAATCCTTATATTTCCATTATTATGGGTGCCGAAGATAAGAGTTTTCTTTACCAGGAGATGAACCGGCTTCTCGAAGCTGGAGAAACAACTAAAACAGAATAAAGAATAACCGATACGAAAAAGCCATGTGGCACAGATCAATAAATCAGAACCTTTCATTTTTAATCTGTCCGCATGGTTTTTTATATATCAGGAAAGTGCTTTCCCAATATATAAAAACGCTCCACTCAGGATGTATCCTTTGATTGATTAATATGTATTCTTCCCCTGAAAGGCTAGAAATATGCATAAAAAAATGATATACTAACAAAGTTAAAACAGAAATAACAGGAGGTAGTATTTTTATCTTGGCAAAGAAAAAAAACAAGTCTGTAAATATAAAAAGATATAAAGCAAAAAAAGGATTTAATATTGGAATTTTTCTGTTTGCAGTTGTATTTATTTATCTTATTGTTACTGTTACCGCATATCTTTTAGAAGATAAGCCTTCTATTTATGAAGTGCGAGAGGGCAGCATTGTGAAAGATAACACCTATACCGGATTGATCATCCGCCAGGAGACAACTGTAAATGCGGAATCAGGTGGCTACATTAACTATTATCAGAATGGAAACAGCAAAGTCAAATATGGCGCACCTGTTTATGCGATTTCAAAGAATGCTTTGAGTTTTGATGAATCTTCCACAGAATCCTCTTCAACTGCGGATCTCAGCTCTGATGTTCAATCAGGACTGGTGACACAACTTCAGACATTTAATGAAAACTATGACAGTTCCAACTTTTCAAGTATCTATACCTTAAAGAACGAACTGCAAAATACATTACAAAGTGCATACAATACGACCAAAACTGCGCAGCTTGCATCTGTAATCGAAAGCAGCGGACAAACTGTCACAACTGCTTCTGCCGGACAGGACGGAATTGTTTCCTATACGGTTGATGGTTTAGAATCTTTAACCGTTGACAATTTTACAGCAGATAATTTTAATAAAACAAATTATAAAGTAACCGAACTTACGGATCAGATGAAGATATCTTCCGGTTCACCGGCTTACCGATTGATCACCAGTGAAAACTGGTTCGTAGTGATACCTTTAAAAGAAGACACCGCAAAAGAATTTCAGAAATCTGGTTTACAGAATGTGCAGGTCCGCATAGATAAAGACAGTGAAAAGATGTGGGCTGCTTTCTCAGTTCTTGAACGAGACGGGAATTTCTATGGTGTTCTGACCTTTGACAATTCTATGATCCGTTATGCATCAGAGCGTTTTCTGAACATAGAACTTATCTTAGAAGATGAATGTGGACTGAAGATTCCAAAATCTGCCGTAGTAGAAGAGCAGTTCTTTGTAATTCCTCAGGATTACATTACAAACGGCGGTAACAGTTCTTTAGAAGGCGTCATGGTTCTGGATTCAAAAGGAAATGCTTCATTTCAGGCCGTTGATATCTATGACACATCCGATGATGGAGAAGTTTATTTAAGTCGAGATCAGCTGAAATCCGGAACAGTAATTGTAAAGCCAGATTCTTCTGACACTTATACGATTGAAACCCAAAAACCATTAAAGGGAGTCTATAATATCAATAAAGGATACGCTATTTTCAAAAAAGTATCCATTTTATGTGAAAGTGACGAATACTATATTGTTCAGGAAGGAGATTCTTACGGACTTTCAAATTACGATCATATCGTACAAAACGGAGCCGGTGTTTCCTCTGATGATGTTGTATTTCAGTGATTTGATTTTGTAGCCCTTTAAAATTGGATACAAAATCAAAAAGAGGATAATTAAGTTTCAAAAAGGAGAGATAACTTATGCTAGAAACACAGTTAAAAGAAGTAGAAGCAAAGATCCAGGCAGCCTGTGACCGTGCCGGACGCAAGCGGGAAGAAGTTACATTGATCGCCGTAAGTAAGACAAAACCGATAGAAATGCTTCAGGAAGCTTATGATCTCGGTGTCCGCATGTTTGGTGAGAATAAAGTGCAGGAAATCACGGCCAAATACGACGCACTTCCTGATGATATCCACTGGCATATGATTGGACATCTGCAGACCAATAAGGTAAAATATATTATTGATAAAGTAGATCTGATCCACTCTGTCGATTCTGTCAAACTTGCAGAGACAATTGAAAAAGAAGCTGCAAAACATAATCTTACAGCTAATATTTTAATTGAAGTAAATGTTGCTCAGGAAGAAAGTAAGTTTGGACTTAAAACAGAAGAGGTTCTCCCGTTTATTGAAAAGATTGCAAATTTCGAACATATCAAGGTCTGCGGACTGATGACAATTGCACCTTTTGTCGATAACCCGGAAGAAAATCGTCAAATTTTCGCAAATTTACATAAATTATCTGTTGACATTAATGAGAAAAACATTGATAATGTTTATGTGAACATACTTTCAATGGGAATGACCAATGATTACGAGGTTGCCATAGAAGAGGGAGCAACTATGGTTCGAGTTGGAACTGGTATCTTTGGTGCAAGGAACTATAATATCTGACTTAATTTATTAACCTGATGAATGGATTACTGTTTACCGTATTTTTGAACAGTAACTGAATAGTATCATTTTTTCGTTGGACTGTATGAATAAAAAAGAGCGCCACCTGAAAAAGGGGACAAGATAGGAGTGTAAAAATGGGTGTATTTGATAAATTTCTTGACATCATGAAGTTAAATGATGACGATTATGATGACGATGAATTTTATGATGATGATGATTTTGCAGATGACGGTGATTTTGAGGAAAAACCGCGTCGTTCTTTCTTCGGTAAGAAGAATAATAAAGAGGAATCTTTCAATGACTTTGATGCTGATGAAGATAAGAAGTTTCAGCCTTCTGCTTCTGCCAAGGTTACACCATTGCGTCCTGCTGCAAAACACGGCGGAAACATGGAAGTATGCGTTGTAAAACCAACTTCTGTAGATGATTCCCGTGAGATCACAGAGACATTACTTGCAGGTCGTACTGTAATTCTTAACTTAGAAGGTATGGATCTTGAGATTGCACAGAGAATTATTGATTTTATTTCCGGAGCAGCATTTGCGATCAGCGGAAACCTTCAGAAGATTTCCAGCTATATTTTCCTTGTTACACCTACAAATGTTGACATTTCCGGTGATCTTCAGGATCTTCTCAGTGGATCTATGGAAACACCAAGTGTTCGTGGAAGATACTAGAATTTAACTTCAACTATAGGAACTGGATTTTAGAATTATTATGATAAAAGAAAATCAGAAAAAAGAAACAAAGCTTTTGGAACACAGATTTATTGAACTTTCCAGAATTGCTTTTGAACGTGAAATTGTTACATATTCGGATTTTCTTAACCTGAATGATCAGAATATCCTGCATACCCTGCCAAAGGACAAGCTTTATTCAAGATATGTCCTCTTTGGCGGGTATGATATGGCAGAGCGTCAGATGGCTGCATTTATCCCTGAGGCTCTTTCTTTGCGTTATGGGATATCTGATATTACTCCGAAAGAGATTGATTATCCGTTTTGTGCTGTGAAAATCGCACCAAAAAATAAACGATTTTCCGAAGACCTGACTCACAGGGATTTTCTTGGTTCCATATTAAATCTTGGGATTGACCGTTCAAAAACCGGAGATATTCTTGTGACAGAAGATTCAGCGCTTCTTTTTATCAATAAGGATCTTGCATCTGTCGTAACAGAGGACTTAACCCGGGTCCGCCACACTGTTATAGACAGTTCTGTCCTCAACCTGGATCTGATAAACTACACGCCTGATTTCCAGCAGATAAAAGGAACTGTCTCATCTGTTCGCTTAGACAGCCTATTGCCACTTGCATTTTCTTCTTCCAGAAGTAAACTGTCCGGACTCATTGAAGGCGCGAAAGTCTTTGTAAACGGTAAATTGATTACGAGCAATGGATATCAGGTAAAAGAAGGGGATATTATCTCTGTACGAGGGTTAGGTAAGTTCCGTTTTGAGGAAGCGGGAAAAATCACTAAAAAGAATCGGATCAGTGTAACTATTCAGAAATATGTATAATCTAGAAAGCTTAGAAAAGAGGAGCTTATCGACTCATGAATAATACAAAAACAAAGACAAAGAGTTATCTTTTCGCTGCCATTGGATTTCTGCTCACATTAGCACTTGACCAATGGACCAAATATCTTGCATCTACTATTTTGCGCCGTCTCGAGTCTTTCTCTTTGATTTCCGGAGTTTTTGAACTTCGCTATCTTGAGAATCGCGGAGCTGCATTTGGTATTATGCAGAATCGACAGATTGTGTTTGTGGCCGGAGGTATTATTATACTTGCTGTTATTTTGTATCTGTACCAGAAGATGCCATTTACACCACATTACAGGCCACTGCGTATCTGCGCTGTACTGCTTGCATCCGGAGCTGTAGGAAATATGATCGATCGTGTGAAACTTGATTATGTTGTTGACTTTTTCTATTTCCGACTGATCGATTTTCCAATCTTTAATGTTGCAGACTGTTATGTTGTGATTGCATGTATTTTATTTGTTGTTCTCATTTTATTTTATTATAAAGACGACAAAGATTTTGAATTTTTAAATTTTAAGAACAGATAAAAACGCACAACAGGAAGGATTCTGAAAGCTTATGGAAGAACTTCATTTTAATGCGGATATTTCAGGGGAAAGGATCGATAAATTCCTTGACGGGAGAATAGAGAGCCTTTCCCGTTCTTATATCCAGAAATTAATTAAAGAAAAAAAAATTCTTGTAAATCAATTACCGGTTAAAGCGAATTACAAGTTGACAACAGGGGATACTATCATTCTTCAGATTCCTGACCCGGAACCACTTGATATTCAGCCTGAAAATATTCCTCTGGATATTCTCTATGAAGATGATGACATTCTTGTCGTTAACAAACCAAAAGGAATGGTTGTACATCCCGCACCGGGACATTACAGCCATACGCTGGTCAATGCGGTTCTATATCACTGTGGAGAAAACCTGTCGGGAATCAATGGTGTGATCCGTCCCGGAATCGTTCATCGGATCGATATGAACACAACAGGTTCCCTTCTGATCTGCAAAAATGATAAAGCCCATCAGATTCTTGCAGAACAATTAAAAGAACATTCTATCACAAGAAAGTATCACGCTATCGTACATGGCAATCTGAAAGAGGATACAGGCACTGTGAACGCTCCGATCGGCAGGCACCCTACAGATCGTAAAAAGATGAGTACAAAAGCACCAAATGGACGACATGCAGTCACTCATTACCGTGTATTGGAAAGGTTTGGTAATTTCACCTATATTGAATGCCAGCTTGAAACCGGTCGGACACATCAGATCCGTGTCCATATGTCCAGTATCGGACATCCAATTCTGGGAGATGAGATTTATGGTCCTACAAAATGTCCTTATAAACTCCAGGGACAGACTCTGCATGCAAAAATTCTCGGTATCACTCATCCAGCTACAGGAGAATACATCGAATTTGATGCGCCTTTACCAGACTATTTTGAAGATTTATTAAATAAATTAAGAAAACAAAAGTAAATATAGGAAATAGTATAAGAAATATCAAATTTACATTGTCTTTTTTCATTTTTTTGGTTATAATATACATATAATTTCGCATAGACTTGAAAAGGAGTGTGGCTTATTATGAAGACAAATACTATTATAACAATCGGACGTCAGTATGGAAGTGGTGGAAAAGAGATTGGACATTTCGTTGCTGAAGCGTTTGGAATTAAATTATACGACAAAGAAATGCTTGCGCGTGCAGCAAAAGAGAGTGGTATCTGCGAGGAATTATTTGAGACTCATGACGAAAAGCCAACGAACAGTTTTCTATATTCTCTTGTGATGGATACATATTCTATGGGATATGCCGGCAATACATACACGGAGATGCCTATCAATCACAAAGTTTTTCTTGCACAGTTTGATGCGATTAAAAAGATTGCAGATGAGGGACCATGTGTCCTGGTAGGTCGTTGTGCAGATTATGCACTTGAATCCTATCCAAATGTTGTCAGCATCTTCATTCGTGCAGATATGGAAGATCGTATTCGTCGTGTAGCAACAAGACTTGATCTTACGGATGCGAAAGCAAAAGATCTGATCAATAAGACGGATAAAAAGAGAGCAAGCTATTACAATTATTATACAAACAAGAAGTGGGGCGAGGCAGCCAGCTATGAGCTTTGCTTAAACAGTTCTGAACTCGGAGTACAAGGTACAGCGAAAGCAATTGAACAGTATATTCTTTTAAAAGAAAGTATTGAAAAAGAAGCCAGAAATATTGTTTAATCTTATTTATTAAAATGTATAGTGCAAAGGATACAGAAGAGCAGTAGTGCATTCTTTCTGTATCCTTTTTATCTATTCTTATTCTTTTTACTTCCTATACTTCACGAAGCTTTACAGCACCTGCCGCCTGACGGCGTCGGTCTTCATCGATTGCTGCATAATGTTTCTTTGTTGTATTGACATCTTTATGTCCCAGAACATCTGCGACAAGATAAATGTCTCCGGTTTCTTTATAAAGTGCCGTTCCATAGGTACTGCGCAGTTTATGTGGAGTTATTTTCTTATTCGGAGTAACCTCCCTGGCGTATTTCTTTACCATATTTTCAACTGCCTGAACGCCCATACGTTTTCTCTGTGTAGACAGGAACAATGCGTTTTCGTGGCCGGAAAGTGGTACAGTTTCCTTTCTGGTCGTGTAAAGATACGTCTTTAATGCATTCTCAACCTCTTCACCGAAATATACAATCATCTGATTTCCACCTTTTCGTGTTACAGTAATCCCATTATTCTTAAAATCAATATCCTGAAGATCCAGTCCGACACATTCTGATACACGGATTCCGGTTCCAAGCAGAAGCGTCAGAATTGCCAGATCTCGATTTTTTGTCTTTTCAAAATAGGCTTTCCGCTGACCTGTAAGATTATCCCCTCCATGATCAACATAATCCAGGAGCATTGCGATTTCATCCGTATCAAGCCGTATAATCGCTTTCTCGTGCATCTTAGGCATCTCTACAAGCAACGTAGGGTTCTTACTGATAATTTGACGCTTAAAATAATATCCATAAAAGCTGCGAAGCGCAGACATCTTTCTTGCAAGTCCCTTTTCTGTATTCGTGATACATTTTTCTTCGTCATTCTTATAGACCTTCAGATATTCCTGGTATTCCTCAATATCTACAGGCTCCAGGCGTTCCAGATCATGTACCTCAAATTGCTCGATCGTATAATTTTTATAAACCGGATTATTCTCCATAAGGAAATGAAAGAAAACACGGATATCATAGGCATAAGAAATCCTGGTCCGCGCAGATGTCGTTGGTTCCACGGCACGAAAATAATCCTTTGCAAATGGAGGCAATGTCTTCAGAATCTCTCTGAGACGTAATGTGTTATCTATATATGTCTGTTCATGATATGTTTTTCTGTTAGAGGTTTCTGCCATATTAAAAGCTCCTTTATAGATTCAAATTTACTGAAAATCCCATATTTCTTATATATTTTAACATAAGTACTGTTTTCCGTCTACATCTTTTGGAAAAATCGGTATTTGTCGTATAGATTGATTTGTATTAATTAAATCCGAAGAGACTATCTGCTGCTATTTAAAACGCTATTTTTGGAAAGCAGATAGCAATCTTCTTCGGATTCAGGGAGTGTATATATCAATACATAGGGTGTATATTGATACCATTTATAATTTTTCGTAAGCGATCATCAGGTATTGACCTGCATGAATCGTATCTGAATCAAGATGATTCATCACCTTAAGTGCTTCTACATATTCGCTTACAGAGCCGTATCCGTCCGTAATTGTTTCTTCTGCAATGCTCCAAAGGCTGTCACCCGGTTCAATTAATCTGCTTGTATAACAGATCTCAACAGCATCTGTGGCTCTCTGATGATCTATTTCCTTTGCCGAAACTCGGAACATTCCAAAGTACATACAGCTGCAGAGAATAAAAAGAATACTGCATATTACCAAACCAGAATGACGCATAACACCATGTTTTTTCTTTGAATTTACTGAGTGATTTCCTGAATACTTTTTCATAATTCTTTTCCTCTCTTTCGCTTACTGTATACTGATCTCCTGTTATTATCATGTGTCGAACATCTGTTCTTTGATGTTTAAATCATATCATTCGAACAAATGTTTGTCAAGCATTTTACTTCATAAAACCGAACATATTTTCGCAACAAATGTTTGCTTTCTAAAAAATGCTGTGTTATTATGTTCTTATAATTATAGTAGATTCGGAGGGAACAATATGTCAGAAGGGAATATTACTCCTAAGCAAAAAGAGATTTTAGAATATATAAAAGACCAGATTTTAACAAGAGGCTTTCCACCGGCAGTTCGTGAGATCTGCGAGGCTGTGAATTTAAAGTCTACCTCTTCCGTTCATTCGCATCTGGAGACACTGGAAAAGAATGGTTACATAAGAAGAGACCCTACCAAACCCCGCGCAATTGAGATTCTGGATGATAATTTCAATCTGACAAGAAGAGAGATGGTGAATATTCCGATCATAGGCCGTGTCGCTGCCGGCGAACCGCTTCTTGCAGAACAGAATATTGAAGATTATTTTCCTATTCCTGTAGAATATATGCCGAACAAGCAGACATTTATGCTTCAGGTACAAGGTGAAAGTATGATCAATGCCGGAATTCTTAGTGGTGATTATGTTATTGTTGAGCAGACTCCATCTGCTGAAAATGGGGAACAGGTAGTTGCACTGATTGAAGATGGCGCTACAGTCAAGACTTTCTATCGTGAAGAAGGTATTATCCGCCTGCAGCCGGAGAATGATGCATATGATCCGATCATTCTTACAGATGTCACTATCCTTGGTAAAGTGATCGGTGTTATCCGTATGTACTAAATCTCATTACTGGATATAGAATTTTTAATTAGAACTCAAAGTATAAAAAAACTGGCAGAATGTAGTACTCCACTACTCTTCTGCCAGTTTTTTATAACTTCCGTTATTTATGCTTCAAGATCTTCAACAGACACATGACGTCCATCTTTCCAGATTCTTTCCAGATTATAGAACTGTCTGTTCTCTCTGTCAAATACATGTACAATAATATCACCAAAATCAAGCAACACCCATCTTCCGGATGCATTTCCTTCTCTCTGTACCAGAGAATATCCTGCCTTATGCAGTTCTTCCTCCACATTATCCACAAGGGCATTTACCTGACTGTCACTGTTACCATTTACAATCAGGAAATAATCTGCAAGTACAGACACGCCTGAGATATCAATGATCTGGATATCTTCTCCTTTTTTATCACTGAGAGCTGTATATGCAAGCTTTGCCATTTCTTTTGACTGATTCATCTTTATTTATTCTCCTTTGTCGCTATAATATTGATACGTTTCAATGCTCATCGGATCTACCGGCTTACCATTCTTGCGCAGATAATCAACCGTATTCCCTGCACAAAGATAGATTGCACGGTCAATGTCGACAAACACAGTTTCACGGATCTCCTGAAGACCAGGAATTATCTTTCTGTTCGGTTCGATATAATCAGCAATATAAATAATCTTCTCAAGCATTGTCATCTCCGGTCGTCCGGTTGTATGCCATGTAATTGCGCTTAAAATGTCTTTATTGGTCACACCATACTCTTTTTTTGCGAAATATGCTCCCAGCTTCGCATGGACCAATGCCGGCATCTCAAGCTCTGATTGTGTAAGCAGAATACCGTGTTTTTGGCATCTCTCAACCTGTTCCTGCGCAGAACCATACTTTCCACAATCATGCAGAAGTCCTGCCATCATAGCATCATCGATATCTTCATGATAGCGCATTGCAAGAGATGCTGCTGTATACATAACTCCGATTGTATGCTCAAAACGATCTTTCTTCAGCTTTTTTTCCAGTTGTTTTCTAATGTCAACGAAAGCTTCTTTCATAATCGTGTTCTGTCTCCTCTCTGGTTGCTGGTCGCACATCGTGTGAACAGTAACCCTCTCTGCCTTTCACGCCGCCATTCTGCATTCTGACGGGTGCAGATAAAATATGCTTTAAATATATAGTTTCTTTTCTTTGATATAATCCGCGACAACATCAGGCACCATATAACGCACGCTGAGCCCCTTTGCTGCCCTTTCTCTTATCGTAGTGGAGGAAATCTCTACCAACGGTGCACGGAGCAGTTCTATATGCGCTCCGTATGCTTCTGTGAGATATCGTATCTGTCCCTTCATTGCTGAAGCATCTTTGTCGTCACGCATTGCTGCAAGAATCGTACAGGTCGTGAAAATTTCTCTGAAATCTTTCCACTCTTCAAAAGCAAACAGCGAATCTGCACCGAGAATAAAATAAAATTCATCCTTTGGGTAGATCTCATTAAAATGCCGCATTGTCTGATACGTATAAGAGTGCTTCTTCGTATCCGCTTCTGAAAGATTCAATGAGAAATTCGGATTACTTTTTATTGCAAGACGAACCATCTCGATCCTGTGATGCATTGCTTCTTCTGTATCGAGTGTCTCTTTGTGCGGAGGATTTCCATTCGGTAAAAACCAGATCTCATCAAGTCCAAAATCTTCATAAGCAAACTCACCAAGAAGAAGATGACCGATATGGATCGGCTCAAATGTACCACCCATAATACCAATCTTCATTGTCTGTACCTGTTCCTTTTCTACTATAAGAGACACTCACTGCGAGTGTCTCTTATTCAAATTCAGCTTCCGAATCATATAATAACTCAGAAGCTGAATAATAATTATTTTGGAAGCTGAATTTTCTTTTTATCGTCTTTTCCTTCTTTGTAAAGAACGATTTTCTTTCCGATTACCTGAACAACCTGAGACTGTGTTCTCTCTGCAAGTGTCTCTGCGATTTCTCTCGGATCATCCATGCAGTTCTTCAGAACACTGATCTTGATCAGCTCGCGTGCTTCCAGTGCCTCAGCGATTGCCTCTGTAAGCCCCGGATTCATGCTTGCTTTTCCAACCTGGAAAATCGGATCCATTGTCATCGCAAGTCCTTTTAAATAGGCTCTCTGTTTTGTAGTCATAATATTCTCCTTATTTATAATAATCAAACTGAAGTCCGTACATTCTAACTGTGTCACCTTCCTGGATGCCAGCTCTCTCAAGATCTGCAAGAATACCTGAATCTTTCAGGAACTTCTGGAAGAATGCAAATCCCTTCTCAGAATCAAGATTCGTATATCCAAGCATTTTCTCAATCTTCGGACCTTCAACTACATACATTCCATCCATCTGTTCTACTGTATAAGGAAGATCTTCATAGATCAGTTCATCATCTGGGAAGTATTCCTGCTCGAATACTACCGGTTTCTGATCCATCTTCTGAAGCTCGCTGCTCACATAGTAAAGAAGATCTGAGATTCCTTTCCCTGTAGCTCCGGAAATAGGAAATACTTTGATTCCCTGTGGTTCGAATTCATCCTTTAAGCGCTGAACCGGATCATCTTCCGGATCATAGATCAGATCTGTCTTGTTCGCTGCGATTACCTGCGGACGTTCTGCGATCTCCGGATTGTAAGCTGCAAGCTCCGCATTGATCTTATGAATATCTTCTACCGGATCTCTTCCTTCTGTTCCGGCTGCATCTACTACATGAATCATTAATTTTGTTCTCTCGATATGACGAAGGAACTCATGTCCAAGACCAACACCTTCTGATGCACCCTCGATCAGTCCCGGGATATCAGCCATAACAAATCCCTTTGCTCCATCCAGATCAACAACACCAAGATTTGGATTCAATGTTGTGAAATGATAGTTCGCAATTTTCGGTTCTGCATTTGTAACACGTGAGAGTAATGTAGATTTACCAACGTTCGGAAAACCGATCAGACCAACATCTGCGATCACCTTCAACTCCAGATTTACTTCCAGCTCTCTTGCCGGCTGTCCCGGCTGTGCATACTTCGGAACCTGCATGGTAGAAGTAGCAAAATGCTGATTTCCAAGTCCACCTCTTCCGCCTTTTAAGACAACCTGACGTCTGTTCTCTCCGGACATATCAGCAATAACTTTTCCTGTAACAGATTCTTTAATTACTGTACCCTCCGGCACACGAAGAACGAGGTCTTTTCCGTCCTTACCATGACAGCGGCGCTTTCCGCCCTGTTCACCATCTCCGGCAGCAAATTTTCTCTTATGTCTGTAGTCAACAAGAGTATTCAGTCCTTCATCTACTTCGAAGATCAGATCTCCGCCGTGTCCACCGTCTCCACCGTCCGGTCCGCCGTTTGGTACATACAGCTCTCTGCGGAAGCTGCAGTGACCGTCTCCGCCTTTACCGGAACGGATCAATATCTTAGCTCTGTCTGCAAACATATTATTCTCCTCTTAATTTGTATCCGGCATCCTGCTGACAACCGGAATCGGTTATATTGTTGTCTATACTATACCACAAACAACAACTGTTTCTGTATCTTTATTCACATCTTATATGCGTAAATTTCTTCATCATCTGACAATAAAAGATTTCTTTGAAAGAAAAAGCCTCAGACCTTTTAAAACGTCTGAGGCTTCCTTTGCCATGTATGCGAGTGAAAAGATTCCGTCGGAACTTTCCAGCCAAAACTGATTACTCAGCTACTGGATAGATAGAAACCTGTTTCTTATCTCTTCCTTTTCTTTCAAAACGAACAACACCGTCAATTTTAGCAAATAGAGTATGATCTTTACCCATACCAACATTAGTACCAGGATAAATTTTAGTTCCTCTTTGACGATAGATAATGCTTCCAGCACTAACAAATTGTCCATCAGCAGCTTTTGCACCTAATCTACGTCCAGCAGAATCACGGCCGTTATCAGTTGAACCTTGAGCCTTAACGTGTGCAAAACGTTGAAGATTTAAAATCATTTTAAACATTGTTTTCATCCTCCTTAACTGTAATATTTTTAGGATAAGACTCTGCCATTTCTTTAAATAGAGAAATCATATTTAAAAGTAACTTAGAGGTTATCGCATCATGTGATAAAATTTGTAATTCAAAAGGTTCTTCACTAAGAATTTTTACAGCCGCTTTATCAAATGATAATATAGCATTAACACTAGTAGTTAGAATAGCAGACACACCAGCACAGACAATGTCTTTACCATAAGCCGCATATCCAGCATGACCTTTTAAAGTTATTTTATCAATATTATTATTTTTTTTAGCAATTTCTTTTGCTGTTGAATCCATTATTTGCATTAATCCTTTTGCCTTACTTTTTGATATTGCATTTGGATTAAACTTACTTTCTACTTTTATAACAGCATACAATAATTCTTTTTCTACTCCATATTC
>ERZ870052.544-NODE-544-length-14877-cov-4.620203_pt1 | contig 14877 bp, 14 predicted proteins | sample MGYA00520889_ERZ870052 | MGnify/ENA primary metagenome ERZ870052 (study PRJEB32232, sample SAMN07284988) | human gut metagenome | biome: human-associated habitat; material: feces | host: Homo sapiens | place: Tanzania | collected 2014-08-14 ...
TTTGGAAATCATTTCACAATTAAATAATCTACCTATTCTAATTCATACACTTTATTTCCACAGACAAACATATGTATGATATAATTTGAGTTAGTACGTTAAATGATATTGTTGAAATTATAAATGATTACAGTGGAGGTGATTCAGATGGCAGGAAAAGCTAATCATGATATTTCTTCAGGCTTAGATACGGCTTTTATTAATTCAGCAATCAACTCAAATTTGGCATATAGGCCAGAGTTTGTTTCTAATGACTACACGCAGGGGAAAAAAGTATCTGTTGCAATTGAGCGAGAGCTTCGCCATTGTGATGCTTTTTATATTAGCGTGGCATTTATTACCGAAGGTGGACTGGCACCGTTAAAGCAGGTACTTGCTGAATTACGCGATAAAGGTATTCCGGGAAAGATATTAACGACAAGTTATCTGACATTTACAGAACCGAAAGCATTAAAAACTTTAGCGGATCTATCGAATGTTGAAGTGCGTGTATATGACTCTACAGATGAGGGCGCGACGGGATTTCATACGAAAGGATATGTTTTTAAAGCAGAAGAGATTTACCGCTTTATCGTAGGAAGTTCCAATATGACATCGTCTGCATTTTCAGTGAACAAAGAGTGGAATACGAAGCTTGTTTCAACTTCTGATGGGGAACTTTTAAAGCAGATGATGACAGAATTTGATGCTCTTTGGAATAGTGAACATACATATGCAGTAGAAGATTTTATCGAGGATTATGAAGTAAGATACAAACTTATAAAAGAACAGAAGAAGAATGCGGCTAAAGAACAGACCGTTGATCTACAGGCATATAAATTAAAACCGAATAAGATGCAGGCTCGGTTTGTAAATAATTTTCGCAATCTATTAGAGTCTAATGAACATAGAGGACTTCTTGTTAGTTCATGCGGTAGTGGAAAAACCTATGCATCAGCCTTTGCACTTAGAGAAACAAGACAGAAAAAAGTGTTGTTTTTGGTGCATAGAGAACAAATTGCAAAACAAGCTTTAAAGAGTTATAAGCGTGTATTTGGTAGTAATAGAACTTATGGGTTATTATCTGGTACAGAAAAGAATTTTACACAGGATTATATTTTTTCTACGATGCAAACAATGGCTAAAGATGAGATTATGCAGAAATTTTTACCGGATCATTTTGATACAATCGTAGTTGATGAAGTGCATAGAGCCGGTGCAAATAGTTATCAGAAAATCATGAGTTATTTCAAGCCTAATTTTTATCTGGGCATGACCGCATCTCCTGAACGTATGGATGGATTTGATATATTTGCATTGTTTGATCACAACATTGCATATGAAATTCGACTCCAGCAAGCATTAGAGCAGAATCTATTATGTCCTTTCCACTATTATGGAATTACCGATCTGATTATTGATGGAGAGACAATTAACGAAAAAGAGGACTTTAATCAATTAACCTGTTCTGCAAGAGTAGACCATATTTTAAAGCAGGCAAATTATTATGGTTATAATGGAGATCGTGTAAAAGGTTTGATTTTTGTAAGCCGTAGAGATGAGGGGAAAGAATTATCTAGATTATTTAACGAACGTGGATTGCGTACATTGTTTTTGTCCGGTGATGATTCACAGGAAAAACGTGAGAGCGCTATTGAACGTTTGGAGCAGGATGATTACGAAAGTGGATTAGATTACATTTTTTCTGTAGATATTATGAATGAAGGTATTGATGCACCACGAGTGAATCAGGTAATTATGCTTCGTCCAACACAGTCACCGGTAATATTTGTTCAGCAGTTGGGACGTGGACTTAGAAAAGCTGATAATAAAGAATATGTTGTAATATTGGATTTTATTGGTAATTATACGAATAACTTTATGATTCCAATTGCTTTGTCTGGTGATCGTAGTTATAACAAGGATTCCATTCGCAGATATGTATCAGAAGGTACACGTGTGATTCCTGGAGAATCTACAATTCATTTTGACGCGATTTCCAGAGAACGCATCTACCATTCTATAGATCAGGCAAGAACTAATGATGTAAAATTACTCAGAGAATCTTTCGATAATCTGAGATATCGTTTGGGAAGAATTCCGACCGTTTTGGATTTTAAAGAGTATGGCTCTATTGATGTGCGTAAATTTTTTGAGAAGTTTGGATCTTATTATGCGTTCTTAAAGAAGTACTATTCAGATGACTATTCTGTTTGCTTAAACACGCATGAAGAGTTAATTATTGAATTCCTTTCTAAGAAAGTTACAAATATGAAGAGGATTCACGAATTATTGGTACTGAAACATTTGATTAATCAAAATCAGAGAATTCTTGCATATATGGAAAAATTGTTGCCCGAACAGTATAAAGTGACTTATTCCAAAGTAGTAGAGGAATCTGTTATACGTAATTTGACAAATGAATTTGCGAAAGAAGAGGAACGAAAAAAATATGCTTCTTGCGTATTAATCAAAAAAGTCGATGAAGGATATGAATTGCATCCGGAATTTAGAGCATTATTGATGCGTGATCCTGAATTTTCAAAAATGGTCAAGGAACTTATAGAATATGGTATAGAGACTATTGAAGACAAATATGCACAACCGTATAAAGATACGAACTTTCAGTTATATCAAAAGTATACTTATGAGGATGTGTGTAGATTACTGAACTGGAAAAAGAATTTGAATGCACAAAACATTGGCGGATATTTTTATGATACTACTACGAAAACACTTCCTGTCTTTATTAACTATGATAAGACAAAAGATGCGATCGCATATGAAGATCGTTTCGTTTCACAGCAGAATTTAATAGCATTGTCCAAACATCCAAGAAAAGTAGATTCCAGTGATGCAGATCATTTCTATAAGAGAACGGTAGAGGATCGTGACAATAGAATCTTTCTTTTTGTTCGTAAAAACAAGAATGATAAAGAAGCAAAAGAATTCTACTTTTTAGGAGAAATTTTTGCAAAGGGATCTCCAATCCCTATTAAAATGGAAAAAACAAAGGACGATGCATTTGAGATCAATTATACTTTGGATGTACCGGTTCGAGATGACATTTATGAATATATGACAAGTTAGGAGTTTGTTTATGAAAACAATACATGTTGTAGCAGCTGTTATTTGTGATTCTTTTGATGAAAAATCGAAGATATTTGCAACAGCCCGAGGCTACGGTGATTTAAAAGGTGGCTGGGAGTTTCCAGGTGGAAAGGTTGAAACCGGAGAAACACCGCAGGAAGCATTAAAGCGAGAAATCATGGAGGAACTGGATACAGAGATTTCTGTTGGTGAGCTTATCGATACTATTGAATACGATTATCCAACATTCCATCTTTCTATGGATTGTTTCTGGTGTGAGGTTGTCGCAGGACATTTAGAACTGAAAGAAGCAGAAGCTGCGAAATGGCTTACTAAGGATCAATTAGATAGTGTTGCATGGCTTCCGGCGGATGTTACATTGATTGATGTGATTCGTGCTTGTATGAAATAGCAAAAAATAAAGGGACAATTTATGGAAGTTACGGTAATTAAATCCAGAAGAAAAACTATAGCTATTCAGGTAAATTCTGATCTAAGTGTCACTGTAAGGGCTCCGTATAGTGTCACAGAGAAATACATTGAGGAATTTCTTAATAAGAATGAAGCTTGGATAAGCAAACAGATGAATGAAATAAAAGTAAATAGGAAAAATGTTGAATCAAAAAATGCAGAAAACGTGACACTCGATAAAATCAAGGCACTTGCAGACCAGGCACTTAAGATAATTCCGACCAGGGTAGAATATTTCGCAAGAATAATTGGAGTCACTTACGGGAATATAACCATCAGAAATCAGAAAACAAGATGGGGAAGTTGCAGCAACAAGGGTAATTTGAATTTTAACTGTCTTTTAATGCTTGCGCCTCCGGAGGTGTTGGATTATGTTGTAGTTCATGAATTGTGCCATAGAAAACAGATGAATCATTCGAAAGCATTTTGGACAGAGGTAGAGAAGGTATTTCCTGATTATAAAGAGTCAATTAAGTGGTTGAAAGAAGAAGGAGGCCAGATTATGTACATGGTAACCGAACTTGAGAAAATGCCGGGTGATATTTCAAATATAAAAATGTAAGGAACGAAGGAAATGGATCAAAATGAAACACAATGGGATAAGCTCCTGAAAATAAAGACAACCGGGCGGGATGATTCTCATTCAGATCAGTATAGATATCCTTATGAACCAACGTCTTATATGGTATTGGAGCGTCTGGCAAACAGTGGACTGATCAGAAAAAATAATACTCTAATTGACTATGGAACTGGAAAAGGACGGGTATGCTTTTATCTTTCGTATCAAACAAGATGCAAGACAATAGGCGTAGAGTATGATGAACGGATTTATAAAGGAGCAGCAGATAATAAAGAAGTATCCGTTTCCGCATCTCGCACGGAGTTTGTATTATGCAGTGCAGAAAATTATGAAGTCCCGTCGGAAGCGGATCGCTGTTACTTTTTTAATCCTTTTTCAGTAGAGATATTGCAGTCAGTTTTAGCGAGGATTTACGAATCTTATTATGAAAATCCAAGAGATATATTATTATTTTTCTATTATCCTTCTGAAGAATATATCAGTACTTTGATGACTCAGGAACAGTTGATTTTTTATGACGAGATCAATACTTCAGATTTATTTCCGGGTGAGGATAACAGAGAAAAAATCTTGATTTTTCAGGTGATTTAAGAATGCTCAAAACATATTGAACAGTTATAGTAGAACGCCTGTTCGAAATAATACTTGCATTATCGAACAACTGTTTGTATAATGAATATATGAATACAGAAATTAGAAATAGTAATTATACAACACAGGAAAAGCTGCAGATTCTTGCTGACGCAGCAAAATATGACGTTGCATGTACTTCAAGTGGATCCAGCCGGCGGGGAAAGAAAGGAGAGCTCGGCAATGCAGAGGCATGCGGCATTTGTCATAGCTTTGCAGCAGACGGAAGATGTATTTCTCTGCTTAAGATTTTGATGACGAACCATTGTGCTTATGATTGCAAGTATTGTATCAATCGCAGAAGCAATGACGTAAAGCGGGCTACTTTTACTCCGGAAGAAATCTGTGACTTAACAGTAGAGTTTTATAAGCGTAATTATATCGAAGGTCTGTTTTTAAGTTCCGGAATCTTAAAGAATCCGACGTATACGATGGAGAAAATGTGCGAGACGTTATTGCTGCTTCGCACGAAATATCATTTTAATGGGTATATTCATATTAAAACGATTCCGGGAGCCTCGGACGAGTTACTTGCGGCAGCAGGATATCTTGCGGATCGTATCAGTGTCAACCTTGAATTGCCTACTGAAGAAGGATTGAACAAATTAGCTCCCAATAAGACTATGAAGAATATTTTGAATCCCATGGGTAAAGTACAGAGCACGATCGCCTCTCACAGAATGGCGATTGGAAAGTCAGCATATATGGATCGAAGTGGTGGGAATAAGTTTTTGAACGCAGGTATTTTTTCTGATGCATCGAAAAAGCATTTTTCTGAGTGCTTGAATGTTCAGATGAAGGATAAAGCCATTTCTCAGGATTCTCAGATGAATCGATTAGAGTCTTATAAAAGATATACTTCTCTGGATCATGCACTTACCTGGGAGAATGCGAACCAACTGGCACCCCGTGATATGTCGCGATTGAAGCGCAGTTTTGCTCCGGCTGGACAGAGCACGCAGATGATCATTGGTGCGACCGGTGAGAGTGATTATACATTATTGCAGACAACTCAGGCATTATATCAGGGTTTTGATCTGAAGCGTGTCTTCTATTCAGCATACATTCCATTGAATGAAGATAATATGTTGCCGGAGATTGGAACGCCACCACCGCTTTTACGTGAACACAGACTGTATCAGGCTGATTGGTTGCTTCGATTTTATGGATTTCAGGCAGGAGAACTATTATCTTCAGAACAGCCGAATTTTAATGAGATGATTGATCCAAAGTGTGATTGGGCGTTACGCCATTTGGAGCAGTTCCCAATAGAAGTAGAGAAAGCAAATTATGCTACATTGCTTCGTGTTCCGGGAATCGGACCGAAATCAGCGAGTCGTATCACTTATGCAAGACGCTATGGAAGACTTGATTATGCGAGTTTGAAGAAAATGGGAGTAGTATTAAAGCGTGCACACTATTTCATCACGTGTGGTGGAAAACAGATGTACCATACTCCTATTGAGGCATCTTATATTACGCGACAACTAATTAGTGTAGATAAGAAAGACATATGGAACACACAACATGCGAATGAGTCGTTTACCCAGATGACATTGGCAGATTTTGGAGTATGCTGATGAAGATATTTACTTGCAAAGACCGTTTGGAAGACATCATGACCTGTATATATGATGCATGGTCTGAAGCCTTACGGATTGGTCATGACCAGATACAATTAAAGAAAGAACCAGTATTTCAGCAAACGATGTTTGATGAATATATTCATGTAGACCAAGATCTTTCTAAAGCAGAAAAAGTAATTCGCTCGATTCGGAGAGATATTTCGGATGAAGCATATCTGAATATCTATTTGGCTACTTTATCTGTTGAGGAAGATGCACTGCAGGCAATTTATAATTATCTCCGTGTCGGATTTTCAGTTGGAAGCAGTGTGTCACAACAATATGCGAATCCATATGTGATGCGGATATTAGAATTACGTCGCAAAGTGTCTAATGAAAGTCATCATTTCAGAGAGTTTGCACGATTTGAGCGGTTGAACGCAAGCAATGTTTATGTCAGCCATCTGGAGCCGAAAAGTGATGTTATTATGTTGGTTGGCAGACATTTTGCAGATCGCATGCCTTCAGAACAGTGGATGATCATAGATGACAACCGTAAAACAGCCTGTGTTCATCCGAAAGACGGAGAGAATTATCTCCGCTATCTGACAGATGAAGAATTTCAGACATTAAGAAAGACAGAAGAGTACGAAGATGAGTATACGGATATGTGGAAGACATTCTTTCACGCGATTGCGATAGATGAACGAAAGAATTATGTATGTCAGCGCAATTTATTTCCGTTGTGGAAGAGAAAACACGCAGTGGAATTTAAAAAATAAACTGGAAATTTGTGATTTTTTTGATCGGAGGTGATAATATATGCCATATGATTTATCAAAACCTCTTGTAATAGGGATTAGTTCGAGAGCTTTATTTAATCTTGAGCAGGAGAATAAAATATTTGAAGAACAAGGTGTCGAAGCATATGAGGCTTACCAGGTAGCACATGAGAATGAGATTCTTCAGAAAGGTGCTGCTTTTCAATTGATCAAAGCATTCTTGGAATTGAACAATACAGAACTGGGAAGACTGGTGGAAGTGATCATTATGTCTCGGAACAATGCCAACACATGTCTTCGTATTTTTAATTCTATACAGTATTATGGTTTGGATATTACAAGAGCGACTTTGACAAGTGGTGCAGAGATTGCCCCTTATCTAAAAGCTTTTAAGACAGATTTGTTTTTGTCAGCAAATTCAGATGACGTACAGTCTGCAATTAATGATGGGATTGCGGCAGGTCGTATTCTTACAGGTGATGCGCATGCTGACCCAAGGCAAAAGATAGACCAGATCCGTATTGCTTTTGATGGAGATGCAGTACTCTTTTCTGCGGAATCTGAAAAGATTTTTCAAAAGAACGGTATACAGGCATTTGAAGAATATGAGAAGGCAAATGCGAATACGCCGATGGCGAAAGGTCCTTTTGCTAACTTCCTAACAAAACTGTCTTATGTACAGCAGATGTTTAAAGAAAAAGAGATTCAGCCAATCCGAACAGCACTTGTCACATCAAGAAATGCTCCTGCGCATGAACGTGCAGTGAAAACACTCCGCAACTGGGGTGTATCCATCAATGAAGCATTCTTTCTTGGTGGTGTCAGCAAGACGGAAGTACTTGCAGCATTTGGAGCACATATCTTCTTTGATGATCAGGATATCCATACGGAGCCGGCTTCAGCGGTTGTTCCGGCGGCCACAGTGCCTTATCGGGATGGAGATAATCCGAAAGAATAAACCGCTTTATATTATTTAAAAATGGTGGGGAAAACGATGCAAACTTATACATACGTATCAAAAGGAAAATTTGAATTAACAGAAAAACCAAAACCGATAATCATGCATGAAAGGGATGCTATTGTAAAGGTAACACTTGCAAGTATCTGTTCCAGTGATTTACATATCAAGCATGGAAGTGTTCCACGCGCAGTTCCGGGAATTACTGTTGGCCACGAGATGGTTGGAATTGTTGAAGAAGTCGGAGATGCTGTAACGCATGTGAAGCCGGGAGACAGAGTAACGGTAAATGTGGAGACATTTTGTGGTGAATGTTATTTCTGTAAAAAAGGGTATGTCAATAACTGTACGGATCAGAATGGCGGATGGGCTCTTGGATGTCGCATCGATGGTGGTCAGGCTGAGTATGTGCGTGTACCGTTCGCAGATCAGGGATTAAATAAGATTCCGGATGAAGTTACCGATCGACAGGCATTATTCGTTGGAGATGTTCTGGCTACGGGTTACTGGGCAACTCGTATCTCTGAAATTACGGAAGATGATACAGTATTGATCATCGGCGCAGGCCCTACAGGAATCTGTACATTACTCTGCGTTATGCTGAAAAATCCAAAGCGTATTATCATGTGTGAGAAAGACGAAGAACGTATCAAATTTATTAATAAACATTATCCGGATGTACTTACTGTTTCTTCTGAAGATTGTGAGGAATTTGTTAAGAAAACAAGTGATCACGGCGGAGCAGATGTTGTTCTTGAAGTTGCCGGAGCGGAATCAACGTTCCGTCTCGCATGGAAATGTGCAAGACCGAATGCAATTGTAACAATTGTTGCACTTTATGATAAAGCACAAAGTTTACCGCTTCCTGATATGTATGGCAAGAATCTTATCTTCAAAACCGGTGGAGTAGATGGATGCGACTGCGAAGAGACATTGAAACTGATTGCTGAAGGAAAGATTAATACCGAACCACTTATCACGCATACCTATCCTCTCAGTAAGATTGAAGAGGCGTATGACCTCTTCGAGAATAAGAGAGATGGTGTTATAAAAGTGGCTGTTGAAATAGATGCTGAGAACTATTAACCAGACAGGTCTATGTTACAGTGCAAATGATATAAAAAACTGAATTTATAATGTAAAGCTCTTACTTTTTTATAGTAGGAGCTTTTCTAATACCAGGAATGCACCAACCAATTAAACTTGTATATAGATTGTGAATAAATAATAGACATCTTTTAAGGGATATGTTAAAATATTAAATGAATACATATGATTAAAAACAGAGGAGACGTTGGATAGAATGGGAGCGTGTGGGATTAAGCGAGGAACAAAAATGCAGCTTGCAAAAGAAACAACAGCGGGGCAGCAGCCAGTATTTGATATGATTACTACTTTTTATAAAGAATTAGATGAGTCAGCATTTCTGGTATCGGTACCGATGGTGGATGGAAAAGCACTTCCAATAGATGAAAGCCAGAAGTTTTTATTCAAATATGAAGAAGGTGAAGAGACACGAATTGTTGCCGGATATGTGGATGACGCAGTAAAAGAAGGAATCCGCCGGTATTGGAAGATTCGAAGAGTTACTGAAAACCGTCAGTTTATAAAGCGTGCGGATGTCCGTATGAAAGTTGAACTTCCGATTCAATTCATGCAGGATACATGGCCTTTGAATTCAAGAGGTGAGATCGATAAAGAGTCTGGAGAAACGATGGATATTTCAAACAATGGTCTTGCGGTCTATATGAACCGTTGGTTTGAAGTTGGCGAAAGCTGTATTTTTACACTTCCACGTCTGGGTTCCGTATCCGAAGGGATGCCAGAGACAGAAGTTGTTGGTGTGATATGCTGGATGCGCGAGATGCCAAAAGGAGGATCTTTCCGTTTCGTGACAGGTGTTCAATTGAGATTCGCTAATACAGACGAAAGAATAAAAATGCAGGAATATGTGGCTTATGTTAAAAAGAGATATAAGCTGTGAGATGTAGCAAGAGATGAAATGGAAAAAAGACAGGAAAGAAAAAAAGAAAAATAAGAAAAAATCGGATCAGATCATACGAATCGAAGAACTTGAAGAGATTATTGAAAAGTATGGAGATGACGTAGATCCAGAAACGATTGTCAGTATGTATGTTCCGCACAGACAGCCAAAACGTCTGGGAGCCGCATTACTTCGAATGGATAAACTCCATCTGGTCTTGCTAGGCATGATGCTTGTGGTGTGCATATTATTTATCATTGCATTTTCACAGGAAAAGATGGGTAATTTTACGATCAATCTTAATCGTCTGGAATTATATCGAAGAGGAATCAGTATTTCCGAGACAGGAGAATTTGATGATGCGACTGCAAAGCTTACTGCTAATTCGGTAAAAGATGCAACAAATATTTCAATCGAGGATCTTCCGGAAGATGTGGATGGAGTAGAAAGAGGAAGCCATAATGGAAAAAATTATATGGCTTATACCTATTATGTCAGAAATGCAGGAAAAGAAGATCTCGGATATATTGCAAAAATCACTTTAGATTCTTGTGCCAAAGGTGCAGAAAAAGCGGTTCGTGTTGCGGTTTGGAAAAATGGAGAGCGTATTGTATATGCTGCACCAGCTAAAAGTGGTGATGCAGAAAATGGATGCGAAAATTTTGAATCAAATGAGATTGTCTGCAGTTATCATGAAAAAGATTTCCTTGTAGGAAATGTTGACCGATACACCATAGTTATCTGGATGGAAGGAGATGATCCAGAATGTGTAGATTCAATTATTGGTGGAAGCGTACAGTTTAGCATGTATATTGATTCAGATATGGACGATAATACAAGTCTGGTCTGGAAATTTGTAAAAGATATTAAAGATACATTGACAGGTGATAAACCAATCAATGCAGCCGGAAATGAAGCTCCGAATGATAGTTATTATTCGGATAAGGAAATCACATGGGAAAACCGGCGGAACAAATAATAATGGTATAAACAGTGCCACAACAACTGCTTATATAGATAGAACCTAAATACAGGAAGATGGAAGCAAGAGAAATTAGAGATTCTATTATGAGATTGAATCCCCACCGGATACAGGTGGTGGAGATACTCTTTTAACCGGGCCCGGTGGGAGTTATAATCTGATAATAGAAGGCTTGAGATTAAGCACTCAAAATGTTTAAAAGAATCTTGCTGAAATACGAATGGGAGGAAAGAAAATGAAGGAAACAAAAAATGTAAAAGCGCTGAAAAAACAGCTGGCTGCAGCGATTGCCATGGTATGCGTTGCCGCTGTAGCGCTGGGATCAAGTACATATGCTTGGTTTGTAACAAATAATAATGTAACTGCAACGACAAGTACTATCAGTGCACAGTCAAATGCAGCATTTATGACAATTGAAGAAGGTTTAACAGGAGCAAAGGATTCTGATGCCAAAACAGCATCTCAGAAAGATTTAGGTAATGTAGCTCTGTTCCCGGCACGTGTTAAAGCTGATGCAACAGCTACATTTGAAACAGCTTATGGTACTAGTGTTGATGATGGAACAATTGTACAGAATACATTAGCGGATGTTGGTACCCCGGATGTTGCAGTTACTAATGAATTTGCGAAACTCAACGATTTCAATATTAGTTCTAAAGGTACTAAATTAAAAGATATGAAGATTGCCTCTGTACAAATTGGTACAGGCAGTGATGATGCTGTGTCTACTGATAGTGAGATTAATTCTGCTGTTCGTGTATTAGTAGTTACTGAGTCCAATTGGGAAGTTTGGAATCCGACTACAGGTAAGTGTATTCAGAGCAAAGCAAATACAACAAATAGTTCAAATGGTTACGAGGCGTCTGTTTTAGCAACAGAAATTACACCTGGAACAGATACTCCAGTACATGTTTATATTTACTATGATGGTGATGATGAGTATATTAAAACAAATAATCTTGATAAGTTAACATCTTCAAGCAATGTTGTTATTACATTCACAGCCACAGCACCATCTAAGACAACAAAATAAATATATTCAATGTTCTCCACGGTTGTGGCGTGGAGGGCATATCAAAAAGCAGAAATATTTCTGCTTTTTGATATGCCTTAGAAGGGAAGAAATAGTATGAAAAATGGCGAATATATAAAAAAATTAAAAAAAGAATTGTTTCTGGCTGGACTAAGTGTGATGGTAGCAGCAGTTGCACTTGGTTCATCTACTTACGCTTGGTATGTTGCTAATACTTTCGTTAAAGGAACAACAAGTACAATAAGTGCCAAGGCAAATGGAATAGTTCTTCAAATCGTTGCAGGAAACAAACCTGAACATGGATCAAATACATCGACTATTGCGTCTAATGAAGGACATGAAATTAGTCCAGCATCAACAAATAACATATCCAAGTGGTATGTGCCTGCCACTTGGGAAGGAATGAATGTTAATACATATTCTTCTCCTGAAATTGATGCAGATGGAAGATATACTGTTCAGAAGAAAGATTTTTATGCGTATACAGTATCTGAATATACATTGTATACAGTAAATAGTACTGGATTAGCAGATGTTTATTTGGATAACAGTACAATAAATGGACCGGTAACAGTTACTACGTCAGATGGAGCTTCACATGAATGGTTTGATAAAATAAAAGGAAGTATTCGAGTTGGTATTGCAATCAATGATAAATTAAAAGTTGTATATGCTCCAGTGGTACCGTCAGCAGCAGATGGTGGAAATGACGTAAATCAAACGATCGGTTGGAGTTGTGTAAATGAAGCGATGACAGGAACAACGACTCCTACATATATGCATATAGCAGAAAACAATTTAATTGATCAAGAAAATGGAAATTGGGGTGCAACAAAAACTGGAGATTCCTATGTAAAGCCAAGTGGCACAGCAAAAAAAGTTGCTGAAAAAGTAGGATATAATGGAGTTTCGATGAAAATCTATATATGGATGGAAGGAACTGATTCAGATTGTGTTAATATGAATAATTTGAAAACAGGAATAGAAAACCCAACTTTTAATGTAACTGTAAGTTTGGTTGGTATTGCGGTAAATTAAATATGTTCTTTTGAAAGGTCATGGCACATACCATGGCTTTTCTTTTACCCCAATATTCCCCTATTGTCAACTATCCCCAATCTCCACCACATATTTTTGGTACATCTGATGAATTGCTATTTTCCCGACTTCTGGTATAGTCATGTAACTGAAAAGAGAACTTCAGAAGGGAGAAATGCAATATGCGAAAAAAGCAGGATATTATATGGGGGCAAAGCACACTAATAACAAAGCATATACAAGCAAAAAAGGAATTCCTTGAACCAGAATTCCAAGTTATATTATTTCTTCAATTGTATCGCCCAGTCCATTGGAAAGACTAAATGATATAAATTAATGTCCTCTTTGTATTCTTCAAAAAGAGCTTCTATTCTTGGCATAAATTCAGAATTCCATTTTTCAGCAGATGGGTATAATGCTCTTACAGAAAGTATTGCACCCCAGAGTCTTCGTTTTGCAGCTTCGGAGATTTGAAATCCGGAAGGCATTGCAGAGAAAATTCTAAAATAAAGTCTGCCATAATGTGCACATATATTCCGTAGATCGGTGCAACAGCGCATCCAACTGATCATATTTTTATAATCGGCACCTGCAAATGCTTTCTTATCTGCGGTTGTCAGGTCATTATAAAAATACGAAAGCATACCAAATGTAAATAATTCAGATATTACCCATAACGGAAACTGACCATCGTAATTATCTATATGGTGCTTTACAAACAGAACTTTCTTGTTGTTTTCAATTTCACGGTCAATGTTCTGTTTAAATTTATCAGTATTATGTTTTGAATTGAATGAAGAGGCATCCAAATATCCAAGAGAACCATATTTTTCTGAGTGAAAATGTGCAAGTCTCGTGCGAAGGCTTACTTCAATAACTTCAATGGCAGAGAATAATAAATTGCGGAGCTTTCGGTCAAATTCATAAATTCGATATACTCTTTCAAATGAAAGATTGTCCATATAGGTTCCATCAAAATTTTTAAATGGTAAAAAATAGGCAGATAATCTGTAATAACCGATGTTGACTAAAACATCTCTGCAAAAGGAATCATCGTCTATAATACATCCCTTTTCACGCAACTTATTTATTTGTTTCTCGTAGGACAGGTGTGGTTTTACTTCATTCATAAAATATCTCCGTATAAAAAAATGTCTCCCCTGGGGCACATCGTTGAGAGGTGTGGGGAGTCCTGTTAGAATTATTATATGTATAACAGATAAAAAAATCAATGTGCAAAATAGCCAAAATTAATTCTAATCCCTGACAATGCGAACTGGCATATGTCTATACGCACCGAAAGCCTTATGAAAGCAAGTTGTAAAATCATTAAACGGTTATTTTTATGGAATTATAGTCGAAAAAAGTATCATCGTTCAGTAAATAACGTTGCTATAGTATGCGTTGTCGCTATCGTGCTAAGATCAAGTATATATGCCTGGTTTGTAACAAATAACAATGTAACTGCAGGGCTTCAATATGCAATGGTTGATCAAAATAATATAAAAGAATCACACAGAAGATATGCAGAATTCGGTGTGAGCTTTGCGGACCAAATTATAGCTTGCAATGGGAAAAAGCCAGAAGCCATATAAGCCAAGAAAAATAAGGGGGAATGCCGCATGCCAGTCGTAATCATGATCCTGGATGACGGGACTTGCTGTGCATTACTATCATTTATTGAAAAGAAAGAAAAAATATGCTAATATAAAAATTGAGTTTTTATGTCTTGTGATAAAAGAAATTTGCAATAAAAAAGGAGGAGCAGTAGTGCCGGCAAAAGAT
>ERZ870052.546-NODE-546-length-14782-cov-4.384971_pt1 | contig 14782 bp, 9 predicted proteins | sample MGYA00520889_ERZ870052 | MGnify/ENA primary metagenome ERZ870052 (study PRJEB32232, sample SAMN07284988) | human gut metagenome | biome: human-associated habitat; material: feces | host: Homo sapiens | place: Tanzania | collected 2014-08-14 ...
CTGCCTATCGCGTTATTTTTCCATCGGCAGATAACTATACAAACGAGGCTCTGATGTCAATTCATTTCATCAGAGCCTCGTTTAGTTTTGGTTTTATTCTAAAAGCTTTAGTATTCCGTCTTAGCCGTATTCTCTTCCCACATACGGAAAGCCCCCAACGCCTCATCTCTCATCAGCGCAATCATCGGCTTGTGACGGTCTTCTATCTTGCGGTCAATTTCCTCATAGATAAACTCATCGTCAAAGCCAATCTTGGCTGCATCCTTTCGGTCGTTGGCATAATAGATACGATCAAGATGTGACCAATAGATGGCACCTAAGCACATCGGACAAGGTTCGCAGGAGGTATAGATTTCACAACCCTCCAGATTGAAGGTTTTCAACTTGAAGCAAGCCTGACGTACGCAGTTTACCTCTGCATGAGCTGTTGGATCCTTGTCAATCGTCACACTATTGGAAGCCTCAGCAATGATGATTCCATCCTTGGCAATGACCGCTCCAAAAGGGCCGCCACCATTTCTTACGCTATTTTCTGAGAGTTCAATGGCTCTGTGCATCAATTCTTCTTTTGTCATAATCTAAATCTTTATACCTTATTAAATAATATAGAGGACTACAAATTTACGAAATATTCTTGAATACGCAAGGTTTTCTGCATTATTTTTATTACTTTTGCAGCCAAATAGGATTCTTATCGGAATTTTAAGTAAGAAAATCAAGAGAGAGAACAAGATGAGTAACGAAAAGAAAGATATAGAGATACTTTTCCGGGATATCTATCCTAAACTTTACTATGCTGCCATGCAAATAGTAAAGTATGAGGAGGTATGCCGTGACATCATCGGGGACTCTTTCGAGCAACTTTGGACAAAGCGAGCGGACATTGCTCCTGACAAGCGCCAAAGTTTTCTTTACAGGATTATCCACAATAAATGTATCGACCATATCCGGAAGGAGACTGCAAAAAACAAATACATCGAGTTCTACAATATGCTATATGGCAAAAACATCGAAAACCAAGAACATGCTTGGGAAGAGAACGAGCAACGTATCCGAGCCATGTATCAAGTGATAGAAAAGATGACTCCTCAAACTCAGAAGATTCTCAAGGCCTGCTATTTCAAGAATATGAAGTATAGAGAAGTGGCAGAAGAGTTGGGAATCAGCATCAGTGCTGTAAGAAAGCACATCGTGCAAGCGCTGAAATTGCTACGGTCTTCCATTTCACCTCCCGAGTAACTTCTTTTTTACTTTTAAAAAAGTATAAAAAAGAAAAGCACGGGTGCAAAATCCGAAGCCATTACGATAAATATTATAAGAATAAAGGCGAACTGAACTTTCTATAGGCGGTTTTGCTGCAAAACATTGAGACAATGATAGAAGAAAAAGACAAATTTGACGACATCATCGACTGGCTGGAGCCACAAAAGGAACTGACAGACGAAGAGCTTGCATCACTGATGCAGGACGGGGATGCCATGTCTGACTTCAAGATTGCCATGGATGCCCAGCAAGCAGTTGCACGCCATAGTGCAGATAAAGAGGGGTTGCCTTTCGATATAGACCAAGAATGGAACAAACTCTCGGCTTTCATTGACGAAGAGAAGAAAAAGGAGGAGAATAACGAAAAGATAGAGGAAGCTGACTTTGATAACAACAAGACTGAAGAAACCAGAATTGAAGAGATGCCTCAGCAATCCAAACGCAAGCCTCTCTATATAACTATAGGTATAGCAGCTTCCCTGCTTATACTTATTGCCATTCGCTATTTCATCAATGTCGGAACACCAAGCGCCCCTATCACCAACACCGCCATGGTATTCCAAAGAGACTCCACAGCAGGAAATGTTGCCATTTTGACCTCTTCGGATAAGAGCTACACCCCGCAAGCTTTGCAAGGTGAAGGTATCGTAATGCCTAAGAGCACACAGCAGCCAGCAGCCTCGGCAACAACCCGCATTCTCCATGCCTTAGGCTTGGAAAGTGACGATGTGGCTTTGCAAAACAACACCGTAACCATCCCGCTTGGTAAGAGTTACAACATCACGCTTGCAGATGGCACCAAGGTATTCATGTATGCAGGAAGTCGCCTCACCTACCCTGTCGCTTTCAGCGGCAAGGAGCGAAGAGTTTATCTTGAAGGTGAAGCCTATTTCAAGGTGACCAAAGACAAGCAGCATCCGTTTATCATCAGCACAGAGAAAGCGGAAGCCAAGGTTTTAGGAACAGAATTGAACGTAAGTTGCTACAAGGGCGAGCCATGTCATGTGGCATTACTCACAGGTTCTGTATTAGTAAGCAACAAGAAGGAATCTCGTTCCGTAAAACTCGTTCCCGGTCAGGGCGTAACTGTCAACGAAGAAGCCCCTCTTGCTCTTTGCACAGAAAATATGGAAACTTACAACTATTGGTTGGCAGGCTATATCTATTATGACGATGCTCCTCTTGCCGAGATTACCAAAGCCATCGGCAGATGGTATAATGTGAATATCATCTTCGACAACGAGACTTTGAAACACATGAAAGTTCGCTACTTCTGCCAGAGAAACGAATCTTTGGAGCGTGCTATAGAATTACTCAACAGTTATGGCAAATTCAAGGTCAGCAAAGATGGCGAGACTTTGCATATCAAATAAAAGCAGAAAAGTGTAATTTCTTTCTAGAAAATCAGCGAAAAGCAAGAATTTTTAATCGTTTTCGCTGATTTTCTAAGTAGTTTCCTTGACGTTTTCCTAAAAAAACGTACCTTTGCAACCAATTTTGGACCAATTATTTCAATGACAAAATAAAAGAAGAATGAAACAAAAAGTGGCAAATTTTAATAAAATTGCTACTTTTTTGTTATTTTCCCTACCAAAAGGGGTGTCTTATTTCATTTCTTTACGACTTATAAGTAATTTTAAACTATAATCAGCGTAAAATGAAGAAAACATTGAGAGATTGTTTGCTGATGAGTTCCCTCTTGATGTCTCCAGGCTTGGCACAGCCAATCATAGCCCAGGGGCAAGCACAGGAAATCGTCATCAACATGAAGAACGAGAGCCTCGCCAAAGCTTTCAAGCGATTGGAAAAGGCTACCAAGTACAAGGTACTCTACGCCAGCCAGGACGTAGAGGGGTTGACCGTGAGTCGAAACATCAAGGCTTCCAACGTACGTGAGGCTATGACGCAGCTTCTCACAGGAAAAGGCTTGACTTTTAAGATTGACAAGCAGTTTATTACCGTAACTAAAGGATCTTTAAACATCTCAAAAGGAGCCGGCGAGTTTTACGACATCAAGGGAAAGGTAGTCGATGAGAACGGTGTCGAATTGCCAGGTGTATATGTCATGTTGCAAGGCACTAAGACTGGTACAACCACTGGCGTAAACGGAGAATTCTCTCTGAAAGCTCGCAAAGGCGATGTACTCAAGTTCTCATTTGTTGGCTACAAAAATGAATTTGCAGAAATCAAGAATCCTCAGCGTTCCTTGAAGATTGACCTGCGCCCTGATGCCAAGAACCTGGACGAAGTGCAGGTCGTAGCCTTCGGTACACAGAAGAAGGAGAGCGTCGTATCTTCTATTACGACTGTAAAGCCTGGTGACTTAAAGGTTTCAAGTTCCGACCTGACGACTTCTTTCGCAGGTCGTATTCCTGGTATGGTAGCTTGGCAAACAGGTGGTCTTCCTGGCGGCTTGACCGAAAGCGAGATGAACACTAAGTTCTATATCCGTGGTATCACTTCTTTCCAGAGTGGTGCCAACACAGACCCTTTGATTTTGATTGATGGCGTGGAATCTTCCAAGCTGGAACTTTCTCGTATCCAAGTAGAGGATATCGAGAGCTTCAGTGTACTCAAAGATGCCTCTGCTACAGCCATGTATGGTGCTCGTGGTGCCAATGGTGTCATCAAGGTTACTACCAAAAAGGGTGAGGAAGGTAGTGTATATACCAACTTCAGATATGAGTCTGTCTTGACACAGCCTACCAGCACCATCGACGTAGTGGATCCTATCACCTATATGAGGATGTACGACCAAGCCCAGTTGGGACGCAATCCAAATGCGACTCCACAATATTCTGTTGATTATATCAACAAAACCGCCTCTGGTAAATATCCAAGTTGGCTCTATCCTCATACAGACTGGTACAAGCAGCTTTTCAAGGACTTTGCGTGGAACCATCGTGCGGGTGTCAACATTCGTGGTGGTTCGAAGAAAGTACAGTATTATGCTGCCATCAACTACAATCGTGACGAGGGTATGATCAAGACCGACAAACTGAATGACTTTGACTGCAACATCGTCAACAACCAGACGCAGTTCCGCACCAACTTGAACATCGATCTGCGCTCAGGCATCAAATTGGTCATCAACTCCGTAGCCACATTGGACAAGTACCATGGTCCACAAACCAGCCAGACCGAGGCTTATTATTACGCATTCAATGCCTCACCTGTGGACTTTGCTCCTACCTATCCAGCCGACGAGACGCATAATTTTCCTCATATCCTTTTTGGAACAACAGCCAGCAAGAAGACCAATCCATATATGGAGATCCAGAAAGGTTACATCAACCGTACACGTTTCTCCACCACCAATCGAGCAGAATATATTCACAACCTGTCAAAATTGGTAAAAGGTTTGGAGTTCAGAGCAAGTGCTTCTTTGGTACAAACAGGCTACTACAGTAACGAGTTCTTTACCACTCCATACAAATATTATCTATCCAGTTATGACAACGAGACCGGTAAGTTTACACTCGCTGACGTGGAGAATTCCATGGCAAGCCGCACATTGAACGCTAATGAGGGAGCAAGAAGTACCGATACAAGAATCACCTATACAGGTACATTGATTCACCAAGCAGCTTGGGGTAACCACCAAACATCACTTACTGCCGTGGTTCAATCACAAGAACGCACCTTCACCCCTATAAGCGACGTACTCAACGGCCAACCACAGCGCAACTTAACCTACTCTGCACGTGGAAATTATGGTTATAAAGACCGTTATTTCATAGAGGGCAGCTTTGGCTACAATGGTTCCGAACGTTTCGCTAAGGCAAAGCGTTTCGGTTTCTTCCCTGCCGTAGGTGGAGCTTGGGTGGCATCCAACGAACCTTGGATGAAGAAACTCGACAAATACATCAGCTACCTGAAATTCCGTCTATCCTGGGGTAAGGTGGGAAACGATGGTATCGTGGAGACACCTCGCTTCGTATTTTTACCACAGATAGGAACAACAGCCGCAGGAACTGGAGAACAAGACCCAACGGCGAATGCAGGTGCACAATTCGCACGTAAACAGATTGTAGCATACGCCAACCCTAACATTCTCTGGGAAATAGCAGAACAAAAGAACCTGGGTATTGAGGCTAAGCTCTTCGGTGGTTTGATCGAGGCACAAGCAGACATATATCAGGAGATTCGTCACAACATCATCTCCACACGTACCACTATACCAGCCAACATGGGTATCGAGGTAGATCCTCTTGCCAACATCGGCAAAACAGACTCACGTGGTGTTGACCTCTCCTTGAAAGTACAGAAGGCATTCAGCAACGATTGCTGGATGATTCTGAATGGAACTCTCACTTATAACAAGACAAAATACAAAGAAGTAGAAGAGGCGACCAACAAACCAGCATGGCAACGTAAAGTGGGACATGAAATCAGTCAGCCAATCGGTTATATCGCAGAAGGTCTTTTCCGTGACCAAGCAGAGATAGACAACTCGCCACGGCAAGACGGCGACGTGATGCCTGGAGATATCAAGTACCGAGACATCAATAACGATGGCGTCATAGACGTGAACGACGCCACCTACATCGGCTACCCAGAGACCCCTCGCCTTATTTATGGTTTCACAGGTTTCGTCAACTATAAGGGATGGGAACTCAATTTTGCCTTCCAGGGTTCTGGACAACGCTCGTTCTTTATCAATCCTATCAAAGTATCTCCTTTCTATGGTGACCACGCCATGCTGAAAGCCATCTACGACAGCCACTGGTCTGAGGACAACCAAGATACTCACGCCTTTTGGCCAAGATTGTCAACATCGAGCATCGCACAACACAACCCACAAGAAGACTGGTATAGCAGCAGCAACGCAGAGATTCGCAAGAGCACCTACTTCATGCGCAACTGCTCATTCCTGCGCTGTACAAACATAGAGGTGGCATACAACCTACCAAAGAAGTTTGTCAGTACATTGGGACTTAAACTCTTCAAGTTGTCGTTCAAGGTAAACAATGCCTTCTGTCTGACCAACTTTAAGCTTTGGGACGTTGAGCTTGGTGAATCAGGATTCAACTATCCTATCCAGCGCACCTACTCAGCTGCCATCAACATCAGCTTCTAAAAAAGAGAACAAGAAAAGACATAAATGACAATGAAAAAAATAATATATTCACTATTGTTGGCAAGCGGGCTGCTGAGCACCTCTTGCAACGACTATCTCGACGTAGTTCCTAAAGGAGACGTAGAGACTATCGAGACAAATTTCGAGCAGCGAAACGATGTGGACAAATGGCTCAAAACTTGCTATGCCATGTTTACCAACATGGCAACCAGCTACGACGAGCAACCAGGATTCTTCGGTGCTGACGAGTTTGTGGCCGGTCAATATTTCAGAGACAACATGGCGGCATATGGTCCTGCCATCTATATAGGAGATGGACTCCAAATGGCACAAAACCCATATTGCAACATCTGGAGCAAAGATGGTGCCTACTGTCTCATACGCTATTGCAACTTATTCATAGACAATGTAGATCTCTGCCAAAATATGACAAAGGATGAAAAGACGCTTTGGAAAGCCGAAATCAAGGCACTAAAAGCTTCCACCTATTTCGAGTTGCTCAAGCGATATGGCTCATTCATTCTCGTACCAGAGAATATTGATGCCAACGCAGATAAGGTTGCAATGCAGCAACCTCGCGCCTCCATTGACGATTGCGTCAATGCCATCGTCAGCCTGTGTGATGAAGCCATTGCCGATCTCCCGACCATGAGTGGCTCCGAGGAGTCACGCCATGCATATTTCAAAAAAGAATCCACAGCAGCCGTCAAGGCATACGCCCTGCTCTTCGCTGCCTCTCCCCTCTTCAACGGCAACGAGCAACTGAAGAACTTCACCAACAAAAACGGTGAACGTCTCTTCCCTGTCTATGACAAGGAGAAGTGGCACAAGGCTGCCATTGCTGCAGACGAGGCCATCAACTATGCCCTTGCTGGTGGAAAGCATCTCTACAACAGCACGAATGACAAAGGAACAGATATGCTCAACACCATTTTCAACATACAACAGTCTGTGCTCGACAAGAGATATACAAATCCTGAGATTCTCTTGGAATTTGAAGGTCAATTTGGCTACGCCGCTGGAATTTGCCTTGCACCTTACACCAACAGATCAGAATCTGCATTCCTGGACCAGAGCGCCAAAGGATGTCTTGCTCCAAGCATGAAGATGGTTGAGATGTTCTACACAGATCATGGTCTGCCAATAGACGAAGACAAGCAGTGGGTGAGCGACAAATACCAGATGAGCAAGGAAACGGATAGCCGCTACCTCAACGTGGTGCCTCTGAATACAGAGATACTGGGACTACATCGCCATAGAGAACCTCGCTTCTATGCTGACATCGTAGCAGACGGAACTTGCTGGTATCGCCCGACAAGCACTTATAGTGCAACCTATAAAGCTACCGTCACCAACACGAAGCAAGGAGGTAACTTCGGAACAGAAGACACAAAAATCAATGCTACTCTTCCACAGTCGCTTACAGGCTATTGGATTAAGAAATACATTGATTCCACCCAGCCATTCGCCTCTTATCTGCAGACAAACATTTATGCCTTCAAACAAAGATACCTCCGTATGGCAGAATTATATCTAATGTCGGCAGAGGCATGGAATGAATATTTAGATGTCCCTGATGACGAGCATGTATATAGCAAGATAGACGTAGTACGTGAGAGAGCTGGCATTCCTAAGGTTCGTGAAGCCTGGGAGAGTTATGCACGAAACCCCCAGAAAGTGACCACACAGGCAGGAATGCGCAGCATCATTCACCAAGAGTGGAACATCGAATTTGCCTTCGAGGGTAGAAGATTTTACAACTTGCGCCGCTGGATGGAAGCCCCACAGGAATTGAACGAGCCACAATACGGATGGAACGTTATCTGCTCTGACAATCGCCGTTTCTACAACAACTACGAGGGGCCTATCGTGGTATGGTCAAAGCGCAAGTTCACTGCACCACGAGATTATTTCTTCCCTATCCGCAGCGAGGAGATTCTCGTCTCGGGATGCAAGCAAAACCCTGGTTGGGGTGGAAACAATTAATCATCATAACAACATCTAAAAATAAGAGAAATGAAAAGAATCATATATTTTCTCATTCTGCTTGTAACGCTCAGTTCATGCAAGGATGAAGAGACAGCCTTCCAACCTGCCGTTGGCGCAGAAGCTTTCAGCTTCAAGCCAATGCCAGGTGGAGCCATCATGCATTTCAAGTTTCCTGCCGACAAAGACCTGATGGGCTTAAACATTCGCTACAAGGACTATGCCGGGCACGAAATCCTGCGCACGTCAAGCGCATTGAAGGACTCTGTGGTATTGGAGGGATTCAATGAAGCGAAACAGAATGTACCCGCAGAAGTTCGCTTCGTAAAGCGAGATGGTGAAGAAAGCGCACCTATCGCCGTATCCTTTAGTACAGAGGATTCTGCTCCCTACGCATTCTTCAACAACGTGAAAGTTCTCTCTGGTTGGAATGGTTTCAGCATTTTGACAGACAACACAACCAATGCAAAGGGTATGGCTCACATTTATTATCTGGGAACAGACCCATTGTCTGGACAGCCTGACACCATCCTCATCAAAACGGTCAACATCACCGAAGGCAAGGACACATTAAACTTCGAGTTAAAACAGAAATCAGAAGACAACACTATTGTCATTCGTACTGAAGACTATCGTGGCTACATGGTACGCGAACAAGCATGGAGCCATGTCAAGGCCTACAATACCGACAAACTCGAGAAAAGCAATTTCGACTTTTATTTCGACAAGTCTGTGGAGCGTCCTGAATACTGCATGGGAGAGAAATATCTCTTCGACGGCGAACTCAAAGGTATAGACTTCTTTGACCAATATCAGAAAGAAGGAAGCAAAGCAGCAATAAAACGAAACTGCTTCCTGGCTGGTCCTCAAGCATGGGGCGACCCTATGTACATCGACATGCACCAAAACAGACTAACAGCAGAGGTGAGATTCTATACTCCTCTTAATGTAAGGTCATTTTTTGACTGGTGCTACAGCAACACAACGATTGACAATTATTACACCCTCTTCAAGAATGGTTATTACATAGATAAGCTGCCTTGCTCTGTAGATGTATATGCCGCCAAGGATGACAACGGAACAGCAGGAAACTGGGACGAAAAAGCCTGGGTGAAAGTAGCAAGCTATGATCAGGATCCTGATATTGAAACCAGAGAAAGATGGATAGCCAATGCCGTTGGAAATATAAATGCAATCGACACAAAAGCGGAGGCAGAGGAAGCCGACTCTGTATATATGCCTCTGAAATTACTCTGCGAGCAAGGCGAAGGATACAGATACCTAAAGATTGTTGTAAACAAGACATACAATGACATTGATAACATGATGTCATGGTCACAAGGTACCTCTATCAACGCCGCACATTATTTTCTCTTGCAAGAGTTGGAAGTTTGGACTAAGAAAGATGAATAAGACATGAAAAAGAATATAAAGACATTGATTATATCCCTCGCAGCCATAACCTCCTTGACTGCCTGCCAAGACATCAAGGACACATACGCAGATATGGCTGGCGATGGCGAAATCAGATACATCGGAAAATGTGACAACCTCACGGTATCACCAGGATGGGAAAGACTGATCGTAAACTGGACAAACAACAGCGACCCTATCATCGAGAAGGTCAAGGTGAAATGGACGAACGACATTGACACGGACTCTGTTCTGTTAGACCGAGGAACAACTACCTACAGCATAGGTAACCTCAACAACAGCACGTATGAAATCATCGTTAGCTCTCTCGACAAGGACGGCAACGAATCGCTGGAGAACACCATCTACAGTCGTCCATACACCAGCCAGCACGAGGAAGTAATCTCTTTCTCCAGAGTGGTGGCTAAGCAGTATTTCCTGGATAACAACCTGATTATGCTTTTTTCAGGTTGGCAGAATGGTTTGGAAACAGCCTACTTGAAATATACCAAGAAGGACGGCTCTGAAGGAAACTTCGAGTTAAACGAGAATATAGCCTCACAGCCTATCTATGTCTTGCCCGATGAAATAGATACATCCAAGCCAGTCAACCTGTACCGCACAGGACACATAGGAAGTTGCAAAGACTTGATAGAATTCGACCCATACGAATTGAGCAAGGAGCCATCCTTTACATCCGATTTCAAGGAATTTCTCAAGACGAAATATGGCACTGACGGAAAGATCATCAACAGTACGGGCAACGTATCTGACAGTTGGGCAAAAAACTTACAGACACTGGAGTTAGATGCAGATATCAACTCGCTGGAAGATTTGCTCAATATGCCAAATCTGAAGAGACTCGTAGTAGGAAAGAACACTTATCTCACAGAGGCAGGAGCCAATGACGAGACTCGTGGACAATATAAGGTATTCGACCCTGCTATCAGCAATAAGGTATTGGAGATTATGCACCAGCATACAGGACTTGTCGTGGAACGCTATAACAAGCACTACCAGGAATTGGGCAAAGAGTCTTACATCAAGGATATGGGAGCTACACACTTGCCAGAAATAGATTGCTACGATATCAGCCAAGCAAGTATTAAATGCAGTGTTGCCGACCAAGATGGCTACAACTCACATCCTGAATATCTCATAGACGGCAAGACAAGCACATGTTGGAAACCTTTTGCCACCAGTTCTCAACAAACGTATATTTTGACCATCGACTTGGGTAAAGAAATTGAGGCAAGCGGCATAAAAGTGGTACAGAAATCGTTTAGCAACTCTGACCAGGACAACGACATTGCCCCACAAAAGATGACGTTAAAGATTGCCGACAAGAGCGGCGGTCTTAGCGATGCCACCTATGTGGAGGAGAATACACTCGGAACCAGCACAGGACAAACTATCCTTCTGCCATTCGCCAATGGGACACAAAAGGTGAGATACATCCAAGTGGGCATTCCTTCTCAATACTATTTTGGTACTTTCGATGTAACACTTGCAGAAATCGGTATTTATAAATAAAAAGAAAAATGAAAAAGATAATTATATCCATCATAATTTTGTTGGGCAGCGCTTCTGCGTTCGCCCAACAAAACGACAAGTTGCTGCAAACGCTGAAATCGGAACTCAACTACAGCATGGAGCAGCTACAAAAGCAACCTGACCACAAGCCATACTACATGAGCATGAGAGTGGAAGACAAATATACCCTCGTGCTAAAAAGTAGTTTTGGCAACAAGAATGGTGAGGAGGAAGGGCGCGCCCGTCTGTTCTCACCACAAATCAGAATCGGAAGCAAGCAGCTGGACAATTTCAAATATACAACCCAGGGCACACAGCAATACCAGGGTATGTCTGTCTCGCAACCTACCATGCTGCCCTTAGACGACAACGCCACAGATGGCATCCGTGCTGCCATTTGGAAAGAGACTAACAGCCGCTACAAGTATGCCTGTCAGGTTTTCGACGAAGCAAAGACCAAAGTTGCAACAACCGCTGCCAACGAGGACAAAGCCGCATGCTTCTCTGATGCTCCCGTAGAGAAATACTATGATGCATCTATCGACAACCGCTATTATCACATAGATAAGGCTGGCTGGCTCAAGAAGCTCAACGAAATTTCTGCCGCTTTCAAGGCAGAGCCAGAGTTGCTGAGCGGACAAGCAAATCTGACCTATCAAGTATCTCGCATCTATTTTATCAACACCGATGGATCAGAAGTGATACAAAACCGCATTTGCGGTCGTATCATGCTCTCTACACAAGCTGTAGCAGCAGATGGTATGAGTTTACCACTCAACAAAGATTATCTGGCATACGATCTCGATAGTCTTCCTTCAGTTGAAAAAATGGTAGCCGATGCTAAAGATATGGTGAAGAGGGTATTGGCATTGAGAAATGCTCCCGTCGCTGATCCATATACAGGTCCTGCTATGTTGTCGGGTGAAGCAAGTGGTGTTTTCTTCCATGAGATATTTGGTCACCGCCTTGAAGGCCACCGCCTCAAAGAAGGCGGCGAGACATTCAAAAAAATGGTAGGAAAACTCGTTTTACCCAAAGAGTTCCAGGTTTATTGCGACCCTACACTACGCCACTATGCAGGAACCGATCTCAACGGATATTACAAGTATGACGACGAGGGAGTGAAAGCTCGCCGTGTAAACAATGTGGTGAATGGTACACTGAAGTCTTTCCTCATGAGCCGTGTTCCACTTGACGGATTTCCAGAAAGCAACGGTCATGGACGTACATCCGACGACAAAGATCCTGTATCACGCCAATCAAACCTCATTGTAGAGACAAACAAGCCTTACACCGAAGCACAAATGCGCCAGATGCTCCGTGCAGAGGCTAAAAAGCAAGGTAAGGAATATGGTTATTACTTCAAAACTGTGACCAGCGGTTATACTTACACAGGTGAAGGCGGCAGCCTCAACTCTTTCAACGTAACTCCATTAGAGGTGTATCGCATCTTTGCTGATGGTCGCCCAGACCAGTTGGTACGCGGTGTAGATTTGATTGGTACCCCTCTCTCCATGTTCTCGCACATCGCTGCCGCAGGTAAGAACGCAAGCGTATTTACTGGAGTATGTGGTGCAGAGTCTGGTTGGGTACCAGTAACCGCAGTTTCTCCAACAATCTTCGTTACTCAGATAGAAACACAGCGCCGTGCCAAGAGCAACTATGTACCAGCCACGCTGAGAGCACCAGAATTTGGAGGAAAGCCATCAACCGATGTATTTGAAGGAACCGACGCCAACAATATAGACAAAAGCATCCTATATGGAATGAAAGACGAAATGAAGAGAGAAATGGACTCGCTTACCATTGCAGGCTCTCCACGTCCTTTCTATATGTCATATTTGGCAACTCGCTTCAAGACTATCGATATAAAAGCTGAACTTGGCGGTTTAACCTATTGTTACGACATGCCATGGGATATGTTGGGTAGCACTCAGGTTTTGGTGGGAAGTTTCAAGCGCAACAGTGAATTAAAACTCGGGCAATACGTACAAACTGGCATACAATCAGAAGGTGGCTACGATGCCATCCGACGTGCTTTCTGGACTTATAGCGATTTAGCTTACAAATACAATCTGAATAGCTACGCCCAGAAGATGAATGTTCTGAATAGTAACCCATTGCCTGCCGCAATCGAAAAAATACCAGACATGCAGCGCATGGCTCCTGTCACAGACATTCAACCAAGCTATGCCTACGATATCAACAGCCAGGAGTTAAGTGAGTTGGCTTGCAATGCATCAGCAGTCTTCAAGGATTTCAAGGACTTAACCAACACAAGCGTTTCCTTTGAAGGTGCATACGAAGACACTTATCGTGTAACATCAGAGAATGTCAATCTCAAAGAACCTCATAGTTACTTGAAAATGAAGGTAAGCGCTAATCTCCGTCTGGCAGATGGAAGCCTACAGAAAAATGGATTCGAAATGATTTTCACCACTCCAGAGGAAGTACCATCCGCAGAAATACTACAGGCAAAAGTGAGGGAATTTGCAGAACAATTTGTTGCATTAAAAGACGTACCTATATTGAGCGACACTTACAAAGGTCCAGTCATGTTTGAGGATATGGCTGCTGTTTATCCTTTCACAGAGAATCTGTTGACACTCAACAAACTCTATGCAAAAGTAATACTTGCTCCTAACGACAAAGCACTTGGCAAGAAGATTGGCAAGAAGATTCTTGACCCGCGCATCGACATTGTCAACTACACTTCTCTCCCTGAATACAATGGAACAAAGTTGATGGGAGCTTATAGCATGGACGCAGACGGCATCAAACCAGAAACTGAGATTCCATTGGTAGAGAAAGGTATCTTGAAGCAGATTCTGAATCGTGCTACACCTACAGAGCATGCCATGCACTCTACGGGTAGTGCCCGCTTCACCAATAATCCAAGAGCCGTTGCGCTCACCACATCTGTGGGTACTTTCCACGTGAAAGCTACTGGTACTACCGATGCCGACAAGATGAAGAAGGAATTGATAAAAATGGGTAAGAAAAAGAAGTTAGATTATGTATATAAGATAACAAGTCCTGCTGGTGCCGAGTCCTTACAGCTCTATCAGATCAATGTAAAGACGGGCGAGGAGAAACTTGCAAGAATCACCTCTGCCGTTCTCCCTTCGCTCTCACAGTTGGAGAAAATCGCAGCCATCTCTAATCAAGAGAATGTCTATAATCTCTCCAAGGACGTGAATACATCAGTCATCTGCCCTTCTGCCATCATTCTGGATGACATCGAGTTGAGCAGCACCACTCCTCGAAGCGAGAAGGCTCCAGCTATCCCTTATCCTTTGCAGAGATAAGGTTGATGAAAGTTCGAAAAAAACAAGAACATGAGCGTTAGTAATAAAACGAATTACTAAACATCATACATTCTCTCTCAACAAGAGGACTGCCCGAGATGGGTAGTCCTCTTTTTATATTACAACCATGTTCCTTTTTTGCTTCCATGCAAGATGTGGTTTAATAACGTTTCTTTACATAATTACATTTTTTTGCACG
>ERZ870052.550-NODE-550-length-14701-cov-8.153925_pt1 | contig 14701 bp, 14 predicted proteins | sample MGYA00520889_ERZ870052 | MGnify/ENA primary metagenome ERZ870052 (study PRJEB32232, sample SAMN07284988) | human gut metagenome | biome: human-associated habitat; material: feces | host: Homo sapiens | place: Tanzania | collected 2014-08-14 ...
AGTCTCTTCATGCCAGTGAACAGGAGCGTCCCCGATGTGGCCGAGAAGAGGAAAAACTGGAACGGCCTTATATCTGGGTTCCGTGCAAGTGACCTCGTATTTCTGGATGAAAGCGGATACAATACGGATATGACAAGGCGGTATGCCTATTCGCTTGGAGGGAGCAGAGCTGTTGATTCTGCACCCCTTTCCAAGCCTAAGAACACGACCATTCTGTCATCTATCCAGCTGGATGGGACACTACACTATACAACTTTCTCAGGTGGAACAACTGTGGAGAGGTTTAAGCAGTATCTGAAAACTGATTTGCTTCCTCATCTGAACGGCGATTCTGTCCTCGTGATGGATAATATGAAGTCGCACCATGCAAAGGCAGTGAAAAATCTGCTGGACAGTTCCGGTGTTCGATACGTTTATCTTCCACCATATAGTCCCGACCTGAATCCCATTGAAAAACTTTGGTCGAAAGTGAAGTCCCTCCTGCGCAAATTCAAAGCACGAACGCTGGATGCCCTTCCAAATGCGATTCAGAATGCTTTTCACTCTATTACTGTCTCTGATTGTTCCGGCTGGTTCCGCTTCTGCGGATATGTGCTTTAATTTTGAAAATTGCTATAAAACCTGTTGTGCAGTTAAATCGGATTCTACAAAAAGCCAGCCTCCTACAGACTTTTTTATGATTCCAAAGGGGCGTGAGAAATCAGAAAGGTCCTTATCGCTTCGAATTTTTATTGAAGTACCAACGATTGACTTTCCCTCATGACTTTTGAAAACATCAGGATATTTTTCGGCCAATAATTTAAGAGCATCGACATAAAGTGTACGCCATGTTGATGCAGAAATCTTCTTATCTAAAAATTCAAACGAAGTGGGTTTTGTGCTATTATAAACCGAAAGTTCTAAATTATTGCTTGCTTCTGCAACCATGGCTGGCCTCGTTTCTGAAATTATTCTACCCAGTATTTAGCGGAAGGAATTCTCTATATGAAATTTCACATACGCCTTCATCTCATCACTGAACTCACCCAAATCATCCATGTTAATCGTACCTTCGTCCAGCAGACGCAGAATGATGAATGGCATCTCCGACCGGCTCATACGAACCCAGACACTAGCACTGCGCTTGTCATGGCGTATCCGCTCATCCAGTGCCCAGAATTTTTCAGAGCTGGGAGAGGAACTGCTTAACAGTTCGATGTACTCACTGCACAGTTTCGCCATCCGATTTTCCTGCCAAATGACGATCTTTTCTTTGAAAAGCGTCCAGTCTTTTTTCGGAAATTCCATAGAGAATGCACCTCATATACATATAAGAGTATAATTATCATTATTCTACCACAGACAGGCACAAACATCAATTCTGCCATAAGAATTGCACGAGATTTTGTTGAAGCCGTTCAGCCGCCATGGTATACTCTGATACAAAGGGGGCATCAGGATGTACGAAAAGCAGGGAACACCGCCGTGCGGCGCGTTGAATTCTTATATATGGAACAAGTGCATCGGGGAGATTGCAGATGCGATAGAAGATATTGCGTTGCTTCGTGTAGAAGAACTACATTTACTGGACGGCAGGGGAGATAGTGCGGAGCAACCGCACCGTGGGATTTCCAAAGAACAGCTGGCCTGCGCAGAGCTGCGTTCCATTCGGCTGGAGCGGACGCCGGTTATTGCAGTTGACGCAGATACGGTGTATTTCCGTTCTGAAATCTTCTGTGAATTCCAGCTGCATGCCATCGGCGGCGCACTGGATGATGAAAAGGGAAAGTTCCTCTGGACATCCTGCAAGCTAACGCTGCTTTCTGCTGGGCATCGCATGGAAGTTTTGCAAGTTAATCCGATGGTCAATGGAGAGTACACGAGGGAACCGCTGCATCCCTTGCTAGAGTTTCCGGGAGTGTCTGCCAACCAGAATCTGTTGCCTGACCTTTCAGGCATGTACGATGCTGCTCATAAGGAAAGTCTGGAAAAAGAGGCAGAGCGGTTCCTTACGCAATATTGCAGGGAAGCGTTGGAGCGGCCGCAGGCGGTGCCCATCCGTCGAATCGCGGAAGAAAAGATGGGCATCAACCTGATCGTAGACAAGGTTCTGTCAGATAACCTTAGCATTTTCGGCGCGACCGTGTTTGTTGATTCAGATGTGGATGTTTTAACGGACGGCGAGCCAGAACAACTGCATTGCAAGGCTGGCACCGTTCTGCTGGACCCGGATGTGCTTATGATGCGGAACATGGGTAGCTACAATTTCACGCTGGCGCATGAGGTGTACCATTGGTATGCACACCGTGCATACATGCTGCTGCGGATGGCGAATGCTGGGCAGGGGCATGCAAAACAAGAGAGTGCGGTGCAGCAGTGCTATGTTTATAATAATGGTAGCATTCGTACCCCGGCGGAACTTGCAGAGATTCAGGCCAATGCAGTTGCAGCGCGCATCCTGATGCCACGCAGGGCTGTGGTAAGAAAGTACAAAGAGTTGCAGAAAAAGTACGGAACAGCAGAAGAAATGATTGTCGCAGACCTTGCTATCTTTTTCGAGGTATCCAAGCAGGCTGTGCGTATCCGGCTGGAAGAACTGGGCATTATGGTAAATACAGTGCCGCAGCCAGAGAAACTGCATAGAATCGACCGCCTTATGCTCTTTGATGCCTTTTCCACGGACAAAAATCTCCGGCAGCTGTTGGTGTCAGGTGCATATCGGTATATAGATGGTTATATCGTGAAAAATAAACTGAAGTATGTCGAGAAAGGAACGCTGACGGAGTACGCGATAGAGCATCTGGAAAAATGCACGCTGGAGTTTAAGTCAGTACGGCACCGGATTACGGCAGCAGGTGCACTGCTGCAGCGGTATGAGGACTATGACCTGATTGCATGCAGTGAAGGCGCGGTTGAAGAAGAGGATTTAAAGCAGAAAAAGTTACAGTTTGAACGCTTTCTAATAGAAGAAGCAAACGATGATCTTGCGCCGCCGGAGAAAACTTTTTGCGAGATGCTGGCACCATATATAGGACAATTTAGAACCGGCGATGATTTTGAAATCAAGACTGGTGTTCACCGAGTAAAGCTAAAACAGTTCCGGGATGGTAAATTGAATAACCCGGAGGTACGCACGGTGGTTGCCATCTGCGTTGGCTTGGATTTAGATATTGTACAGACAATGGAAATGCTGCGCAGTGCAGGACACATCCTGCTGAACACACGGGAGCATTGGGCCTATAAATTCATTATAACCTGCTGCGAAGGAATGGAGATAGAGGAAAGAAATGCTATCCTGATCGCACTTGGCATCAGGCCGCTGGGCAGCAGAAAGACAGAAAAATAAGATAAGAATCTAAAAAACAAAAGCACATCTGCACGAAAATGCAGGTGCGCTTTTTTCGTAGAATCGTGTGATTGCGTTGTGAACTCCAGGAGTTCACTGCCGTGTTTTGAATTGTGCTAGAATGATGTCGTTCCCGAAAGAGAGCGCAAGCGGACAAAAGAGCTGCGCTGTCTATGGGAAGGATCTTTGACAACAGAACGAGCCATCCCCAGTGAGATATGATTGGAGAACGCCGCTGAAAGATGGGGTAGGAACGGGCCGGGGGAGAATGGTGATTCGCAATACACGTTAAAAATACAGAAGGAGAGAAAGCCTATGAATATTACAACAAAAGATTTTTTGCAGATGCTGTATGGCAAGTGTACGGAAGGCTGTATTACCATTACGACACTGCCGGATTCCAGAAATGAGCACATCCCGGTCACGGAACTGGATAAAGCAGCGGAGCGCATTAAAATGCTGGGTACCCGTGCTAACACCTATTATTGCGTCGCACTGCGTCAGGAAGGTCTGCCATCGAGTATCAGAGGCGATATCGGACAAATCCATACCGTCGTCTGCATGGTGGCGGATGTGGATGTGCTTGGCCCGGCGCATAAAGAAAAAGATGGAAGACTGTGAAGCAGGAAAAATTGACTTCATCATGACAAAATCTATCAGCAGACTTTCCCGTAACACTGCTGACTGTCTGGAACTGGTGCGCAGGCTGATGGAACTGCACATCCCCATCTATTTTGAAAAAGAAAACCTGAACACCAGCGAAATGGAAGGGGAGTTCCTGCTGTCTACCCTGAGCAGCCTAGCAGAAAGCGAATCGGTGTCCATTTCCGAAAACAGTAAGTGGTCTATCCAAAATCGGTTTCAGGATGGCACTTATAAACTCTGCTCTGCACCGTATGGCTACCGCTGGGATGGTAAAACCCTTGTGGTAGACCCTGCACAGGCGAAAGTGGTAAAGCGCATCTTTACGGAGGTGCTGGCTGGTAAAGGGGCTGGAACCATTGCCGCCGACCTGAATGACGACGGCATCCCTGCCCAGCGGTGCGACCACTGGACTTCGACCTCCATCCTTGGGATGCTGACCAACGAACGGTATGTAGGAGATGCGTTGCTCCAGAAGACCTTTACCGATGAACAGTTCAATCGGCACCGGAATACAGGTGAGATGGATATGTACTGTGTGCAGGAACACCACGAGGCAATTATCAGCCGGGAAGACTTTGATGCAGTAACTGCCCTATTGGAACAACACGCAGCAGAGAAAAACATTCAGAAAGGCGTAAATAAATATCAGAATCGTTATACGTTTTCTGGAATAATCCGGTGTGCAGAATGTGGTGGTACATTTAAGCGCAGGGTGAACGTCGGCAAGGGTGGCAAGTATGCCGCATGGTGCTGCGGAACACATATAGCTGATAAGACCAAATGCTCCACCCAGTCTATCCGGGATGAGGACATCAAGCTGGCGTTTACGATGATGCTGAATAAGCTGATTTACGGCAGCGGACTGGTTTTGAAGCCTTATCTGAAAGCTCTGAAAAGCACCTCGCAGGATGACAGTCAGCTGCGCATCCAGTATTTGCAGGGGCTTATCACACAGAACACGGAGCAACGCGAAACGCTGACCCGTCTGATGGCACAGGGCTATATCGACCAGGTGGTTTACAGCCGAGAAAACAATGGCCTGCTTGCACAGTGTGAAGAATTTCGTTCAGAAATCGAAACGCTGAAAAAGAGCCGGACCACAGATGCAGTGCAGACGGCAGAAACAGAAAAGCTGCTGAAGTTCGTAGAAAAAGCAGAAATGCAGGAGGCATGGAACAGTGATTTGTTCCAGCAGCTTGTGGAGAGTATCATGGTTTATTCCAGAAACGAAATCGGCTTTGTTCTGAAGTGTGGGCTGACGCTCCAGGAAAGGATTTGAGATGCTATACGGATACAAAATTGTGGATGGCCGGGCTGTGGTAGATAAGCCTGCGCAGAAGAAAGTACAACTGCTTTTTCAGAATTATCTTGCAGGAATGTCACTTTCCAAAGCTGCTGAAGAAGCTGGAATCCATATCCCACATGGAATGGTGGCAAAACTGCTGGCCAATCAACACTATCTTGGTGACAGCTTTTATCCGCAGCTTATCGACAAAAGCACCTTTGAAAAGGCGGCAATGGAACGAAAGCACCGCGCAGAAAAGCTGGGCCGGACAAACCTGAAAAAGCCCACGATTCAGAAAATGGTGCCAACAGCCTTCACGCTGGCGAAAATTGAGGAATACTATGACGACCCTGCGCGGCAGGCAGAGTACCTGTACAGTCTGATACAAGAGAGCATCGGATAATGTCTGAGGAGGAAGTTAAATGAAAAATATCACGGTCATCCCTGCACGGAAAACAGCAAAGGGCGTGCCTCTTGCAAGCCAGCAGAAACTCAAAGTGGCAGCCTACTGCCGTGTCAGTACAGACAGCGACGAGCAGGCCACCAGCTACGATGCCCAAATCAAATATTACACCGAGCTGATTGAAAACAATCCGGAGTGGACACTCGCGGGCATCTTTGCAGATGAGGGCATTTCCGGTACCAATACGAAAAAGCGTGACGAGTTCAACCGTATGATTGAGGAGTGCAAGGCTGGAAACATCGACATGGTGTTGACAAAATCCATCAGCCGGTTTGCCAGAAATACGCTGGACTGTCTGAAATACATCCGGATGCTGAAAGAAAAAGGCATCGCAGTATATTTCCAGAAAGAGAACATCAACACGCTGGATGCCAAGGGCGAGGTGATGATTACCATCATGGCATCCCTTGCACAGCAGGAATCGGAATCCATCAGCAAGAACGTGAAGCTGGGTATCGACTTCCGCAACAAACAGGGTAAGGTGCAGGTAAACCATAACCGCTTTCTGGGGTACACCAAGGATGCTGAGGGCCATCTCATCATCGACCCGGAACAGGCAGAAGTGGTAAAGCGCATTTATCGGGAATATTTGGAAGGCTCCAGTATGGATATGATTTGCCAGGGACTGGAATCGGACGGCATCCTGACTGGGGCAGGGAATAAGAAGTGGTACACCAGTACTGTTAAGAAAATCCTTACCAATGAGAAGTACATTGGGGATGCCCTGCTTCAGAAAACCTGCACCATTGACATCCTGAACAAGACCCGTGTGGCCAATAACGGCATCGCACCGCAATATTATGTAGAAGATGACCATGAGGCCATTATCCCCAAGGAAATCTACATGAAGGTGCAGGAAGAACTGGTGCGCCGCAGGAATGTACAGGCCAGCCCCAGCGGTAAAAAGCGTATGTATAGCTGTACACACTGCTTTTCGCAGATGGTGGTTTGCGGCAGCTGCGGTGAGGTTTTCAAACGAATCCACTGGAATAACCACGGCTGCCGCTCCATTGTCTGGCGGTGTGCAAGCAGGCTGGAACAGAACGGTACGGTCTGCAATGCCAGAACTGTCAACGAAAAAGAACTGGAACAGGTCGTTTTGAAAGCCTTGAACGAGATGTTGGGTTCGAAGACTACATATAAGGAACGGCTCCAGAAGAATCTGATGCAGGTCCTGCGGAATGACACTTCTGCCCAGAAAGACCGCATTGCGGAGCGGCTGCTGGTGCTCCAACAGGAACTGCTGAACCGTGCCAACAATCGGGAAGCCTACGATGACGTTGCCGAGGAGATCTTCCACCTGCGCGAACTGCAACAGCAGACCGATTCAGATGAAACCACCAAGGCCATCCAGGTGGAGCGTATCAAGGAGTTGCAGGATTTTATCGGGCAGCAGAGCAACGAGTTGACCGAGTTTGATGAAAAGCTGGTCAAACGCTGGCTCCGGCAAATCACAGTCTGGGATGACCACTATACTGTGGAACTGAAGTCTGGATTGAGTATTGATGTTAAAAGTTAATTTGATAGAAGAACAAACCCTCTCGACCATAATGGCCGGGAGGGTACTTTTTGTTATTCGTTGTTATTGCCGCCTCTGTGATATGAAGATTTATGTTTCCACTTTACACTTCCGTCTTTGTAGTGATATCGCTGTTTCCCTGCAGGTACATCATTGGGTGTATATGATTCATTTGTGTTTTCTGAACGGCCTTCATCTAAAGAAGAACCAGCATTCGTTGATATATCAGGGGTGGAGTTTTCAATAGCAAAATCAATATTACTCGTTGAATGATTGCTTTTTGAGATGGACGGACTATTCCTTTTGGATTCAGTAAAAACTCCGGTAGCTACAGCAACAAAAACAAGTGTGTTTTTTATCGTATCTGGATGTTTTGTTGAAAACTCTATAATGGTTTTTCCGAGATTTTTTATTCTGGCGTTTATCTGTTGGCTAAATCTAGGTTTGGCAGGATGACCCGCATTGCTATGCTTGGGCTGTGCAGTTGGGTGTGAAGACGCAGGCTCTACATTGTCGATTTTCTGTATCTGGACGTTTTTCGCAGGCTGAACTACTTCTTTTTCATCATCGGATTTAATCTGAATTTTAATTATCGGTTCAGGTAGCTGAATTATTTCACATGGAATAAAAGGCCCATCACCAAAGTCTATTTTCTCTTTGGTAACTGGATTGAAATACCAATTTGTAGGATTCTGCCAACTACCATTATGTGCTTCTAAGTGCTCAGCTCTTGTGAGAAATTGTATGTTTCCGGGATCTCCTTGATATTCTGGATACTGCTCAGCACTTTTCATGTGCTGCCCTTCAAATGCTTTGCCGCTATCATCGTAAGCCTTGCCTTTTTCAAGGATATCTTTCTGCTGTTCAGGAGTCCACGCCCTCGTGCCCTTTCCTTCCTGAACCAGTTTTTGCTCTTTAATCCATGCTTCTCGGACTGCTTTGTTCCGCTCTATAAAACTACTCTTTGGCATAAAATCATTCTCCTACGCCAAGTAGTTCGGCTAAATCATTTAGGAAAACTATAAAGTCTGGATATACCAGTTCTTTGTCGATTTCGCCCATTTCCTGATTATATATAGAAATTGTCTCATCGGTCTTTTTACATAGAACTGGGTCGCCTAAAGCAAACGCACCTATTACAATGTAGTCATCGCTCGGTCTTGAATCATCGTTGACATCTATAAATGGTTTATGATCAATTCCATATAATTGGACACCGGCTGGAAGAAATAATTCTCCTCCATCAGAAAACAATAACCACTTTTTGTATCCTGATGGAAGTGTAACTTTGTTTTCCCTTTCAAAGGCTAGTATCTTTTCTTCAGTTGTTTCTTCAAGGAAACTCATTTTTCCCTGTTTGTTGAACTTGTCTACAAGTGGCTTTAAGTCAGCAGAAATCATGAAGTGTTCCTTTCTTTATTTCATTGACATCCAAATCCTACACTGGATACCCCAAGATACCTGAGTTGCCGGATTCGCTGTTAGCCCAAACATCTAATCCAGAAACTCAATTATCTGCTACCCCTGTGGCTACGATTTAGATACTGCCCAAATTCTCAAAAACCGCCCTCGACCTGTTTCCAAGGACGAGAACGGTTCAGACTGTAAAATGATGTCCAAACAATATTGAACGAATCACCGAACTATATTACTGTACTTTTGACATCAAGAGTACGCACTCGGTATGACTTCCATTGTCCAAACACAGATCAATATCGTTTTCAACGATAGGCAGTCTGAATTTGATGGATTTGAGCCACTGACCGTTGGGCTGACGCTCTGGGTAGATCTGAATCTCAGAGATCAGATGTTCCATCAGCTTTTTGCGTTCAAGGGGGTTCATCACATTGTAGAGCTTTTCAAAGCAGATGAGAACCTTGTAAATGTTATCGCCCGTGATTTTATCCGCTTCGATCGCCTGCTTCTTTGCCCGGGCATCCATCAGGTTGTTTTCGGCTTCCTCGATTTTATCGTACATCCTGTAAAGCCGCTCGTCAAGGTCAGATTTGCGGATGATGTAGTGGCGGTCATCCGGGTCAAGTGTGTCGATCTCCTCCATGATTTTGGACTTGACGGAGTAATACTGCCGCAACATTTTTTCGGTGGCAGCAATTTCCTGTTCAATGGCAGTGGTGTCCACTTTGCTGTTGATCTTCTCCTGCATTATGGTGGCAAACTTTGGATTGCTGACCAGTTTGATGATAACCTCCACCACGGCGTTGTCCAGAACTTCCTCTTGAATTTGCTTGTTGAAATCGCATTTTTGCCCACGTTGCATCTTGCGATGCTTGCAACTGTAATAAGAGAAAGATTTATAGGATGTGCCATCTTTCTTTCGTTTGGTGCATTTGTTGCTGTACATTCCAGCACCGCAAATGGGGCACTTGACAAGGGCGGATAATAAATGCGCCTGTTCCGTCTTGCTGCGGTTGACTGGTTCGTATCGTTTGGACTGCGCCAACAGCTTGACCTGTGCGGCGTTCCACAATTCTTCCGATACGATGCCCTCGTGCAGGCCATCCACCAGCAAATAATTCTCCTGTGGAACCTGATGATACTCATTCCGGGTGCCGTGGATCTTTTCGAGTTTGCGGCGACCAAAGGCGATTTTTCCGCAGTAGACGGGGTTCTTCAGGATGGCACGAATCAACGTTGCGCTGAAAAGGGGAGAGGTGCCATTTTGACGGGCAAGTTTCTGAAACCCGTGGGTCTCCAGATATTTGGAAAGACCATTTGCACCTGTGTCGGTGTTTACATATTGCTCAAAAATCGTGCGAATGGCAGGGGCTTCATCCTCATTGATTTGCAGCACACCGTCAACCAAACGATAGCCATAAGGCGCAAAACCGCCGTTCCAGCGACCTTCCCGTGCCTTCTGGATGCGCCCTTCCATGGTTTGGACACGGATGTTCTCACGCTCAATTTCAGCGACAGCGGACAGAACGGAGATCATCAGTTTGCCAGCGTCTTTAGAAGAATCAATGCCGTCCTCCACGCAAATCAGGTTCACACCAAAATCCTGCATTACCTGCAGGGTAGACAGTACATCGGCAGCATTGCGGCCAAAACGGGAGAGCTTGAACACCAGCACATAGGCAACGCCATCCTTGCCGGATTTGATGTCCTCCATCATCCGGCAGAAAGAAGCACGGCCTTCAATGGATTTGCCCGATTTACCTGCATCCTCGTATTCGCCGACGATCTGGTAGTCGTTGAAGTCTGCATAGGCTTTCATGCGAGCTTTCTGTGCATCCAGCGAATAGCCATCGATCTGCATGGCCGTGGAAACACGGGTGTAAATGTAAACCTTTGTCTTTTCCTGTGACATAAAAACCTCACAAAACAGTTATTTCTTGTCTGCTTTCTGCTCCAGAAACTTAATGGAATCCAGATAATCCTGCTCCACATCGCTGAGGGTTTTAGCCTTATATTTCCGATATTCGGTAGTAGCTTTGTCCACTGCCTGCTTGTGGGTCACACTGCCATTGCCAACAAGCAGCTGCTCGCCGCTCATAGTCAGAATACGGTCAAGGTGGTTTGCCCAATCCTGCATGGTCATGGGCTGTTCACGTTCTGCCTGACGCTCGGCAAAATCCAGATAACCGGAAACCAACTGCCCCATAGCACGAAGCTCTTTCTCGTTCAGATAGTTTTTGGCGATAGTGGCTTCTCGTAAGGTGGGCTGATTTCCTGCAAAAGTGGTCAGACCCATAAATTCCTTTTCGGCATCTGCACGGTTGTAAATGACCTCAGCGGCAGTCTGACCGTGGATGGCATAATGAATTTTATTCTGGACTTTTTTGAAGAACTGGACGGAGATTTCTGCTTTTGGGTCGTAGTCAATGCTGGTTGCATAGATTTCCAGAACCTGACGATAAAACACTTTTTCGGAAGCACGGATATCGCGAATGCGCTCCAGCAGTTCTTTGAAATATCCACCGCCGCCCAAATTTTTCAGGCGTTCGTCATCCAGTGCAAATCCCTTGCGCATATATTCCTTCAGGATGCCAGTTGCCCAGATACGGAACTGTGTGCCTCGTTTGGATTTGACACGATAACCAACAGAAATAATGACGTCAAGATTGTAGAATTCGACCTGATAGGTCTTTCCGTCTGCGGCAGTTGTTGCAAATTTTGCAACAACTGAATCTCGTTCAAGCTCACCCTCTGCAAAAATGTTTTTGATGTGACGGGAAATTGTGGATTTGTCACGTTGGAACAACACAGCCATTTGGTCAATGGAAAGCCAGACGGTGTCACCGTCAAAGGTAGTATCAATTTTGGTCAGGCCATCTTCTGTGGTGTAAATGAGGATGGAATTTTTAGGAGAGTCATCTGGACGATTCATTTTAAGCACCTCGTTCCGTGTATGTAATACAGTGGAAGGGGAGACCTTACCACTGTGTTGGGACAAATATTACAAGAATATTATATCATGCTGCAAGAGCGGTATCAACAGCATCTTGTTGATTTTTGTTGTTGGTTGAGGATACTACGTTGTCTATTTCCAAGACCGATGCGTACTTCTCAATCACATCGGCTAGAAAGGTTGCGAATGCGCTCCATTCATCGAGTGTGGGCGTAGAGCGTTCCGAAGGGGTGGGATTGTTTTCTGTACGATGAAAATTATTCAATAGGCAACTCCATTTCCTTGTAGCAGAACTTAGGACGCTCTGCGGATTCTTTCAGAAATGTTTCTGATCTATCCGATTAAAATTTTTAAGCGTTCCAGCTTTTCCTGTGCGTTCTCCTTCCGGAAGCTGACCCCAATGCAGGAAATCGGAACGCACATTTCCAGCAGGCGGTCATAGATGCGGGCATGGGCGGTATCCTGTGGGTGCCGTATCTCGTCCAGCGTCAGGTTGGTGGTGACGATCAGCGGCTTCCGGCTGTGGTATCGGCTGTCCACGATGTTGTAGATCTGTTCCAGCGCATACTCGGTGCCTCTTTCCATGCCGAAATCGTCAATGATGAGCAGGGGATAGCGGCAGAGCTTGTCCACGACCTCATTGCGCCCGGAAAAGCTACCGTTCAACTCGTTCAAGAGCCGGGCAAAGCTCGTCATACGCACAGGCACTTCCTGCTCCATTAGAGCGTTTGCGATGCACCCGGCAAGGAAACTCTTTCCCGTGCCTACACCGCCCCAGAGAAGCAGTCCTAGGTTCTCTGAACGCATGGTCTGCCACTGCTCCACATAGCGATGTGCATGGTGCATCTGCGGGCTGCGGCCATTGTCGTTTTCAAAAGTCCAGTCCAGCATTGCCGGGTCAGAAAATCCTTCTGCTTTCAGCCGCCGCACAAGATCGTTGTGCTTTTGCTGGTTGATAAGGGCTTCCTGCTTTTCTCTTTCCATGCGCTGGCAGCAGCATTCGACTGGGTGCTTGTTCTTGCCCATCAGGGCAATGCCCTTTGCAAAGAATGCTTCTTTTGGGGTATGACATTTTCCGCAGTAAAGCAGACCATCGTTGCCGTGATAATCCTCGGTATTTTCGGGAATACTGGAAACGGACTGTTCCAAAATTTTTTCAATCGTCTTTATAGGCTTTCTCCTTCTTTGAATGTGTAGTCCGGGATGCCCGGTGTCGATTTTTGTTCTGTTTTCTGCCGCTTTGCCCAGATGCGCAGGGTGGCGGCATGGTCAGCGTACTTTCTGCCGGTGGACTGGATATAAGCTGAAAGCTGTTCGATCAGGCTGTCCAGCCCGGAGAAATCGGCTTTGAGCTGCTTGTACTCTTTTTCCGTTAAAAAAACATTTCGATATTCTCCAAAGGTTAAAGGGACATCTGTTGTTTTTATCAGGTGGTTATCTTTCAGGTTGTTCTTATTACGTTGGTTAGTGGAACACTTTTATTCCATGGAAGGCATCATTTCTGTTCCATCGGACAGAACGAAATCGTTCCATGCAGAGGAACGTTTTTGCGCTGTCGGAACTTTTACAAAGAGGCTGTTGGGCACAGCAATGCGACTCCGTTTGCGCTCAATCAAATCGGCATCTTCCAGTGAACGCAACGCCCGTTTGATGCTCATGGTGCTACATTGCAGAGCATCGCTCAATGATAAAAGAGGGAAAATCACATAGACGAAGCCGCGCTCATCCACCCAGTTGTTCTTTTGAGAAAGCGTTGCCCGGTCCAGCAGCAGAGTGTAGAGCAGCTTTGCGGTGTGGCTCAGGTCTGTATCCAGCAGAAAGCGGGCATAGGGCAGATATTGCGGCAGTGGCATATTGGGTTTCAAGTAATCCGAAATGGAATTCACCTCCATTTTTACATCCGAATTAGTGCTAAACCGTTTGAGAGTTTTGGTTTCCATCATTGTTCAGACGATCTTTTACCGTCTGAAGATACCGACTGGCACGGTCGATAAAAATCAGCAGTTTCTCATTGTTCTTCGGTTCAGTAAGAATATCCGGGTATTCGCGAAAGCACATTTCCCACCGCCGGACAAAATCCTCCTGCGCTCCCTGAATCTCGCAAATCATGGCTTCGCCATCTGCCAAGCGGCGAGGTGAATAGATGCTCTTGACGGCATCCTTGAGATTCTGCTTTTCTTCCTTGTTGAGTCCTTTCTTATGCCCCTGAATGTCTTGCTTGAAGGTCGTTATAAACTCATTGCCCTTTGAAGGCGAAGAATACGAATCCGTGATACTGGAATCCCGTTTGGCTTTAGGCTTACGCAACTCTGCCACAACTTCGGGACGCTTTTCCTTTGGAACCTTTGCAATCGAGGAAATTTCACGGTCGGTTGCCCGAATCTTTCCGCTCAGAATTTCTTCCTGCGCTCCGGGTACTGCTTCTTCCGCTGCTTCCACACCTTTTGCAAATTGCTCTGCACGGTAAACATAACTTTCGGATGTTCCATGTTCCGCAGCGACCTTCGACCGTGAACCGTGCTTTGTGCGGTCTGGTTCATTTTGAACCAGACCACTTTCAGATGCCAAAGTATACTGATTGCCGTGAAACGATTTGATTTGCTTTTCCGCTTCTGCCTGCTTTCCGATCAGGAACTTTTTCTGTTCTGGGGTCAGGTTTCGCCGCCCAAGCTGATTTTTACAGATCCATACGAGTGCTTCATAACGGCTGGAAAATTCTTTTTCGATGACTTCAAATGGAATAAATGGATATTTCCGAAGAATTTGATAGCGTGTATGTCCATCCACAATATAGCCGTTCCACGTGATGATCGGATTCAGTACACGTTCTTCTTTTAGGATGTTCATTTCCAGTTGGTGGGTTTCCTCAAACGACGGAGGGTTGATTTGATTCTGGAACTCCGGATCGATTTTAAGCTGGCTCAGTTTTGTCATAGGCAAACCATCCTTTCTGAAATGAAATAGAATATCATTGTTCTTACGCCGTTCTCTCTGCATGGTGTTCCTGCCCCATTCTAGCGGCGTTTTCCGGCTCTCCCACTTGGGGGTCATCGCCGGGTATCCCATGCAGACGGTCATTCGATTTTCAAGGTTCG
>ERZ870052.554-NODE-554-length-14635-cov-6.563333_pt1 | contig 14635 bp, 16 predicted proteins | sample MGYA00520889_ERZ870052 | MGnify/ENA primary metagenome ERZ870052 (study PRJEB32232, sample SAMN07284988) | human gut metagenome | biome: human-associated habitat; material: feces | host: Homo sapiens | place: Tanzania | collected 2014-08-14 ...
ATGCCACATTTTTTGTAACATAAATGTCACAAGCAGCTTTTATTTTGAGCAAGATAATTTATGGGAAGGATAGATCTTTATGATAAGATTTTTGAAAATTTTTTTTGGAACAGTCTTCACACTTCTTATTTTGATTGGAAGTTGTGTGTTTTATGCTTTTAAAATCGAACCGTATCGTATTGCATCAAATCAATTATATTTAAACGAAAAAACTTCTGATTTTATTAAAGTTGTTCAATTCTCAGACACGCATATAAAAGCGGATTTTAATTATAAGAACCTGGATAAGGTTGTAAACTATATCAATAAGCAAAATCCAGATGTTGTTGTGTTTACAGGGGACTTGTATGACAATTATGCCAAGTATCATGATGATGAACATATCATAAAAGAACTACAAAAAATCAATGCAACATATGATAAAATAGCAATATGGGGGAATCGCGATTGCGGTGGTGGAGCTGCCAGACAGTATGAAAATATTATGCAGCAATCAGGATTTACTGTGCTGAAAAATGAAAATTGGTATGTGACTACTGATTCAGATAAAAAAATATTATTTACAGGGTTAGATGATAGTATGCTGGGAAATGTATATATGCCGGATTCTACAAAGATATATGATTCGAATTACAATATTCTGTTAATACATGAGCCAGATACAGCAGACTCTTTTCAAGAATACCCTTATGATTTAGTGTTGAGCGGACATAGTCATGGCGGGCAAGTTAATATCCCGTTTATTCCTGCTATTAATCAAAAAGCTATCTCTTCTACAAACCTCGCTAAAAATTATGTCAGCGGAATGTATGAATTAAATTCAAAGACAAAAATATACGTAAATACAGGAATCGGAACTACACATGTTTCTGGTCGGTTGGGGGTTGTTCCAGAAATATCTATATTTCATATTTATTTATAATAATTGGAATTGATAAGGCTACGTTGTTAATAGTTAATAGTGTGTTAAAAGAGATACACTCTCTTATTTGATGTTATATAAAGGTAAATTAGACCAAATAATAATGTGCTTGTATGTAGAAGTAATATGTAAAATACAGACTATGTATGTCACTAATTTAAGATCAGGTTTAGAGTACATAGTAAAAGAACAAAATGATTTGGCAAAAGATTACTATAAAAAAATCGCCCAGCCTGTGAGAGTCTGAGGCGATTTTTGATAGGGTATCTTATTGTCATTTATTGTCATTAAGAATTTGAATGGCGATTTCCTTTGCGGCAGTGCTTGATGTGTTGCCTGCATCTGATTGTCCGAGATATACACAAAAATATTTATTTCCTTCTAGTGTTTCTGCAAATCCTGTGAACCATGCATCTACAACAATACCCTCTGCTTTTCCCATTCCTGTTTTTCCATAAATAGATATTTCCGTATTATTCTCTTCTGATATCAACATTACTTGTTTTAAAATATTTTGTGTTCTTTCTGAGTAGGTGGAGTCAGTTCCGAAGATTCGTTCCATCACTTCAACCTGTTCTTTTGGAGAAATTTTCAAAGACGATTCTATCCAGAAACCTGTTAAGGCTCTATTGTTGTTATTAGTATTTAACTTTCCCTCCCAATCAGAAATATCACAATTTCCATATTTCAGTTTATTAAGTTCATTCTGCATTTTCACCTTGCCAATGTCATCAGTGACCTGACGAAAATACCAAACACATGAGGTACGAAATGCATCAGAAAAATTGATATCTCTATTCCAGTCCTCATTCCAAAATATTTCACCGCTCCAAGGACGCACAGAATTATCAGGATCAATAATTCCGTTTTCTAAACCGATTAACGAAGAGATAATTTTAAATGTAGAACATGGAGATCTCTGCGTTAGAGCCAGTTCTTTATTATATATCATATAGTTTTTTTCTGTTGGATCGTATACTATTGCGGTCCCGGTTAAGCCTTCAAAATAATTAGACCAATCTACTTCAGTTAGTGTGGGTTCTTGTGATTCTACTACAGAAAATTTCTCTGGAGTAGGATCTTTTGTATCCTGTTGTATATTCTTAGCGTCTGAATTATTATGATTCGTGCAACCTGAAAATGCAAATATACCAACCAAAATTCCAATAATTAATAGATAAAAAGACTTGTTTTTTTTCATATTATTTCTGCCTATCCTAGAAATTAGTTATTCTATAAATGTTTCATAAACCTACATTAACTATATAAGCCGATACTTTTAAGCTTTGATTATCTTGATAAACACTAGTGTTAATAGGCATCAACCTCCTTAGCTTTTGGGAATAAAGTATTTTCATTTTTAAGAGAATAAAGAATTTAATATTTCTATAGTTATTTCTGAAGCAGCACTGCCGGTGGCATTCTCGGAATTCTGAAGGTTGGTAGCAAAACAATAAGTATTTTCACCGTGTTCAATAAAGCCAATAAACCAACCGTTTGTATTTTGTCCATTCAATGACCCAGTACCTGTCTTTCCATATAATTTTCCAATGGATGTATCAGAAATAAATAAGGCATCTTTTATTGCTTGAATATTTTTTTCCTCAAACTCCCATTTATTTTCCAGAAGTTCAGATAATAGGATTACCTGTTCTACCGGTGAAATCTTTAAGGAAGATTCGGACCAATAATCTTCAATACCAGCTGATAAATCGCAATTCCCATATGAAATTTTGTTATAATAAGAATAAAGTGTTTGGTATCCTATTTGTGTATCAAGATTTTGAAAATACCAATTAACAGAATTACGTAAAGCTGTAGTAAGGGTTTGGTCTTTGTTCCATGAATCAAAATAATAGTTTGTTCCGTCCCAGTGCTGATTAGAAGAATTATAATTGATTACACCTTCCTCTAATGCAAATAAACCACTATAAATTTTATAAGTGGAATCCGGAGAAACTCGTTTGGTGCTTAAATCTTTATTATAAATTTTGTATCTATCATTTGTCATATCATATATTACAAAGCTACCACTTGTTTTACTGAAATAAGAAGATAGGTCTATGTCATCTATATTTTGGGAAGTCAAATTATTAGATGAGTCTCGTGATGCATAGACAGTTAATAAGGGACTAATGCAGTATACTAGAACACAAGCGAACACTAAGATTACAATGCTGTTTCTCTTATGCTTTTTAGAAATTTTTTGATAATTTGCTATTTCTTTTATTCTATCTATAATGACCTTTTTTTCTCCACCTAAACGAGAGAGTGGAGAGAGAAAAGCATTGTGTTGCATTTTTTCAGCATATCTTATTAATGTATAGCCATAATCTATACAGTTGTTTTTCCCTATGATGTTAATTACTGAGTTGTCGCATGCAATTTCCCGATCTTTTTGTAATATATGAAATCCGTACCAAATGAATGGGTTAAACCAATATATGATCTGTAAAATGCAACTTATATAATTTAATGCAGCATCCTTGTGTTTATAATGCTGTAATTCATGTAAAAAGATATAATATACATCCTGTTCAGACAGTAATATATCCATATCTTGAGGAATAATTACCTTGGGATATAGAAGACCGTAAGAAACAGGGCTTGAAATATTACATGAAGCGTATAAAGCGACATGTCGTCTTATTTTTAATTTTTCATGACACGAAATGTATTGTTGGTATAGTTCTGGTTCGTTTTCAGAAGTTATCAAAAAAGCTTTTTTTTGGATTAAATGAATTTTAACAATATTATATATAAAATATACTAATGTAAACAAACACCCGATTATCCATATTGCAAATAAGTATTTATCAAGATCATACAAATTAAAATTATCTTGAGCTGACGCAAAATCAGAAGTACCTAATTGAACAGATAAATTTATATCATCAAGTTGTTTTGTAGAAGTATTTACAATTTTACCCGTATCTTGTTGGAAAAAGTGTTGTAACTTTATTAATAATTGATGTGGTCCGATATTTTTGAATGGTATGAAAGGAATAATAAGCGCACATACAAAAATGTACCACAAATAATACCGACTATTAGTTGTAATATAATTTTTTAATAGTTTTTTGAGTAATAGAATTATCCCCAATAAGATACTGATAGTGAGATTACATAATAAAAAGTGAATCGAGAACATTAGGTTTCATCACCACCATTCAATTTAGAGTCTATAAGATGATACATATTCTTTAAATCGCTGTCAGATAATTGGGCATTGGATAGTAAGGAAGATAATAGCGGAGCCATTTCACCATCATAAAAGCGAGATAAAAAATTATGGTTCTCTTGTGATAAATATTTATTTTTAGAGATAATGGGAAAATAGTAATACATACGCCCTTTTTGTTCATAAGAAATAACATGTTTTGACACTAAACGAGATAATAACGTATGAACTGTTTTATTACTCCAATTGTGTATAGATGGAACTTTTTCACAAATAGAATTTGTGCTTATTGGTGACTCATCCCATATTATTTTCATGATTTCATATTCTGCTTCAGATATTTGTGGTAATTTATCCATGTTTATTCTCCTTTAATCTTACTTTCGTAATAATTATAGAGCATTGAAATAGAAACGTCAAGAAGGCTATTGACAAAAAAGTGATAATAGAATATATTACAAACGTAAGATATGGAAACAGGAGACAATTATGAAAAGAAAAAAATTTGAATGGACAGGTAGATTGATATTAATAATATTTTCTTTAATTTTAGTATTGAGCTTGATTTTTTTTATTACGAAACAGACACATAAGAACACTACTGAACAATTGCTAACCGAATATATGAATTATATCAATAAACATGAATATGAAAAAATGTATAAAATGATTTCTAAAGAACATTCATCGAATATTTCTATGGAAGAATTTGTAAAGAGAAATAAAAACATATATGAAGGATTAGAAACGAAGGATTTAAGCATTAAAATTTTAAATGAGAAATCCAATGGTAAAGAGATTTCATATCTTACATCATTTAATACTCTTGCAGGTGAAGTGAAATTTCAAAATGAAGTAAACTTTATAAAAGAAAAATTTGAATATAAACTTGTTTGGAAAGATAGTATTATTTTTCCGCAATTAGAGTCTACAGATAAAGTACGAATAGATACTGTAGAAGCAGAGCGAGGACAAATTTTAGATCGGAATGGAAAAGTGTTAGCTGGAAAAGGGGTTGCATCATCAGTTGGGCTAGTGCCGGGTAAAATTCAGGATAAAGAAAACACAATAATTAAACTTGCGGAGTTGCTTGAAGTGGATATTGATGTGATAAAGAACAAATTGTCTGCAGAGTGGGTAAAAGATGATTCATTTGTTCCTATAAAAACAATTCCTAAAGTTAGTGAATTGGAATTAATGAAAATTAATCCGGATGAAAATCTTGTAAAATTAAAGGAAAATCAAGAGGAATTACTATCAATTCCAGGTGTTATGATTAACGATATCGAAGTTAGAGACTATCCTTTAAAAGAAGCAGCGTCACATTTGGTTGGATATATTCAAAAAGTTACAGCGGAAGATTTGGAAGAGAATAAAGGGAAAGGTTATGATTCCAATAGTGTTATAGGGAGAAGTGGTATAGAAAGTTTATATGAAGATAAATTAAAAGGTCAAAATGGTTGCATGATATATATCGAAGATGAATTTGGAAACAGAAAAGATATTATTGTAGATAAACCGGTTCAAAACGGAGAGGATATTCAATTAACAATTGATGCAGAATTGCAAAAAGTCTTGTATGAACAGTTTAAGGATGATAAGAGTTGTTCTGTTGCTATGAACCAATATACAGGAGAAGTTTTGGCACTGGTCAGTACTCCTTCTTTTAACTCAAATGATTTTGTAATGGGAATGTCAGATAAATTATGGAAAAGCTTAAATGAAGATGAAAGGCAACCTTTGTACAATCGATTCAGACAGGTATGGTGTCCCGGATCAACATTTAAACCTGTTACTGCAGTGATAGGGTTAGACACAGGTATTCTTGATCCTGTAGAAGATTATGGAAACGAAGGTTTAAGCTGGCAAAAAGACTCGTCATGGGGGGATTATTATGTGACCACATTACATGAGACTGAACCTGCAACACTGGAAAATGCAATGATATATTCTGATAATATATATTTTGCAAAAGTAGCACTTAAACTGGGGGAAAATAATTTAACTAGCTTTTTAGAAAAATTGGGGTTTAACAAAGAAATACCATTTGATATTAAAATGTCAATATCACAGTATTCAAATACAGAAGGAATAAAGTCAGAAATTCAATTGGCAGATAGTGGATATGGACAAGGTCAAATCTTAATAAATCCATTGCATCTAGCTTCTATTTATTCCGCATTTAGTAATGATGGAAATATAATTGAACCGACGTTACTATATAACCCAAATTATAATCCCAATATATGGATGCCGGAAGTTATTCAAAAAGAAAGTATTCATACTGTTTTAGAGACAATGAAGAAAGTTATTAGTGAACCAACAGCAACGGGATATGGTTTACATAGAGAGGAGTACACTTTGGCTGGAAAAACAGGAACGGCAGAAATAAAGCTTTCAAAAGAAGATGCAACAGGAACAGAATTGGGGTGGATGGCAGTTTTTACAACTGATCCTAATATTGAGAATCCAATATTGCTAATTAGTATGGTTGAAGATGTAAAAAATATTGGTGGCAGTGGTTATGTAGTTCAAAAAGATAAAAGAGTATTGGATCAATATTTACGATAGGAATGAGATGAAAAAAGGTGAAAATGTTAATGAAGAAAATGTTGGCTATTATTTTGGTTTCTTTAGTATTATCCGGATGTGAAAAAAATGGGTCTCAAAATGATCTTATAATTAATAATACAGAAGAAGAGAATGTGGTGATGGATGAAAATGATGATTATGAATTAAAAAATATTGAAATGGGGAGAAAAGAAGAAAAAGACATTAGTGATCGCTTAAGGAAAATGGTTGGAAAATGCAAAAGGATATACAGTCAGGCAGATAAAGGTAATGCGTCAAATATTGTTCTTGAAGAAGAGACAGTTCATACAATGATCGAAAGTATTGCAGAAGAGAATGTTGCCATTACCTGTGGCAGTCATGATTATAATATGTTGAATTATAAACAAGTTGATGATGCTCTTTCTTTGGCAAAAACAGGAGAAAATACTGAAACTGAATTTTTTGTAATTAATACAAGTGGTGTTTGGATATATAATAAACTTCAATTTAAAAACAAAGATTTATATGTAACATCAGCAACAGCTGCATTTGATGATAATATGAGTCCACATATTGTGCAGATAGAAAAAATTCAGGTATATGATTGGAACTATACTGATAAAGGGTGGATTATATGGGAGAAGGCATTATCAAGAAATCAAGAAATGGATATGCATGTTTTTTATAGAATTTTGCCACTTGATGAACAGTGCAGAGAATTAGGAAATAAATGTATTACACCGGTTAGTTACTTTTGCAATAATCTGTTCCTCGTAGATTGGAATCAAAACAGTTTGGAAAATATAGAGTTTAATGATTTGTTTGAGTTTTTATACACAATGAAGTATGGGGAGAAAATTGATGAAAAAAAATATGCATCAGGCATTCCTAAAGTAGAATTTGAAGAAGTGGTCACAACTTATTTTGATATTTCAATAGAAACCTTGGAAATATATGCTCAATACGATGACGTGAAGGGGGTATATCCATGGGAAGCAATTGGTCCATGGAATCGAATTCAACAATTCCAACCTTTCCCAGAAGTAGTGAATTGTATAGAAAATGAGGATGGATCATTAACTTTGACAGTAGAAGCTGTTTTTCAGGAAGAAGGAACAGATTGTTCATTCAGACATGAAGTGACAATCCGAGAAGAAGGTGACAAGTGGATATATTTGGGAAACTGTATTGAACGTGAGGGAGCATATAAAATTCCAGAATATAAACCGCGAAGAGATTTTTAAGTAAATTAAGAAAATAGATTTTTTTATAACTGATATTGTAATTGGAGAGGAAGAGTATGAAAGTTAGATTAATGATCATTATTGGTGTCATTAGTTTTCTACTAGGAGGATGTAATAAAATACAAAAAAATTCAAATCAAGTACAATTAGTTCAAAGAACTGAAGAAATTCTGGTAGAATCCGAAGATTTGGCAGATGATTATTTTCATATATACAAAGAAAGATGGAATCAAAGCAATAGAAATTCATTGAAATTACAACAAGACATTATTGAATATTTAGGCAGAAAAAACTATATTGCGGTTGACATAAATAATCAAATAGATATGGTAAATGGAGAACTAGTGAAAAAATTTTGCAAGAATGTGCAAAACGAGGTTAATGATAGTATAACAATTTTTTCTATTATGGAATCAGGAGGATTTGTGAGATATGATTTAAACTCTCAAAATGGGGAAATTTATGCCATATGTAGTAATATGACTTGGGATCAGGACGCTCCAGAAGCTGAGTACATTAATGAATTTCAAGTACAATCATGGAAGTATACAAAAAATGGGTATTTTTTCATAGAAGAATATGATCGACAGGGATATGATGGATATCATGGGAAAATTGGATTTCGTGTGGAACCATTGGATGAAGCATGTCGGGAGTTGAATAGAAAGTATGTTATGCCAGTAGGTTATGCTGGAAATAAGTTATTTATAACGAATTGGAATCAAAGTGATTATTCACAACTTGATTTTTATGATCTATATGAGATTATGTATCTTTTAAAATATGAAAAATATGTTCCATATAATTATAGTCAAGAAGGAGTAGAATATTATATTCCAAAACAAGATTTTGAGGAAGTTATTCAAACATTTTTAACAGTTGAAAGTGAAGTATTAGAGTCTAATGCCATTTATAATGCAGAAACAAAAACGTATTTGTACAGACCAAGAGGATTATATGACTATGGATCAACGTATGAACCGTATCCAGAAGTAGTATCATATGAAAAGATGGATGATGGGAAAATTAAACTTATAATTAATGCGGTGTGGGAAAGAACAATGCAGGATAATGCAATGACAAGTGAATTAGTCATTCAGCCGTTAGATAATAACCGTTTTCACTATATATCCAATCAAGTTATTAAGTCGAACTTAGATGACACTTCTAAATGGTACCGAAACCGTTTGACCTATGGAGAGTGGAATAAGATTTATAAAGAAAATGATGAAATAAAATAGAAAGTTTATTTATGAGCGTTTGCTTGAAATTTAAAAGGGCAGGTGAAGCATTATAGAAGTTGAAATTCTTATTCGAATAAAAGAAGAGGGGAATTATAAAGAAATTTTGCTTTGTAATATGAATTATATTGCAAAAAAAATTGCTCTACAAGAAAAAAATATATTAAATCATGCAGATTTGTACTTGGATTACAATAATAGAATAGCATTTCACAAAAACAGAAAAATTAATCTAACAGTAAAAGAATTTGATATCCTATTTTTCCTTGCGAGTTATCCTGGGCAGGTATTTACTCATCGACAGATATATGAAACTGTATGGGGAAAAGAATATTTCTGTGATGAAGGAAATGTTACCGCACATATAGGTCATATACGAAAGAAAATAGAACTAGATCCCCGAAATCCCGTTTTTATCCAAACCGTGCGAGGGATAGGGTATAAATTTGCTGTTGCAACGCAAGCTGTAAAACCTATTCCAGGAACAATAAAACCAATCACTCCCAAAATTACTGTTGATGTAAGCCCTCCAATAGTTGATTCAAAATAAATATTAGCGACCTTTTCTGTTTTTCCTAAAACCGTATAAAGTGACGGATTTCCAGAATCACTTTCATAATATCTTGTAGTAAGCAGAGGTTCAACTGTGCTTTCGTTTTCTGACTGCAATTTTTCACAAGTAACTATAACTGGTTTTCCATTAAGATACACATGATTGTCCTTATCAATCTCCACAATATTATCCTTATATCCTTCTTCTTTAACTATCAATATTGTTGTATCAGTATCATCATTGCTGACTTTTAATACCATGCCTTCTAACTCGTCAAAATAATACAGAGTACCTTCTGTTGTTTCTTCAATTCGATTAGCATTAGCAAAAATAGCATCTATACTGTCAGTAGTAGTATCGAAATTATTTTCGATATTAGGCTGAGCTGATACCATTATACTACTTGCCATACACACTAACAAGCAAACTGGAACTACTTTCTTTAAAAATATCTTTTTTATCATAAAATTTCCACTCCTCATATAATACAACTTAAAAAATAGAAAAACTCCGCTTGAATGTCAATACAACTCATCTGTTTATTTAACTTAGTTATCCATTGGAATCACCTCTTCCTTATATTTGAACTATCTTATCTGATTTAACTTTATTGTTTTCTTTTGTATTTTTCGATATAATGTCCCTTATACGTCATTTTTCGTCCTTGAATTGTAACATATTGCATAAAAGTTCTTACTTTATGCATATTGCAAAGCTAAATGCTCAAGTATACGGAACAAAATGGCCGCATTCCATTTCTAAACAGCTGATATATACTTTGTGTCTATGTAATTGTCCTAATATAATGATAATAGACATCTAAATGGCCAAAAAGTGTATTTGCAAGCGATAAAGCGCTGTTAAAAACATTGTATCTTGTCACTCACTTTTGAAACCAACGAAAAAAATGTGACCATTCGAACTTGGAACAGGTCTATGGTTAATTAAGCTCCAGAAATAAATTTAAGAATCTTTTCCTTTTCAGCTTTCAGAAGTTCAAGGTTCTCATACGAGCCACACCGCCCCCTGTTTCGGACTATCTATTTTCCGATAGCCCCTTGATATTGAACGTATTTAGAAATTTCAGCTATTGCATCATCCAAAGTTTGAGGGGTAGAACGAGTTTTTGCTTCATATCCAAATAATGAATATTTACTTGCAGAGTATAATGTTTGATCCTCCAAAACTTTCACTGCCCCTTGCGTTGGATTTAGTGGAGAATATGGAGTACTTTCAAATGATGCTAAAAATAGCAACTCGGAATCATCTTTGTTAAAATATCCATCGGTTTCGGCTAAAAATGCTTCCGGCATCTTTTCAAAGTCACCTAATTGTTTCACCTCTAAAATATCACCAATTTCGACATTTCCCTTAATTACATCGGTTACCTCGACCTTAGAAATAGTATATGGTATAGAATCTGTACTATTTCGAGTTTGAGGATCAGTATTTATATTAAGGTTTTGTACATCTTCTGCCTCAAGAACTTTACCTACAACAATTACATCAGCAGCTTCTGTGATATTGCTAACTTCTGGATAATATGGATAGTCTGCTTCGAGAACTTTTGGGGACAATGCAAAATACCATACGATTCCTAAGGTAAGTGCTAAACAAAATAAAGTACAAGAGATTATGATTTTTTTATTATATAATTTTTTCATGAAATCACCTTCCTTAAATCCATTAATAAGCATTATTAACACCAGCAATATCATTACTTGTAGGTTTAATCAGAGTGTTTCTATCTCTATCATAATTCATGATTGAAGAATTACCACTAGATGGCTTATCATCTAAACAAAAAGCATGACCTAATTCATGGACCAAAACACTCTGCCAAAAATTATTAGATTCGCTTACTAATTTTTTCCGATTTAATTCAATAGTAAACTTACCAGCACGCCCTGAAGTAAGCCATTGACGATCTTTAGGAGTATATAGGCCGTACCAAGTATCATTGTAGACACCATCAATAACATAACTATAACCAGATCCAGGTACAGTTTTAATATCTACTGGTGTACTTGTGTTATTCCAAGCACTTACACTATTTTTGTAAACAGTAGAATTTGAAAGCCGATTTTCTACATTTACAGTTGCACTTTTTAAACCACCATCATAATATTTATATGATGCGGCATATACAGCTGTAGAAAAAGAAAAGAAAAATACTAAACATAAAATAATGCTCGATAATCTTTTTGTTTTTTCTCTCATAGGCACTCCTTCCTATTCTGTCAAGCCTAAATCTATTGATTTTACTGGCTTTGACGATTTTTATTTACCTCAAAACAAAAGCTGAGAGTGATGGATATCGTAGTATCATGTACCGAATAGTTGATAAATGGGTACAGTTTTATAAAGCATCCTCTTTCTTTGCTTTATAAAGGCTATTTCCCTCTGATCAACTATGATGATGAACCTTCCGTGTCTAAAGGAATCATGTCCCAACTTCCTTCGTCCCATCTACCACACACTGAGTGCCAGCCAAGCTCCTAAACGGGGTCATGCCCCACGAAAAAACCGATGCAGGCTACAACTCTTGTTTTTATGTTTGATTGTTACTGACCTGTATTTACCTGTCGTGGTACTGATTTACTCAGTGGACGCTATACCATCTCAGGTTTTTGTTAGCCTTTTGCAGATGCAGTCCGTTCCGGACTCCATCATTTACGGGTTTCTGTTCCAGAACCCTGTCCAGTCTCCGATGCATTCTATCATCCACTCGACAGAGTTCTGGATTTGCTTCTTTTATTTACTATGCTGCCATTGGTGCCTGTTAAGCTGCCGGATGTTTGATATCTTTCAACAGTTTCTGCGGAACATAAGTTGTCCCTGTCTTCAGGATTGCGTAAATCGCCCTCAGTATCTTGCAGACTATCACAACCAGTGACTGTATCTTTTTCAGGGGATTATTGCTTCGGATTGTGTAATACTCATGTAGTTGTTTGAATTCATCCGCATGCGACACTGCTGACTTTGCCGCCTGAAACAGCCAGTAACGCAGTCTCTTACGTCCTCTGTGGCTGATCTTTGTCTGTCCTTTATGCTTGCCAGAGCTGCATGCAACCTGCCCCATTCCACTTAACTTCTGGATTTCCTTCACATCACCAAACCTGCTGATGTCTCCCATTTCTGCCAGTATTCCTGCCAGAATGTTTTCTCCTACGCCATTGATTGCAAGGATGTTCTCAGCATAAGGTATTTCCCTGCATTTTTCATGTAGAGCACATTCAATCTCTGCGAGCTGTTCATCCAGTCTTAGAATCTGTTCTGCATACTATTTCACTGCTTCATGACCTGCATCCGTTCCATCCGTTAATCCAACACTTTTCTCTGCATAGCTCACGATTTCATTGGCTCTACTGTAACCGCGTCCTCTTAATTTTGCATTATGCCAGATATTTTTCATGCCTTTTGCTCCCAATGCTGTGATATCCGTTGGGATAGCTGATACTTTCAGAGTAAATGCTCTATCTATTTTTCCAAATGCGTCCACGTATTCTGGAAAATAGATTTTCAATTTCCGGTGAAGACGATTGATACTTCTTATCCTGTCTTCGGTAAGCTGATCCCTGAACATGGAGAGCCTTTTCATGTCTGCGTAAACTTTTTCTGGAAGATAAGGCATTCCGTAGTTTCCATCTTTCACAAGATTTGCAATCAGTTTAGGATCTTTTCTGTCATCCTTGAGCTGGCTGTTGTCTTCAATTTCTTTACTCTGCTTTACGGTATATGGATTTATCTGGACAACACTGATTCCGCTTGAAATCATCCATGCATCCAACGCAAACCAGTAGTGGCCTGTCGGTTCAAGCCCCAGCACTATCTGTTTCTTATCATTTTTTGCTGCTAGTTCTAGCATCCATGCTTTTGCATTCTCAAAGCCCTCTGAAGTATTGCTGAATTCAAATGCTCCGCGACTCAACTCCCTTCCTCTGACATCAATTGCCCTGATATAATGAGTCTCACTGCCTATATCGCATCCAACTATAAGCATGTCATCCGTAATGAAAGAGAGTTTATCGTTTTTGGAAAATTTACTGTTTGTTTCCAATTCCCGTCAGGTACAGGATCTCAATTCTTTTTCTACCACATCTATTTTCTTATTCAGTTCTTCTTTTGACAAAAGATTAATTGCCTGATTTTCTACATTTACTTGTTTTTTTGTTCTTTTTGTTTTAACATTCATCTTGAATACCTCTTGTGTTTTTAGATTTTACTAACTGGCCGGTTAGTAATAATCTAAATTTACATGAGGTATTCTTTTTGGTCAATTCCATTTACTCTTTAAAGTATACAGGAAACTTTCTACGATATATTGATGGTTAAGATTCCTTACATCCAATAAGAAATTTCCCATCTTGTTGCTTGAACCGTGGAATGATAGAGCAATAAGTATGTCGGCTTCCTTTTTGGGACTTTGTGTTCGAAAAAAAGACGAATAACCAACGCTTTGTTTGCAGCATTCATTCTATGCAGGTTGAATTGCCATAAACGTATTCGCACCATAGTAAATTTAATAGGCAATGATAAATCTAGTATGTATCTATCCATTAATCAAATTTCCGTTTTCTAAAAGGACAGCAGTAAATACTTATTATCAAGCAAACTGTAATCTATCTCAATAAACTTCTGCAACCGTGGAGTCTGTCACTACGCGCACTCATGAATGAAACTGTTTTAAAAATCCCTCAATACCTTATTGTTATGTGATAAAAGGAAGCGTTCCTTTGCTTGATTAGCAAATAATGGCTGTAATTAGGGTGGGTTAGAACTTTATTTATAAAAGCTATGATTACAGTTTTTGAATATAAAATATTGATGTAAATGAATCTGGATTTTATGAAGAAAATGGATGTTTTGAGTAAAACTATGCCTCAGAATAATCCTATTTAACAGCTTTTCGATGAGAAATGAGTCTAAAGTATACCTTGT
>ERZ870052.555-NODE-555-length-14593-cov-3.830670_pt1 | contig 14593 bp, 10 predicted proteins | sample MGYA00520889_ERZ870052 | MGnify/ENA primary metagenome ERZ870052 (study PRJEB32232, sample SAMN07284988) | human gut metagenome | biome: human-associated habitat; material: feces | host: Homo sapiens | place: Tanzania | collected 2014-08-14 ...
GTATCGAGCACCGCCTCGCAGTCATCCGCCACGTCCTGCGGCAGCGGCACGATATCGGGGACGGCAAAGACATGGCAGCCGGCCGCGATACCCGAGACGCAGCCGTTGCGAGAGTCCTCGACCACGGCGCATTCCTCGGGGGCAAAGCCCACGCGCTCGCAGGCGAGCAGGTAGATCTCGGGGTCGGGCTTGCCGCGCTCGACATCCTCGCCGAAAGTCACCGTCTCAAACTTGTCAAAGAGGCCGACCGTCTTAAGGTTGCGCTCAGCCGCAACGCGGCGCGACGACGTCGCAAGACCCACGTGATAGCCCGCAGCCAGCAGCTCGTCTATGCACTCAGCAGCGCCGGCCTTAAGCTCCAGGTCGGTCTTGGCCATCTCGTTGTGAAGCTCAATGTTGCGGGCATAGAGTGCCTCGACGGTTTCACCCTTGCCGTAATGCGCCTCAAGGATGTCCTTGACATCGACCATCGAACGGCCGATAAACTGATGGGTCAGCGCATCATCAATCGCGATCCCCAGCTCGGCAGCGCCCGCCTTCCACGCCCTCATGTCCAAACGTTCGGTATCGATCAGCGTTCCGTCCATGTCAAAAATAACAGCCTTGATCATATCGACCTCTTCATCGGTTTGCATTGCCGCAAATCTACTGCACGTCGTAAACTTGTATATAACGTATATATCATATCGTTCTTTCGTTACATAGACAGAAGCCTTATAACCTGCCAAAAAGGGACAGGTTTATTTTGGTCGGTTTTATCTGGGGAAACGTCGCAAGAAGCTTATCTCTCCAAAAACGCGGCGCGTCTCTCTAACCGACTTCCGCTTTAGAGAGACGTTTAGAGAGACAGGCGCGATCTCTCCTAACCTTTGACTCCGCTCTTTAGGACTCGCGTATCCCAACCACCCCTAACTTGCGGTGGAATAGTTCCTGTTTTCCGACCTTTGCGGCAATTCAAGAACTCTTCCGCCGCAACTTCCAGAATGATCATTTGAAGCCAGTTGCCTTTAACCTAGAAACGGACCGTTCGCCACGAAATGGGCCTATCTACTACGTTTAACCAACAACCCTCAACCATGTCGAGTTTTGCAAAATCAAAATCGCAGGTAGATGGCTTGCCGATTTACGGAAAACACGGCTATGGTCGGCCGGTGCGGGTCAAACGTAGTAGATAGGCCGCTTTTGTGGCGCAGCACCAGACCAGTCTTTTCGGGACGGGGTTGGATTACTTTTGCCAGCCCAGTTGCCCAAGTAGTCAAAAAGCCCCGTCCCAAATTAACTACCCCGGTCCCCTTGGAGGCAAAACAGGAACCATTCCACCGCAAGTTTGTGTGGGACAAAGCTATCAGGGTGTTTGCCCCAAATCTTAAGTATTTGTTCAATAGAACGACCCTCGGCGGCTCCTGCTAGACTGATAGATTCCCAACCGTCTAGCCAGGAGCCTCCATGTCGCGCAAGTCCGCCTACAAGCAAGTTCTTTCCATCGGCACCGCCGTGGTGCTGGGGTTTGCGCTGTTTACGGGATCGCTCGACGGGGCGCCCAAGCTGTTGTCACCGCAAAGCGATGAGCAGGCGGCAGCTCTAGCCGAGAAGCAAAACGAGAGTCCCAGCCGCACCGACGACGAGGCGGACCTGGTCGCCCGACTCGAATCGGGAACGGCAAGCTCCGCGGACTCCGAAGGCAGCCCGGACGCCGACGATGGCTCCGAGTCCACCTCGACCGACACCAGCGACACCGACTCGGATAGCTCCGTCACCCCCATCGACGAGGTCGAAAACCCCGACCTCGACCGCGCCCGCGGTGTATACCTCAGCAGCATTCCCGACTATGCGGGCAACCCCTACGTCACTCTTCGCGCCGATAGCACGCACCCGCTGGGCACGCCGTCGTTCACGCTCGACGAGTACGAGCGCGCCACGGAGGAAGGCTGCTTTAAGAAGTTCTCCAAGCTCGACAGCCTGGGTCGCACCCGCAAGGCACTCGCCTGCGTAGGCCCCGAGTCGCTCGGTCAGGGCAAGCGCGGCGATATCTCGCGCATTCATCCCGCCGGCTGGCACCAGCAGCGCTACGACTTCATCCCCGGCCAGAGCCTCTACAACCGCTGCCACCTTATCGCCTGGTCGCTCTGCGGCGAAAACGCCAACCGCAAAAACTTGCTCACCGGCACACGCTATCTCAACGAGACGGGCATGTTGCCGTTTGAGGAGCAGATCCTCGACTACATTCGCGACACGGGCAACCACGTGCTCTACCGCGTCACGCCCATGTACAACGAGGAAGAGCTCGTCTGCCGCGGCGTGCGCCTAGAGGCGCAATCGGTCGAGGACCACGGCAAGACCCTGTGCTTCCACGTGTACTGCTACAACCTGCAGCCGCACGTGCAGATCGACTATGCCACCGGCCGCAACCAGGCTTCGGGGGATTAGAGTCGACCACGCCGCCGCATCATCCCAAAGCCAAAAATGATCCGCAATCCTTCCGTCGCATGCGATCAAAAGACCGCCCCGGCACATAGCCGGGGCGGTCTATCTACCAGCGGACATGTTGCAAGCAAAGCCGCACGCTACTTAGCGCGGCCCTCCTCATAGCGCTCGACCAGCTTGGCCTGAACGTCGTAGGGCACCTGCTCATAGCCGGCCGGCTTCATGGTAAAGTCGCCCGTACCGCGCGTGATGGAGCGCAGACGCGTCGAGTAATCCGTCAGCTCGGCGAGCGGAGCCTGGGCGATGACCACGGTGTCGCCGCGCTCATCGGTCTCCATGCCCGTCACGCGACCGCGCGAGGCCGAGATGTCGCCCATCACGGCGCCGGCGTAGCTCTCGGGAATGGTCACGGTGATCTCCTCGATGGGCTCCAGCACCACCGGATCGGCATCGGCGCACGCCTTGCGCAGGCCAATGCGAGCCGCCGCGCGGAACGCCATCTCGTTGGAGTCGACGCTGTGATACGAACCGTCGTACACCGCGACACGAATGCCCGTGAGCGGATAGCCCGCGATAATGCCGTCCTTCATGGTCTCCTGGACGCCCTTGTCCACAGCGGGGATGAGCGAGCGCGGAATGCGGCCGCCCACGACCTCGTCAACAAACTCATAGCCGTCGCTCGTGCCGTCGGGCCCAATAAGCGGCTCCACGCGCAGCCAGCAGTCGCCGTACTGGCCGGCGCCACCGGTCTGCTTCTTGTGACGGCCCTGGGCGCTCGCCGTGCGGCGAATGGTCTCACGATACGGAATGCGGATCGGCACGCTCTTGGCCGCGACCTTGGTGCGGTCCTCCAGGCGGTTGAGCAGCACCGAAACCTGCGCCTCGCCTACTGCCGAGATGATGGTCTGGCCAGTCTCCTCGTCGCGGTCGATACTCATGGTCGGATCGGCCTTGCATGCCTTCTCGATAAACGTGTAGAGCTTCTCCTCGTCGCCGCGGTTCTCGGCCTCGATGGCGATACGGTACTGCGAGTTGGGGAACTTAAACGCCGCCGCCTCGACCTTACCGGTAATGGAGAGCGTGTCGCCCGTCTCGGCGGCCAGCTTGGGCGCCACGATAATGTCGCCGGCATAGGCATGCCCGACCTCGGTCATGTCGCGCCCGCACATCACATACAGGTGAGCCAGGCGGTCGCTCTTGCGCGTGCGCGCATTGACCAGCTCAAGACCCGGCTCAAGCGTGCCCGTCAGCACCTTGATAAAGCTAATACGACCCTGCTGCGGATCGGCCAGCGTCTTAAACACAAACGCCACCGGGCGGTCGTCGTCACTCGAGATCTTGAGCGAATCGCCGTCGATGAGCGGCATCTCGCCGTAGTCGGTCGGCGCCGGGAAGTACGTGGCGATGTCGTCCATCAGCGAGTTGACGCCCTGCTCCTTAATGCAATCGCCCGCAAAGACCGGCACAAAGATGCGCTCGGCAATCGCCTTGGACAACAAGCCCTCGAGCTCCTCCTGCGTCAGCGTCTCCTCGCCTTCCAGGTACTTCATCATCAGCTCGTCGTCAGCCTCGGCCACCAGCTCGCACAGATGGTCGTGGGCCTCTTCGGCCTGGGCACGATACTCCTCGGGGATCTCCGACTCCACGGCCTCGGCGCCGTTGCAGTGACGTGCCTTCATGCGCACCAGGTCGATGATGCCGTCAAAGTCCTCGCCCTCGCCCCAGGGAAGAGTTACGGCGCCCAGGCGCGTACCAAAGCGCTCCTGCAGCAGCTCCATGGTGGTCGCAAAACTGGCCTCGGGACGCGACAGGCGGTTCACGAACACCGCGCGCGCCAGGCGCAGGTCCTCGGCCGCATACCAAAGCTTGACGGTCGTCGGTTGCGGGCCAGCCTCGGCGTCGACCACAAACAGGGCCGTCTCGCAGACGCTCATCGCCGCGAAGGCGTCGCCGATAAAATCGGGGTAGCACGGGGCATCGAGCACGTTGATGCGGGCGCCCTTCCAGTCGATCGGCGCGATGGTCGTCGAGATGGAAAACGCGCGCTTGACCTCTTCGGGGTCATAGTCGAGCGTGGGCTTGGTGCCGTCGTGGCCGCCCAGGCGGGCGGTCTTGCCAGAAAGGTGGAGCATGGCCTCGGCGAGTGAAGTCTTGCCCACCCCGCCTTGGCCTACGAGCACCACGTTCCTTACGTTGCCGGTCTTGGGAGCACCCATGATGACCTCCTTGCAGGGTCGCGCGCGATGCGCGACGCCAACGGGGAGGGTTTGCGGTCGATGCCGTCCCAGGAGCAGCATGGTCGGCAGCCGAGCCGACTCACCCTCCAAATGTCCTATGCCACCACCCTACCCTTGCAGCCGCCTGTCCATGCACACCTTTCGGCACGCGTATGGATACGGGCGGCGAGAGGAGAAAGAGGGCATGGAAGGCGATTGTTGGGCCCCACCGATGCGAATAAAAACCGCCGCAGACCATAAGACCTGCGGCGGTTTCATCTCAATTAATACCTGAGCCTATCCCTCGATACGGCTCAAGAACTCGCGCGTACGCTGCTCGCGCGGATGGTCGATGACCTGCTCGGCAGGACCTTCTTCGACAATGCGGCCGCCATCCATAAAGACCACGCGGTCGGCAACATCACGCGCAAACTGCATCGCGTGCGTCACGATTACCATCGTCATATTCTGCGCGGCCAGGTCCTTGATGACACGCAGTACCTCGGCCGTCAGCTCGGGGTCGAGCGCCGAGGTCGGCTCGTCAAAGAACAGGATTTCCGGATCGAGCGCAAGGGCGCGGGCGATACTCACGCGCTGCTGCTGACCGCCCGAAAGCTCGCAGGGCACTTTGTTCTCATTGCCCGTAAGCCCCATCTGCGCAATCAGCTCGTGTGCACGGGCCTCCGCTTGCTCGCGCGGGCGCTTGAGCACGCGGATCGGCGCGTCGGTGATGTTTTTCATCACGGTATAGTGCGGGAACAGATTGTAGTTCTGGAACACCAGGCCAAACCGCGAGCGCGCCTGCTTGGGCACATCGCCCTTCGCATAGACCGCGCCTGAGCCCGCGTCCGTCGCGACCGCAAGATCGCCAAACGAGAGCGAGCCGCCGTCGAGTGTCTCGAGCAGCGTGGCGCAGCGCAGCAACGTCGACTTACCGCCGCCCGAAGGCCCGATAATCGCCACGACCTCGCCACGCTTCACCTCGAGCGAGATATCCTTAAGCACCTCATTGCCGCCAAACGCTTTACGCGCGCTTTCGATTTTCATCACTGAATTAGTCATGGTAATAGTCCAGCTTCTTTTCGGCAGCGCCCAGCAGCATCTCGACCACGAAGTTAAAGACCCAGTAGATGAGCGCCGCGATCGCAAACGGCACCATGCTCACCTGCGAGGCGACCAGTGCCTTGGCCGTCGAGAACATCTCGCCCACACCGATGGCGAACGCCAGCGACGTGTCCTTGACCAGCGTAATGATCTCGTTGCCCATCGCCGGCAAAATGCGCTTGGCGACCTGCGGCATCACGATGTACAGAAACGTCTGCATGCGCGAATAGCCCAGTACCTCGGCGGCCTCGTATTGACCGCGCGGAATGGATTGCAGGCCCGAGCGATAGATCTCGGCAAAATAGCCGGCATAGTTGATGATGAACGCCACGACGCACGCCGTCCACTTGGAATCGGGCGTGAGCGAAATGCCAAACACGTAGTACGGGGCAAAGTAGATGGCAAACATCTGCAGCATGAGCGGCGTGCCGCGCATGACCGAAATGTAGATACGCGCGATCCAACGAAGCGGCGCGATCTTACTCATGCGCATAAACGCCACGGGAATTCCCAGCGGAATCGACCCCAGCAGTGTCAGCACAAATAGCTGCAGGCTGACCAGGAAACCCTGGCCAAGCATCTGCATCATGACTTGAATTGACATTATTTGAGCACCCAATTATCGAAGGACAAACCGTAATCCGCATATTTTTCGCAGAGGTCCTTGACCGTGCCGTCCTCGTAGAGCGCCTTGAGCGACTCGGTCACGGCGTCGGCAGACTTGGTGTCACCCTTCTTAAAGCCAACGGCGTAGTGCTCGCTGGACAGCGGCTCATCAAGCTGCGTATAGGCATCGGGCTTGGCGACAAGCTGATACTGAGCGATCGAGAGGTCGCAGGCAACGGCATCGACCGCGCCGCTCTCGAGCTGCATAAACGCCGTGTTGTACTCACCGATGGTATCGAGCGTGGCAAACGTCGCGGCCAGATCCTTCTGGTCGCCCTCGAGCACGTCCTGCGCGGCGGAATCGGTCTGTGTGATCACGGTCTTGCCGGCGAGGTCATCCCAGCTCTTGATGCCCGCATCCTTCTTGACCACGAGCACCTGCTCGTTGAGCATGTACGGATCGGAGAACGTGTAGTCGTCCTCGCGGCCCTCCATGGTAAAGCCGTTCCAGATGCAGTTGATGGCACCCGAGTTGAGCAGCGTGTCCTTGGCATCCCAGTCGATGGCCTCGTACTCAACGTCCCAACCCTGTTTGTCGGCAACGGCCTTAGCAAGGTCGAGATCAAAGCCGGTGTACTCACCGTCGTCGCCCACAAAACCATACGGAGGATAGGACTTGTCAAAGCCCACGACGAGCTTCTTGGACTCCGCAGCGCCCTTCACGTCCTTGGCCGCGGCAGAACCGGCAGCGGAGCCCTTATCGGCACCGCCGCCGCAGCCGACCAGACCAAGGCCGAGCACCGTGGCAAGCGAACCGGCTAGGCCAACAAACTGACGACGAGACATATCGGTATTCATGGTATCCCCCTTGATAGCACTTTAGTTAGGTAAAGTGAGTCATGTAACGTTCAGAATCATACACTTTAGCGTGATGCAGCACAAGGGAGGGGTTGCCCGCTGGACTTATCACTGACACCAATAAACCGCTTGCATGTCGTCCTTTGGATTGGCACGGTACAATGCTTGTGGCTTTCAATTTATAAATTAGTGGGGTTAATTCATGGCAGAATCTCGTGCTGAGCGTAAGGCTCGGCGTGCTTTGATCCAGGCGGCTGAGGGGTCGGAGGAGACGAAATCTTCTAAGAAATCTAAGTCGTCTAGGGATGCGAAGGGTAAATCTAACAAGGGCAAGGCAAAGGATAAGCGTTCTTATAGAGACTCGGCCAAACCGACTCGTAAAACTGTGGATCCCAAGTCGCCTTGTTCCATCATGAAAGCTTGCGGTGGGTGCACGTCGCTTAATCGTCCTTATAAAAAGCAGCTCGCTGCCAAGCAGGCTGCTATGGAGGAGTTGTTTGCGTCGCTTTGTGAGCGCGAGGGCATCGCCGTTGATCCCGTTCGCGGTATGGGTGTCACTCTGGGCGACCCCGGTAAGTATCCTGCGCCGCGTGGTTTTCGTCATAAGGCCGCCACTCCTTTTGCTCCTGGTAAGGAAGGTGCTGTCCGTTGCGGTTTCTTTGAGCGCGGCACGCACAAGATCGTTGCCGTGCCCGAGTGTCCTGTCGAGGCGCCGGGTGCTCGTCAGGTTCTCAACGGCATCGCGCGCGAGGCCGAGCGTCTGCATATTCCCGCCTTTAACGAGGACAAGCATCTGGGGCTGCTTCGCTATGCCGTCGTTCGCTGTGGCTGGCGTACCGATCAGATTATGGTTACCCTTGTGACCGCCCAGCGCGACCTGCCTCACGCGCAGGAGTTCTTTGAGGCCGTCGCCGCGCTCGACCCCCACATCGTCACCGTTGCCCAAAATATCAACGGTCGACCCGGTAACGCCATCTTGGGCGAGGAGACCCGCATCGTCCATGGCGCCGAGTGCATGCGCGACCAATTGCTCGGCTGCGAGTTCGACATCTCCCCCACCGCGTTCTATCAGACCAACCCGCAGCAGACCGAACTGCTCTACCAGCTCGCCATCGATGGTATGGACCTGCACCAGGGCGACGTGCTTATGGACGCTTACTGCGGCAGCGGCACGATCGGCCTGTGCGCCGCGAAGGATGCCCAGGACAAGGGTGCCGGCATCATGCTGCTCGGCGTTGAGCGCAATCCCGCCGGCGTCGCCGACGCACGCCGCAATGCCGAGCTCAACGGTCTCACCCGCAACGCATGGTTTATGGCCGACGACGCGACCGACTATATCCTGGATGCCGCTGACAACAACGAGCGCGTCGACGTTCTCTCCATCGACCCGCCGCGTGCCGGCTCTACACCCGAGTTCCTCGAGGCAGCCTGCGCGCTTAAGCCGCGCCGCATCACCTACATCAGCTGCAACCCCGTGACCCAGGAGCGCGACCTGCACCAGCTCCTCGACGGAGGCTACCGCCTACTCAAGATCACGCCGGTCGACATGTTCCCCCATACCGACCACACCGAGACCGTCGCGGTCCTCGAGCGCCGTTAATCACCGGCACAAGAAAGGGGCGGTCCGTCTGGACCGCCCCTTTTCATAGCGATGCGAACGCCGCTACATGCTCTTGCGCAGGTCGCACACACCAGCCGCCGCCATCTCACGCAGCAGCGTCTCGCGATCGCGCGTCACAATCAGATCCAGCGGGAAGTGAATCTCGTCGAGCATCTTACGGGCGTTGTCGAGCTTGCCTATGGCCATACCGATGTGGGCATCGGTCGAAACGCCAATACCCACGCCCAGCTCGGCGCAACGCTCGGCGATCTTGCGACATACGTCCCAATGCTCGGTATCGGTGCCATGCTCAAGACTGTGATTATTGATCTCGATGATCTTGTGCTTGGCCTTGGCCGCCAGCAGCACCTCGTCGATATCGAACGGCACGCCCGAACGGCCCGCATGGCCCAGCATGAACACCTTGGGGTGCTCCAGGGCATTGATGTACATCTCGGTCGTCTGGGCAAGCGTCGCACCCTCGGCAAACTGCGGATTATGCACGCTTGCCACCAAATAATCCAAATTACGCGTCACCAAATCGAACAGCGAATGCTGACGGCTGTACGCATCGCCGGCGATATCGAGCGAAACGGGAATGTCTTCGCCAAACAGGCTGCCGTCCAACGAAACGATATCGGCCTCGGCGCCGCGGAGCAACAGCACGCCGCTCCAAATGCGCGGCCAGATATCCTGGTTGATAAAGAACTGGAAACTACGCAGGTCATTGGGGCAAGGTGTAACCATCGAGCTCAAATGGTCGGCAGAACCAAGCACCTGAAGGCCACGCTCGGCCGCCCAATATATATTCTCCTCGATGGTCGAATACGCATGCGCAGAGAACATCGTATGGGTATGGATGTCACAAGAAAGCAGGTAGGGCATCGGGTCTCCTTATCCAGTATGGCCGTCGCGTATATTCATTGTACGCATAGCCTTCGGCAGTCGTAAAACCGCTTCATCCCAATCACACAACGGCATAGACAACGGGGTCCGGCTTAAAACCAAACCCCGTTTCACGTAAAACATTGTAAGCAGAGCGCTTTACTTTGGACGATACTCGTCTGCCAGCTGCTTCCACGCAGGTAGCGAGTTGACGATCGTCTCATGGCTCACGCAGTAACCCAAGCGGAACCAGCCCGGCATGCCAAAGCTGTCCGAGGGTACTGCAAGCAGCTCATACTTTTTCGCACGCTCGCAGAAGGCGTTCGCATCGGGCTCCAGCGCCTTCACCCATAGGTAGAACGCACCATCCGGCTCAACATACGTGTAGCCGTACTCCGCCAACGCACCGGTTAGCGCCGTGCGGTTGCGTGCATAGGCCTCAACATCGCTCGGCTCATCGATGCAGTCGACGATCACGCGCTGGAAGAGTGCCGGTGCGCACACAAAGCCCAGCGTACGGGCGGCACCGGCAACGGCGGGCATCAAGCGGGCGGCCTCCGGATTCGTATTGGGGACCAAGATCCAGCCCACGCGCTCGCCCGGAAGCGAAAGCGACTTGGAATACGAGTAGCACACGATGGTGTGCTCGTAGATCGAAGGCACCCAAGGAACCTCGGCACCATAGACGATCTCGCGATATGGCTCATCCGAGATCAGCATGATCGGGTTCTCGGGATCACGCTTGGCGTTGACCTCTCGTAAGACATTAGCCAGACGCGTCAAGGTATCGCGCGTATACACGGCGCCGGTCGGGTTGTTGGGCGAGTCGATAATGACCGCCGCCGTCTTATCGGTAATAGCCTTGATCACGTTACCCACGCTTAGCTGAAACGTGTCCTCGTTGGCAAGCGCCTCGACGCACGTGCAACCGGCCTTCTCGATCCAGACGCGGTACTCCGGAAAATACGGAGCAACGACGATAACCTCATCGCCCGGATTGGTGATGGCGTTGAGCGTACAGGTGAGCGAAGCTGCCGCACCCACCGTCATAAAGACATCCTTGCCCTCATAGCTCGTGCCAAAGCGACGGTTGAGCGACTCGGCCACGGCGGCGCGACACTGCGGCAGGCCCGGTGCGGGTGTATAGCCGTGCAGCTGATCGCTCGGCAGCTCAAGCGCCTTTTTGATGGACTCCGCGACGGCAGCGGGAGCAGGAACGCTCGGGTTGCCCAGCGAGAAATCGAACACGTTCTCCGCGCCAATCTGCGCTTTGCGCTCAAGGCCATAGCTAAAGATCTCGCGGATGATGGAACTCTCCGCGCCGCGAGCATACATGGTTTCGTTAATCATCTGTTCCCCTTTCGCATAGGCGGTATTGTACGCTTTAGTCGGGCAAAGTGCCGCAGCAATGTTGATTGGGGACAGACTTAAATGCGTGAAAACACTCATTTAAGTCTGTCCCCAATCAACAGACGGCCTCATATCGGCCAAAAGGAAAAGCCTCCGCGGGTTTCACCGCGGAGGCTTTCGCCACAAAGACTATTTGTCGTCGTCGGTATCGGCACCGGCATTGACGGCATGGTCATCGCCGGCATCATCGGACGCGTCCTCAGCATCCTCCTGCATGGCCGCCTGCGCAAATGCCGCGGCGTCGGCTGCCAGCTCCTCCTCGCTCATGCGAGGTGCGCGCTTCTTGGTCGGCATGCCGGCCGCCTTGGCGTTGCGCTCCTCCTTGGCCGCCAGGATATCGCCCTCGCGCTCAAGGTAGGAATCCCACTCGTTGTCGAGCAGGGCGTTCACGGCATCGCCCTCAACGGTCTCGCGCTCAAGCAGCACCTTGGCCATCAGATCGAGCTGATCGCGACGAGCGTCCAGAATCTCGACCGCACGGCGGTGGGCCTCACGCATGATGCGCTGAACCTCGATGTCGATGCGACGCGCCGTCTCCTCGGAATAATCCTGATGATCGGCGTAGTCGCGGCCCAGGAACACCTGGTGCTGTGCCTCGCCGAACACCTGCGTACCCAGCTCTTCGCTCATGCCCAGGCGCGTGACCATCTCGCGCGCCATCTTGGTTGCACGCTCCAGGTCGTTGCTCGCGCCCGACGTAATGTCGTCGCACATGAGCTCCTCGGCAACGCGACCGCCCAAGAACACGGCGAGCTCGTCGAGCATCTCGTTCTTGGTCTTGAGGAAGTGGTCCTCCTGCGGCAGCTGCAGCGTATAGCCCAGGGCCTGGCCGCGGCTGACAATCGAGATCTTGTGGACCGGATCGGAGTGCTCCAAGATGTGGCCCACCAGGGCGTGGCCGCTCTCGTGGTAGGCAATCGTGGTGCGCTCGGCCTCGGTCATCACGCGACCCTTGCGCTGCGGTCCGGCAATCACGCGCTCCATCGATTCCTCGACCTCGTCCATCGAGATCACGGAACGATGACGGCGGGCAGCCAACAGCGCAGATTCGTTGAGCAGGTTCGCCAAGTCGGCGCCGGTAAAGCCAACGGTCATCTGGGCGAGCTTCTCAAACTTAACGTCCTCGTCCATCGGCTTGTTCTCGGCATGCACGCGCAAAATCTGCTCGCGACCCTTCACGTCCGGACGGTCGACCGTCACCTGGCGGTCAAAACGGCCGGGACGCAGCAGCGCCGGATCCAGAATGTCAGGACGGTTGGTGGCGGCGATCAGGATGACCGACTCGCTCTCCTCAAAACCGTCCATCTCGACCAGCAGCTGGTTGAGCGTCTGCTCGCGCTCGTCGTGGCCGCCGCCCAAGCCGGCTCCGCGCTGACGTCCCACAGCATCGATCTCATCGATAAAGATGATCGACGGGGCCTGGGACTTGGCCTCCTTAAAGAGGTCGCGCACGCGGCTGGCACCGACGCCCACGAACATCTCGACGAAGTCGGAACCCGAAATGCTAAAGAACGGTACGCCCGCTTCGCCGGCAACAGCCTTGGCCAGCAGCGTCTTGCCGGTGCCCGGAGGGCCCACGAGCAATACGCCACGCGGAATCTTGGCGCCCAGCTTGCGGTAACGATCCGGATCGCTCAAGAAGTCGCGGATCTCCTCGAGCTCCTCGACCGCCTCGTCCACGCCGGCAACGTCCTCAAACTTGACCTTGGGGCGCGTGGCCTCGTTGGTCTTGGCGTTGGTCTTGCCAAACTGCATGTTCCTGTTGTTGGCGCCCATCATCTGGCGCATAAAGTAGAACATGATGGCGATCAGGGCGATCGTCGGAAGCACGCTCATCGCCAAGTCGCCCCAAAAATCGGGGTCATTGGTGTTGACGATGTACTTGGTATCGGGGTGCTCCGCCATAAGCTCGGCAAGCGAATCGGAGCCGACATAGGTCGAGGAGAAGCTCTTGAGCTCGCTCGTATCGCCCTTATCCTTGCTCGCCTTCCAGTAATGACCGGTCACGCTGCCGTCCACCACCGTATAGGTCAAGTCGTCGACACGATCCTGCTTGATGGCGTTGACCATCTCGCTCGTCGCGAGCTTAACGGTGTTGCTGGAGCTGGCAAAGCCGGAGCCCATGTTAAAGAAGGCATAGCCCAGAAGCGCGCAAGCCAAAATAAAATACAGCCAGCCCGTACGCGTGGGCTTTTTGCCTCCGGGCATCCCCGGGATCTTAGGGTCCCGGGGAGTCTGGGAATTGTTATCGTTACGGTCGTCGGGCATCTTACGAATAAACCTCCGGTTTCAAAATGCCCAGATACGGAAGGTTACGATAGCGCTCGGCATAGTCGAGGCCGTAGCCCACCACAAAGGCATCGGGGCAATGGGTTCCAACATACTTGGGCGTGACGGCCGAGGTACGGTCCTCAACGTCCTTCCACAGGAAGGCGGCGACCTCCAGAGAAGCAGGCTTGCGGCTCTCGAGGTTCTTCATCAGATACTTGAGCGTCAGGCCCGAGTCCAGAATGTCCTCGACGATCAGCACGTCGCGACCGCGGATGTCGATATCCAGGTCCTTAATGATACGCACGATACCGGAGGACTTCACGCCGTCGCCGTAGCTCGAAACAGCCATGAAATCGATGTTGGTCGGCAGCTCGATCTTGCGCATCAGGTCGCCCATAAAGACCACGGCGCCGCGCAGGACCGCAATCAGCACCAGATCCTTACCCGCGTAGTCGCGAGTAATCTGCTCGCCCAGGCGAGAGACGATACCGTCGATATCCTCCTGCGTAAACAGAACCTTCTCGATATCCGGATGTTGAGAAGCCATGACAACCCTTTCTTGTGCTTATCGTCCACACACCGCCGTATGGACGCGAACTACACATTCTAGCAGCGCACGGGGTAAATTTACCAGCCCGTGCGCCATCAGCGCGGGAATAGCGTCAACGTCGCACAGAATAGCTGGCGCAGGGCGCTATTCCGCATCGACCACGCGGAGCAGATACGCCACACGCGTTGCGGCCGTGCATTTAAAACGCTCGTCCGCGCGAACGCCTGCGACCCATACCACGGAACCTCCCGGAGCCGTTCTTACCACGGGGACGCTCGCACGCTCAGAAACAGGTATACGGGCCTCATTGAGCAGATCGGATACCTTCTTGCTTCGGCCGCTCATACCTAACGGGCACATCACATCCCCCGGCACGGGGCCGTCAACCCACAGACGCGCCGAACGTGCCTCGGCGGGAATCTCCCCGCGTGAGCCGGCGAGCATTCGCTCGCTATCACGGTCGACAAAGCCCAGAGCCGCCGCATCCACCATAGCGGCCACCTCTCCAGCAGCCGCAAGCACGCGGGCACGGCGCACAATATCGCATCCGGGCTCGACGGCCAACGGCTCTGCCACCAGGATGCGTCCCGCCCCCAGTGGCAAACGACCGGGAATGGTAATCCAATCGGCAAGCAACCCCTCACGCGCCACAGGCGCCTTAAAAGCCAG
>ERZ870052.557-NODE-557-length-14559-cov-8.217580_pt1 | contig 14559 bp, 13 predicted proteins | sample MGYA00520889_ERZ870052 | MGnify/ENA primary metagenome ERZ870052 (study PRJEB32232, sample SAMN07284988) | human gut metagenome | biome: human-associated habitat; material: feces | host: Homo sapiens | place: Tanzania | collected 2014-08-14 ...
GGCAAAGCCGCAAGGCTTTGACTGAGAGGGTTTCCCACGCAGAAAGAGAGCCGCCGCACAAGGCTCTGTGCAGCGGCTCTCTATCGGTTTTAGTTCATCTCTTCCAGAGCCTTTTTCAGGTTCTTGGCGATCTGGTCCGGGCAGCTGGTGCCGCGGAAGCCGCACAGCGTGCCGTCCAGACGGGCAATGGCGTCCTCTGCCTTCATGCCGGCAAGCAGCTGGCAGATGCCCTTCAGGTTGCCGTTGCAGCCGCCGACGACCTCGATGGATGCAATGGTGTGGTCATCGTTCAGCACAAAGTTGGTCTGCTTGGAGCAGGTGCCCTTGTTCGGGAAGGAAAATTCCTTGCTCATGGTCTTACGTCCTCTCTCTTTTACGTTTTTCAGCGATGGCGCGCAGCTGCGCTGCGGCTTCGTCCGGTGCGGTGCAGGTACCGATGGGGTGGGGGTGCTTGTGGTTGCGGCCATGGAAGTCCGTGCCCGCAGTCGCCACAAGGCCGTACTGTTTGCACAGGGCAAGACACTCGGCGCTGTCCTCCGCACTGTTGCTGGGGTGGTACACCTCTATGCCGTCCACTGCGCCCTCTGCTGCCAGTTCGCGCAGCAGGGGCATACTTTTATACACCGTGGGGTGGGCAAACACCACCGCGCCGCCGCTGGCTTTAGCGGTAGCCAGCACCTGCCGCACCGGCAGATACTCCGGCGAGTGCAGCACGATGCCCCGGGGGTTCCACCCGAACAGCTTGTGGTAGGTCTCGCCGTAGATGCTGCCATCGGTCAGGCCCAGCAGTTCCAGCGCCTGCATCAGCCCGCTTTTGAACAGCACCCCGCTGGCCTTGGTGGTCTCCCACGCAAGGTCGGTGGTAAACTGCGGGTACAGCTGCTCCAACTCCTTTGCGCTCTGCAAAGCGCAGGCGTTGCGGCGCTCCTTCATGATGGCGCAATGCTCCCGCAGTGCCGGGCAGTCCACGTCCGGGTAGTAGCACAGCAGGTGCACCCGGTGCTGCCGCTCAAAGTCGTAGCCGGTCAGCTCCACGGCAGGGATCAGCTCTACCCCCTCCTGTCCGGTGTGGGCATAGGCGTACTGGGCGCTGAGCAGGGTGTCGTGGTCCGAAAGGGCGATAGCGTGCAGCCCGGTGCGGGCGGCGATGGACGCCAGCCGCTCGATGGGCACAGCACCGTCCGAGCAGGTGGAATGGATATGCAGGTCACAGGACATAGCGGGTTACTTCCTTAGTGCTTATAGAAATTGATCAGGCAGCCGTCAGCCAAAATCTGGCGCTCGTCGGTGGTGAGCGGAGCCATGTACAGCTCAAACTCCTTGACGGTATCGCCCAGAACGTAGGCTTTGATGTTCTGCAGGTCGCCCTTGAGTGCTTCCCGCACATTGGGGATGAGCACATAGTCCCCCAGACCAAAGGGGGTGGCACCTGCCAGCTGCAGGGGCAGCATGCCCCAGTTGATCAGGTTGGAGCGGTAACGCTTGGTGGCGTACTCGGTAACGATATTGGCACCGGCACCCAGCACACGCTGGCAGCTGGCGGCCTGCTCACGGGCAGAGCCGTCACCGGGCTTGACCGCAAAAATGGTGGAGGCGATCTGGATATCCTTCCAGCTCAGCTGCTCGCAGCCGGGCACGGCGTTCACCTTGGCCAGCAGGGCGGCGTCCCCTGCACCGGCACGGCGGGCGTTCTCCTCGGCCTGCACAGCCTTGGCGCGGCCCACATACTCCGGGTCCTTGCGGCTGAGGGTGAACTCGGCCAGACCCAGGGGATTCGAGCGGTAAGAGGAGGTCTCACCGGAGGGGATCAGCTCGTCGGTGGTGGTGACGGGGTCGGTGATATAAGAAGCCACCTTCAGCAGCAGATTGTCGCCCAGCGGTGCGATCTCCGGCCAGTCCTTGATGTTGGGGCCGAACTTGAGCAGGGCGTCGTAATCGCCCTTGCCAAAGCCCTGATACACGCGGGTATCGTAACTGGAGGCATCGTACTGGTACTCCGGCACGGTGGGATCGTAATCAATGTCGGTGGCGGGGGTCAGGATGCCGCCGTTGGCGGTGGTGGCTGCAATGCTGCGGGCATCCATCAGTGCCACACCGGACAGCTGGCCGCTGCCGGGCTTGGAGCCCTCGCGGCTGGGGAAGTTGCGGGTGGTGTGACGGATGGACAGTGCGCCGTTGGCGGGCACATCGCCTGCGCCGAAGCAGGGGCCGCAGAAAGCGGTGCGGATGGTAGCGCCGCTGGCCATCAGCTCGCCGATGACGCCGGTGCGCACCAGCTCCATCATGATGGGCTGGCTGCCGGGGTAAACGCTCAGGGCGTAGTCGCCGCAGCCGCCGGTATGACCCTTGAGGATGGAAGCAGCCTCGTAGATGCTGTCGTACAGACCGCCTGCGCAGCCTGCGATCACGCCCTGATCCACACGCAGCTTACCGTTTTCGATCTTGCTGCACAGATCCAGCTGCACGTCCTTGCGGCCGATCAGCTTCTGCACATCCTGCTCGCAGGCGTGGAGGATATCCTCCAGATTTGCGTTCAGCTCCTCGATGGTAAAGGCGTTGGAGGGGTGCATGGGCAGGGCGATCATGGGACGGATGGCAGAAAGATCCACCTCCACCACGCCGTCATAATAGGCAAGGTCTGCCGGTGCCAGCTTTTTGTAGTCCGCTGCACGGCCGTGCACCGCCAGAAAACGCTGGGTGACTTCGTCGGTCTCCCAGATGGAGGACAGGCAGGTGGTCTCGGTGGTCATGGCATCAATGGCGTTGCGGGTATCCTGCCGCAGGGAGGCAATGCCGGGGCCCACGAACTCCATGACCTTGTTCTTGACGTAGCCGCTCTTGAACAGCTTACCCACAAGGGCAATGGCTACATCGTGGGGGCCGCAGCCCACCGGCAGACTGCCGGTCAGGTAGATGGCCACCACGCCCGGGCGGGCAACATCATAGGTGCGGCCCAGCAGCTGCTTTGCCAGCTCGCCGCCGCCCTCGCCGATGGCCATGGTGCCCAGCGCGCCGTAGCGGGTGTGGGAGTCCGAACCAAGGATCATTTTGCCGCAGCCCGCAAAGCGCTCACGCATATACTGGTGGATGACTGCCATGTGCGGGGGCACAAAGATGCCGCCGTACTTTTTGGCAGCGGACAGGCCAAAGCGGTGGTCGTCCTCGTTGATGGTGCCGCCCACAGCGCACAGGCTGTTGTGGCAGTTGGTGAGCACATAAGGGATGGGGAACTTTTCCAGCCCGGAAGCACGGGCGGTCTGGATAATGCCCACAAAGGTGATGTCATGGCTTGCCATGGCATCAAACTTGATCTTCAGGTTCTCGGCATCGCCGCTGGTGTTGTGTGCCTGCATAATATTGTAGGCCATGGTACCGGTCTTAGCCTTGGCAGCGGCAGCGGCATCAAAGCCCTTCGCTGCCAGTGCAGCGGGCGCGTTGCCGTCTGCGGGCACCCACTCTCCGCGCGCATAGTACGCACCGCCGGTGCTGCATTTGATCATATCCAACATCTCGATTCGCCTCTCTTTTTGTATTTTCCCGCCCGCCGCAATTGCGGGCATTGCCCCAGCAGTGCAGAGTTCCCCCTGCCCTGCCCTGTTACGGCAAAGCCGTATTTACCTGTTATTATAGCATGAAAAGGCGAAAAGAAAAAGCACTTTTTATGAATGCTTACTGTACCGTTGCGGCGGCTTCCTGCTGCTTTTCCTTTTGCAGTTTACGGAACACCACAAAATAGGCCGGGATCAGGAAGAAGCAGGCAAAGAACCATGCCACCGGGTTTGCGATGCAGGCGGCAAAGTAGCCCCACAGCGGCACGAACCAGAAGCCCACCATGGCGCGGGCGATCATCTCAGCCACACCGGCAAACATGGCAAGGCCGGAGTGTCCCAGCCCCTGAATGGTGTAGCGGTAGATGATAAGCACCGCCAGCGGGATGTAGAACACGCTGTTCCAGAAGATGAAGTCCTGCGCATTGGCCATAATGGCGGTCTCGCCTGCGTCCAAGAACAGGCCGATCAGGGGCTTATCCAGCACGCGCAGGATGAGGAAGGAGGCCACGCTGTACACGCAGCCGATGCCCAGGGCGGTGTTCACGCCGCGGTTCACACGGCCAAGGTCCTTCGCGCCCATATTCTGGCTGGTGTAGGTGGTCATGGCGGTGCCGATGCTCTCCAGCGGCACGCTGAGGAACTGCGCCGCCTTGCCGCCGGCGGTCTGCGCGGCCACGATATCGCTGCCCAGACCGTTCACCGCGCCCTGCAGCACCACGCTGCCAATGGCGGTAATGCTGCACTGCAAGCCCATGGGGAGGCCCATGGCGCAAAGCTTTGCGCAGTGCGGTGCGCTGATGCGGCCTTCTTCCTTATTCCAGCGCAATTCCGGGTAGTGGCGCATGATATAAATAAGGCTGCCGATGCCCGCCACAGCCTGACTGAACACGGTGGCAAAGGCGGCTCCGAACACGCCCATGTTGAACACAATGATGCAGGCAAGGTCCAGACCGATGTTCAGCACGCTGGCCACCAGCAGGAAATACAGCGGGCGCTTGCTGTCGCCCAGTGCACGCATCAGGGCGCTGGTTACATTATAAAGCAGGGTGAAAGGGATGCCCGCAAAGATGGTGCGGATATACACATCCGCAAGGTCAATGATGTTGGCGGGGGTGTTCGTCCACACCAGCACCAGACGGGTCATAGCCACCGTAACGATGGTAAGCACCGTGGCAAAGGCGATGGACAGCCACACGGTATTGGCGGTGTAGCGGCGCATCTCGTGGTGGTCGCGGGCACCGAAGGTCCATGAGATGGGGATGGAAAAGCCGCAGGCAATGCCGTTGACAAAGCCCAGCACCAGATAGTTCAGGCCGCCCACGCTGCCTACCGCCGCCAGTGCCTCCACACCCACGAACCGACCCACGATGATGGTATCGGCCAGATTGTAGAACTGCTGGAACAGGCTGCCCAGCATCAGCGGCACAGCAAAGGCAAGCAGCAGCTTCAGCGGGCTGCCCTGCGTCATATCTTTGGTCATGGAAATATACCTCCTGCCCACACAAAAAAGGATGGATGTTCGCATTTTTGCCGTGAAAAACGCCCTGCCGGAAAAGCGGCAGGACGTTGATAAGGATTCATGAGTGGTATTATAGCGGAGCAGCGCCGGTTTTACAAGACTTGGTTTGCATCAACATTTCTAGTTTTTTGCCCGAAGAATTGGTGATTTTGCTCATTCCGCGTAGTGTGCCAGAAACTGTCTGGTGCGCTGTTCGCGCGGGTGGTCGATCAGCTGCTTTGCAGGGCCCTCTTCCACCACCACGCCGCCGTCCATGAACAGGATGCGGTCGGCCACATCCCGGGCAAAGTGCATCTCGTGGGTCACGATGATCATGGTGGTCTTGCGGTCGGCCAGCTCCCGCAGCACCCGCAGCACCTCGCCGGTCAGCTCCGGGTCAAGGGCGCTGGTGGGCTCGTCGAAGCAGAGGATGTCCGGGTGCAGCGCCAGCGCCCGGGCAATGGCTACCCGCTGCTGCTGCCCGCCGGAAAGCTGGTGCGGGTAGTGATCTGCCCGCTCCGAAAGCCCCATCTGTGCCAGCAGTTCCCGCGCCTGCTGCTCCAGCTGGGCGTGCACTGCCTTTTTGTTGGCGCGGTAGTCCGGGCGCTCCTTTGCCAGCAGCTCCCCTGCCAGCATCACGTTCTGCAAGGCGGTATACTGCGGGAAAAGGTTGAAGTTCTGGAACACCAGTCCGAAGTGCAGCCGCTTTTTGCGGATCTCGCTCTCCCGCTGGGTGGCGGGGTCGGCGGCGTCCCACATGGTCTCGCCGTTCACCCGGATGCAGCCGGTGTCCGGCCGCTCCAGAAAGTTCAGGCAGCGCAGCAGGGTGGTCTTGCCGGAGCCGGAGGAGCCGATGATGGCCAGCGCCTCGCCCTGCTCCAAGGTAAGGGAAATGTCCTTTAAGACCTTTGTATCTCCGAAATTTTTGCCAATGCCGGAGGCTTCCAGTAATGCCATATTCTTAAAAACCTCCTCAGCAGCGGAAATAATCCAGTTTCTTTTCAGCCCAGTTGAACAGCAGGGTGAGCGCGCCCACGAACACAAGGAAGAACAGCGCCGTAGAGAACAGCGGCCAGATCAGACCCTTTGCGCTGTACTCCTTGGCCATCATGATGATCTCCTTGTTGGCAATGGTGTTTGCCAGCGAAGTGTCCTTGACAAGGGTGATGATCTCGTTGCCCATGGGCGGCAGGATGCGCTTGACCACCTGCAAAAGGGTGACCTTGAAAAAGATCTGGGTGCGGGTCATGCCCAGCACCTGCCCGGCCTCGGTCTGCCCCTTGGGCACCGCCTCGATGCCGCCGCGGTAGATCTCCGAAAAATAGCAGGCGTAGTTGATGGCAAAGGCCACCACCGCCGCCACCATGCGCCCGCCGGAGCCGGAGGGCCAGGGGTTATTCATGCCCAGCAGACCGGGGCCCAGATAAATGACGATGATCTGCAGCATCAGCGGCGTACCGCGTATGACCCAGACAAAAGTCTTTACCGCACCGGACAGCGGCCTGCACTGGCTCATAGAGCCAAAGGCCACCACCAGCCCCAGCGGCAGCGCAAACAGCAGCGTAAGGGCAAACAGCTCACAGTTGAGCAGGAACGCGCCGGAAAGGCGCCCAAGGATCACAGACACAAAAACACACCCATCTATCGTTTTGTTTTACGCCCAGCTCAGTCGGCCAGCGTCAGCTCGTACTTTTCCGCCAGCGCCTGCATGGTGCCGTCCGCCTTCAGCTCGTCAAAGGCGGCGTCCACTGCGGCAGCGGCATCGCTGCCCTTGCGGAAGGCCACACCGTACTCCTCGGCGTTCAGCTCGTCCACGATCGCAAGGTTTGCGTAATCGGTGCCCTCACCGATCATGGCGTTGGCCAGCGTCAGGTCCAGCACAGCGGCATCTGCCGTACCGGCAGCCACTTCCATCAGGCAGTCGGTCTGCACGCTCTTGGAAACGTAGTCTGCCTTGGCAAGGTTCTCGTCCCCCTGAATGGCGGCTTCACCGGCAGAACCGGCCTCGGCCACCACGGTCTTATCGGCAAGGTCAGCGGTGGAGGCGTAGGCAGTGCCCTCCTTGACCACCACGACCTGTGCATTCTTGGCGTAGGCCTTGGTGGTGGCGGTGTTAGCCATGATATCCTCGGTCAGGGTCATGCCGTTCCAGATGCAGTCGATGCTCTTGGCGTCCAGCTCCACCACCTTGGTGTCCCAGTTGATCTCCACGAACTCCGGCTCTATACCCAGCTTTGCGCACACAGCGGTGGCAAGCTCGGTATCAAAGCCGGTAAAGTTGCCGTCGGCATCGGTGTAGTTCATGGGCTCGTACACAGTGTAGCCGATGACCATCTTACCCTTGCCCTTGATGTAGTCCAGATCGCTGCCCGCTGCGGCAGAAGCCGAACCGGCTGCACTGCCGGAAGCAGATGCCGCCGCAGAGGTGGATGCACTGCCGCCGCAGGCTGCAAGGCTCAGTGCCAGAGCACCGGCCAGAAATGCACTTGCAATACGCTTGAGTTTCATATCTTTTTCCTCCCATAGGGGACGTTCTGCGTCCCGCTTCCCTCTTGATTTACCATTTTACCATGCTAAAGCGGTAAACTGTGGTTATAGAATAGCGCGTTTGCCGCCGTTTTGCAAGAGGTAAGCCCATTTTTTCGCACTTTGCCTGTCAAATGCTCCATTTTGATCTTCTTCCCACAGCATCTTTCACAAAAAAGAACTGCTGTTCCGGTCAAGTTCCCGAAACAGCAGTTCTTGCACAAATTTATGGGTCAGTTTTTATTTTTCAAACTCCAAGGAATACAAAGTTGCCCGGCAGTGCAAAGAAGCCACTTGAGCCGCAATCCACTATTTGATACATTTTTCCTTTTTGGATGGTAATGCCTTTGTCCTCCTCGCTAACATCGCTAACAAACTTTATTCTGCCCTCGTCTACTGCAATATCCATCTTATTGCTTTCAAGTTCCGCTGCGCTAAAATAACGATCTGCTTCCAAGGCCCCGATATACGCATGTTCTCCTTCGTAGGATACCGTTCCGTCATAAGCCTGTGTATCCTTATGAACAGCTGTAACTGTTGTGCCTGCGGGAACGCTCCATATCACATTTCCATCCTCTTTCCGCTCAATTGCTTTCAGCGGTTTGGAAAGCGTATAGATTTCCGTCCGTTCCCAAGTGAATATACTTCCAGAATATTCATCAGTTGATCTATAAAAAGACTTCAGTGTAATGGTCTTTCCGCCGATCTGATAGGTCACGTTTTGTTCTTCGGTCGCCTCGCCATCATAATAGGTAGCTGTGGTGGTATAGCTCTCCGTCTTATCGGCCGTCTGGTCTGCTGCGCTTGCCTGCGGTGCTGCCAGAGCCGCCAGCATAGCACCCAGCATCACAAAGGCCGCAAAGCGCTTGGAACATAATTTTTGCATTCTTGTCATTTTATTTTCCTCCTGTTGGGATTTTTATTGGTTTCAGACCCCGCGGAACACGAAGCCGCCCTGTACTTCTTTTGTCTCCTCTCCCTCGCTGATAAGCTGATACATGGTATTTTTTTGAACCGTCAGGCTCTCGCCATAATCCGAACTCAAAACTTCCGACGTCCGATGCCAGTTGTACTCTTCCGTTTCGTCCACTGTGATCACGCGTTTTACCGTAAGCCATTCCAGGTCACTGACAGACCATCCATTTTCATCCTTGGTTCCATCCGCATAATAAACGCTGTTCTGATAATTACCGGTATATGTCACGACCGTGCCGGCCGGAACATCCAGGACCGTGTTCCAGTCGCCTTTCCGCCTGGCTTCCGTCAGCGGCTTGGAGAGCTTATAGGTACCGGTCACTTCATAAACGTGCCGATCCTGATTGGTAAACAGTGTTGTCTCCGTCCGGTGCACGGTAACAGTTGTTCCGCCCTCCTGATAAGATACGGTCTCTTCCACTGTATAACCCCATGTGCTGTCGGCATCTTCTGTGGTTTCCACCCGGGTAATGGTATAGTTCTCCTTATTACCCGCTGCGCTTGCCTGCGGTGCCGCCAAGGCAAACAGCATCGACCCCAGCACCACAAGAGCCGCAAAGCGCTTGGAAGCCGCTCTTTTCATCATTTTCATTCTGATCTCCTCCTGTTTTAAAAAATATAGGGCGTACCCTGATTTGAGTATAGACCCGCTCCCCAGAGACGTCAAGAACCGTTCTTATTTTTGTGGTTACGCCCAAAAAAAGACCGATTTCCTTGTGAAATCGGCCAGACACATTTATTGTTCTTTCATCGCCTTCAGCACCGCCTTTTGCAGGTCGGTGACTGAGATGGTGCACAGCGCCTTCAGGTCGGCGTCCGTTCCGTCTGCGGAGAGTTTGCCGATCTCCACGGCATTTTTGCCCTTCAGGTAGCCACACCAGCCTGCGCTGTGCTCGTACCACTCCTTGCCTAGGGCGCTTGCACTGCGCATCCCGTAGCGGTCGCCCAGCTCATTTTTGGTATACACCGGCTCACGCGGGGCTGACACGGTGCCGTCCGCACTGACCGTCAGTTCCGGCTCGGTCATATCGCCGATGGCGCTGGTCACCCGGGCGTTCTCGTCCACGGTCACTGCTGCCAGCGTGATCTTAGCCTGCACCTGTGCGTCCTTGTCGTCTGTGCCCGCAAGCCCCTGCGGCATTTCTTCCACTTCTACGCCCAGTTTGACCGTATCGCCCCGGGCAGCGCCCAGCACCTGCGCATTCTCGCAGGCGCGGACAACGGCGTCCCGGTAACGGTCCACCGCGATGGTGCAGCCGGACAAAAGGTCTGCATCGGTGGGCTTGCCGTCCGCATCCGTTTTCAGCTTTTTCACTTCCTCCGGGGTCTTGCCCTCAAGCCAAGCGCCAAAAGCATCGGCCTGCTCTGCCCAGCCTTTTTTCAGGCCGGACACCTCTGCCAGCGGGTAGTCTTTTCCCTTCTGGCGCTTGGTGCGGGTGTCGGTGGGGGTGGTCACCTTACCGGTGCCGTCCGCACTGACCGAAAGCTCCAGCTCGTCCAGCGTCACCTCTGCCAACTTGCCGTCTGCATCCAGCAGCACGGCAGCCGCCGCCATGCGGATATTCCCCGCACGGTCTGTACCGGTCGCTTCGGTCAGAACGCCCAGCCCGGTGCGCCACGCTGCGCTTTGCGCCGCGCTGCTGCCCGCAGAGGTGCTGCCGCTCATAGGACCGGAACTGCTGCCGGAGCTTCCCCCGCCGCAGCCGGTCAACGCCAGTGCTGCCGCCAGCGTGCAGCACAAAAACCAACGCGATGTCTGTTTCATATCGTCACATACGCTCCCTTTCCGTGCCTGCATTCCAGACGCAGGCTTTGGAGCCAGTATGCCCCGCCGCGCGGGATTTTATGAGCAGACGCTCACATCAGGGGGCTGAGCAGCCGCAGCACGCTGTCCAGCACCGTACCGGCCAGACCGGTGCGGCAGTCGGCGCACTGCACCTCCCGGCACTGGGGCAGGGTGCGGCGCACATCGTCCCGCAAAGCCAGCACCTGACTGTTTTGCAGCAGCAGCACCCCGCACTCGAAGTGCAGAAACATACTGCGGTAATCCATATTGATGCTGCCCACCACCGCCGCACGGTCATCGCTGACGCAGCACTTGGCGTGGAGGAAGCCCGGGGTGTACTCGTAGATGCGCACCCCCGCCCGCAGCAGGGGCAGATAGTACGAGCGGCTCAGCCGGAACACCAGCTTTTTGTCCGGGATGCCCGGCAGCACCAGCCGCACATCCACCCCGCGCTTGGCGGCGTTGCGCAGCGCGTCCAGCATCTCCTCGCCGATGGCGAGATAGGGCGTATAAAAATAGACGTACTGCTGTGATTGCGCCAGAATATCCAGATAGACCGTTTCCGCCACCGGCTCCTCGTCCAGCGGGCTGTCCGCGTAGGGCTGCACTACCCCATCGCTGGCGGGCAGCACCGCAAGCTGCGGACGGAAGGCGCTGTAATCCTGCTCAAAGGGACGGAAGGCGTTCCAGAAATCCAGAAACATCACGGTAAAGTTCCACACCGCAGCGCCCTCGATGCGCAGGCCTGCATCCTTCCAGTAGCCAAAGCGGGTGATGGCGTTGATGTATTCGTCTGCCAGATTGATGCCGCCGGTGTAGGCAACCTTGCCATCTATCACCACGATCTTGCGGTGGTCGCGGTGGTTCATCACCAGCGAGAGCAGCGGCACCACCGGGTTGAAGGGGATGCAGCGGATATGCGCCCGCTCCATGCGCACCACAAAGTCCTTGGGCAGACCCAGCAGACTGCCGAAGTCGTCGTAGATCAGCCGTACATCCACCCCCTGTGCCGCCTTGCGCCGCAGAATGTCCTCCACGCCCTGCCACATCCTGCCCTGACTGACGATGAAAAACTCCAGAAAGATGCTCTTTTCCGCCTTTTCAAGGTCGGCCAGCAATGCCGGATACATGGCTTCGCCGCAGGAAAAGTACCGGGCGGTGGTGTTCTGCCATGCAGGATAGCAGCCGTATTGGGTCAGGTAGCGGCTCACGCCCCGGTTTTCGTCGCACAGCCCGGCGGTCTGCCCGGGCTGCTGGGCGCGGTCTGCCCGGTGTGCCTGCTCCACCGCCTGCATTTTGCTGCGCAGACGGCGGGAAGGGCGCTTGTTGCCAAAGGCCAGATACAGCGCCCCGCCTAGCAGTGGCAGCAGCCCGATGAGGGCGATCCAGCCCACCTTATAGGCGCTGTTTTCGTCCTTGCGCACCAGATACAGAATGATCAGCAGGCTCAGCCCATTGAGCACCCCGGTGACCCACACCCGCGCCGTGCCGGTGGTGAGGGCGAAAAACACCCACGCCAGCCATGCGATCTGCAGCACCACCAGCACCACCGTGACCGTGATGCGGTTGAGGATGCGGTTAAAAAACTTGACGATCGGCAGCCGGAACAGCATACCATCTCCCCTTCCCGTGTTAAGGTGTATCTGAAAACAAAGAAAATGACGAATAATTCGCAAACACAAGCGGGATTTAAGGCAAAGAGCCGCAGGAATCCTTTGTGGATTTCAAGGCTGTTTAACGCAAAATCCAGCTGTGTTTGTAGAAATAGGCTAAATTTTCGACTTTTCAGATACACCCTATCTTACCTCTATAATATAGGTAAGTATAACGCGGTTTTTCCCCCTTTGCAAGTTTTTGGTGTCGGGCGCCGTGGAATGCCTGCCGCCTTTATCCCTTATAAAAAAGTTCACCGGAGCATCCGCAGATGCCCCGGTGAACCAGGATCCTATTATAATTTTTCCGCTCAGACGGTGGGTGCTTCGTTATCCTCGTAGCCCACCATCAGGCCACCGTATTCCGCATAGTAGCTGCACAGAGCGCCGCAGGTACCTACCTCCACCTTGGCCTCCGGGAACACCGCATGGACCATGTGCTTCAGCCGCTCCGCAGCGGCAGCGTTGCAGCAGTGGTCGATGTGCACCCGGCCGTTGGTCAGGCCGTGCGCCTTCATTTCCAGCACCATGCGCTCCAGTGCGCCGTGCTCGCCGCGGGTCTTGCAAATAACCTCCAGATCACCGGCGTCGCTGGCCTGCCCGATGACCCGGATGCCCAGCATCCGCGCCACCGCAGCCACAGCGGGCTTCACGCGGCCATTGCGGGCAAGGTTTGCCAGAGATTCCAGCGCAAACAGCAGATGGGTGTGCTCATGGTACGCCCGGATCTCCTCACACACGGTGTCAAAGGGCTTACCGGCCTTGATCAGTGCTGCCAGACGCTCCACCAGCAGCCGGGACTCCGCACCGGTGGACAGGCTGTCCAGCACAAAGACCCGCGCGCCCTCGTGGCTCTGCTCGTACTCCTCGCCCGCCAGCAGGGCGGCGTTGTAGGCACCGGACAGTGTGCCGGTGATGGTTACAACATACACCTCGTCTGCGCCCTCGTAAGCAGCCATCCAGTCCGAGATGTTGGGGCAGGAGGTGCTGGTGCGCCCCTTATAGGTACGCATCTTCTCGGCCAGCGCAGGGGCATCCACCTCTTCGGTGTCCACATACTCCTGCTCGTCGGTCAAAATCTTCAGCGGCACACAGGCAAACCCCACATCGGGGAGCTCGTACACATTTGAAGAGGAATCTACAACGATTTTGCTTTTCATATTTTTCTCCATTTTCAAGCGGCGCAACGCCGCAGTCATTCTCTTGTCATGTGACCATCATAGCAGTTTTTCAAAACCCTGTCAACTGTTTTCTCAAATTCTTTTACAAAGTTTTCATTGCCCGTTGACCAATTTTCCAAAATGCGGTATACTATCTCACAGGCAGAAGCGCTTTTGCGGAAAGCAATCGCCCTGCCTTTGCACAAAAACAACGTCCCTGCCCGCAAAAAGTGCAGGAGCATGACCGGAATACGATAACTATGAAAGCTGAAACCAAACTCCGCGTTGCGGCGTGTGCTGCGGGCTTTGCCCTGCCCCGGTACAACGATCTCCCCTCGGTAGGGCTGTATCTGGACCAGACGGTGCAGTTCGTCAACGGCTACTTCCGCAGCTTCTGCGGGGTAGAACTTACCCCCTCTATGGTAAGCAACTACGTCAAAAAAGGGGTGGTGGATCACCCTATCCGCAAAAAATACACCCGGGATCAGATCGCCTCCCTGATGTACATTGCAGTCTCCAAGACGGTGCTCTCGATCGAAAATATCGACACCCTGTTCAAAATGCAGCGGGAGCACTGCTCCGCCGGGACAGCCTACGATATCTTCTGCGAGGAGTTGGAGACCAGTCTTTCTGTGGTGTTCGGCGGCAAGGCAGCCCAGCCGGAGACTACGCTCAACGACGAGCGTTTGCTGCTGCGCAGCACCATTTTTGCGGCGGTCAACAAAATGTATCTGGACTGCTGCTTTGATGCCCTGCGGCAGGAGCAGGCTCTGTGGTCGGATATCCTGCCGGATCTGGCGTAACAGAAAAGCACGGAAGGATGCCATCAACGCCCAGAAGCGGGCGGCGTATGCAGCGAGAAAAGACTATACAAACAAAGCTGCAAATGCTATACTTACTACATCAAATAAGATTGGTGTGAACAGAGTAAATCTGCTATACTGTACATAGGATAAGATAGGTATTTGAGGTGGTCAATTTCGTGGCAGCCACACGCCGCTGGTAACGACAAGGGCTTTGCCCTGAGAGATGCAGGAGAACGCCACGCCTGCCAAATGCCAATCGATGGGGAACGGTTTCGATGCCGTTCCCCGTTCCTGTTGATAGCCCTTTGAACCACGATGCACACGCACCGTGGTTTTTGTTTACCCATTTTAGCACGATGCAGTTTGCACCGTGCTTTTATTGTATAACAAAAAACCACCCAAAAAAACTTACGTTTTCAGGTGGCTTTTTTACTGGTGGAGGCGATGGGAGTCGAACCCATGTCCGAAAAGAGCTCAGTGCAGGTGTCTCCGGGTGCAGGCGATCTACAACATTCCCGCCGCGCCACGCCGATCGTCAGGCTAGCGCTTTGGTAGCTTCATGAGTTCCTGCCGGTCCGCAAAGCTTAGGTCCGTTCAGGTGCTGT